>OCVV011316170.1_pt1 | contig 38433 bp, 32 predicted proteins | sample 1539721 | NCBI WGS metagenome assembly OCVV01 (sample SAMN02144230, study PRJEB22623) | gut metagenome | biome: sheep rumen | host: Ovis aries | place: New Zealand | reverse complement strand
GAGGCCGGCGAGAACCTGGGCTTCCTGCCCGGCGACCTGCGCGACAAGCTGGACCCCTACCTGCAGCCCCTCTACGACGCCCTGCGCGACATGATACCGCAGCAAAAGCTGCTCTCCTACTGGGAGGACAACACCATCGAGATCGCCCCGCTGGCCTTCATGCGCGGCCGCACGCTGGACAACGCCTTCGTGATCCTCGACGAGGCACAGAACGCCACCAGCGCCCAGCTCAAGATGTTCCTCACCCGCATGGGACGCAACGCCAAATTCGTCATCACCGGCGACCTCACCCAGGTCGACCTGCCGCGCCACCAGCAGAGCGGCCTGCTGCAAGCCACCCAACTGCTGCGCGACGTGAAGGGCATCGACGTCATCGAACTCGACCAGAGCGACGTCATCCGCCACCGCCTCGTAACCGACATCATACGCGCCTATGACAACCAGTCCCAACTGCAAGATTAACCTCGGCCTGCATGTGGTCGGCAAGCGGCCGGACGGCTACCACGACCTCGAGACCCTCTTCCTTCCCGTCACCGACCTTTGCGACGAGCTGGAGATCACCCCCGCCTCGTCGGGTGGCGCGGCACCCGCGCCGCGCATGGTCCAGTCCGGCCTCATCCTCGACAACGCCCCCGACGACAACCTGTGCATGAAGGCATGGACACTCCTCCACGACGAATTCGACATCCCCGCCGTGGACATCCGTCTGCGGAAGAGCATCCCCTTCGGGGCCGGCCTCGGCGGTGGCTCGTCGGATGCCGCCTTCACCCTGCGGATGCTGAACGAGATGTTCGCCCTCGGCCTGACCGACGACGACCTGGAGCGCCGTGCCGCCCGTCTGGGGGCCGACTGCGCCTTTTTCGTCCAGAACCGCCCCGCCTACGCCACCGGCATCGGCGACCGTCTCTCCCCCATCGCGCTCGACCTCAGCGCCTACCGCATCGCCATCGAGATCCCCGAAGGGGAGCATGTGAGCACCAAAGAGGCCTACGCCGGCATCGACCGGTCGCGCTTCGACCGGTCGCGCCCGGACCTGCGCGAGGCCATCCGACGCCCCATCGAAGAGTGGAGAGACCTTATCGTCAACGACTTCGAGACGTCGGTCTTCCCCGCCCACCCCGCCATCGCGGCCCTCAAGGAGGAGATGTACCGCCGCGGTGCCCTCTATGCCTCGATGACGGGCAGCGGAGCCGCCGTCTTAGGCATCTTCTTGAAATAATATTTGGTCAAGTGAAATACATTTAGTACTTTTGCAAAATCAAAATTATGTTATGGAAAACCAATATAACAAAGAAGCAAAGGATCTTCCAGTAGCGTCGGAGTGTGGCACCGCATACGGTATCAGCAGCAGGCACAGGACTCCACATGTAAGCATTTCTGCTGCCGAGAACAACGAAAGATACATGTCGGTGGATGCATATTTTGACGAGTTAATCGACCTTGTGCGACAAGACTATGCGCGAGTACATCGTCAAAATTGACCGCGCAGCACGCGTCGACATGCTCGAACTGAGGATTTTTCTGATGAACAACCTCTCGCTGCAAGGTGCTATACGCTACGCAAACGCCATGCGTGCCGAAGTGGAAAGCCTGGGTATTTACGCTGATCTTTTCAGGCAGAGCACCTCAAAGCAACTACAAGCCATCCACCCCCGAGCCCGTCACATGCCATCGCACAACAAACGGTGGCAGTACATCTTCCACATCGAGGGCAAATTAGTGGTTGTGGATCGCATACTACAAGCAAAACACATTAAAGAATTATAACATTAAAACAACAACAATATGGTAGACTACAAGAAAATAGGACTGGTGAACACCCGTGAGATGTTCAAGAAAGCTGTCAGCGGCGGCTACGCCATCCCCGCCTTCAACTTCAACAATATGGAGCAGATGCAGGCCATCATCCAGGCCGCCGTCGAGACCAAGAGCCCGGTGATCCTGCAGGTGAGCAAGGGCGCACGCGACTACGCCAACCCCACCCTGCTGCGCTACATGGCCGAGGGTGCCGTGGCATACGCCAAAGAGCTCGGCTGCCCCAACCCACAGATCGTGCTGCACCTGGACCATGGCGACAGTTTCGAGACCTGCAAGAGCTGCATCGACATGGGCTTCAGCTCGGTGATGTACGACGGTTCCGCCCTGCCCTACGAGGAGAACATCCGCATCTCGCGCCAGGTGGTGGAGTACGCCCACAAGTACGATGTCACGGTGGAGTGCGAGCTCGGCGTGCTGGCCGGCGTAGAGGACGAGGTGGCCTCCGAGGTGAGCCACTACACCAAGCCCGAAGAGGTGATCGACTTCGCCACCCGCACGGGTTGCGACTCGCTGGCCATCTCGATCGGCACCAGCCACGGCGCCTATAAGTTCAAACCCGAGCAGTGCACCGTCGACCCCCAGACCGGTCGTCTCGTACCCCCTCCCCTGGCCTTCAACGTGCTCGAAGCCATCGAGAAGAAACTGCCCGGCTTCCCCATCGTGCTGCACGGCTCGAGCTCGGTGCCGCAGGACGAGGTGGACACCATCAACGCCAACGGTGGCGCCCTGAAGGCCGCCGTGGGCATCCCCGAGGAGCAGCTGCGCAAGGCCGCCAAGAGCGCCGTCTGCAAGATCAACATCGACAGCGACAGCCGTCTGGCCATGACCGCCGCCATCCGCAAGCACCTGGCCGAACACCCCGACCACTTCGACCCGCGCCAGTACCTCAAGCCCGCCCGCGAGAGCATGAAGAAGATGTACATCCACAAGATCGTCAACGTCCTCGGCTCGAACGACAAGCTTTGATCGCCATGGCAAACACACCGACACCCCACATCGGGGCCAAGTTGGGCGAGATAGCCGACACGGTCATCATGGCCGGCGACCCGCTACGCGTGAAGTTCATGGCCGAGAAGTACCTCCAGGACGCCGTCCTCTTCAACGAGGTGCGCGGCATGCTGGGCTACACCGGCACCCACAACGGACGCCGCATCAGCGTGATGGGTCACGGCATGGGAGGTCCCTCGATAGGCATCTACACCTACGAGCTCTACCACTTCTACGACGTTCAGACCATCATCCGCGTGGGTTCGGCCGGTTCCATCCAGGAGAGCCTCCATGTGGGCGACCTGGTCATTGCCACCGGCGCCTGCACCAACTCCAACTATGCGGCGCAGTACGAGTTGCCCGGCACCTTCGCCCCGATCGCCGACTTCGGCCTGGCCCGTCGGGCCGTCGAGGCCTGCGAACGCCGCGGCTACCGCCATCAGGTGGGCAACGTGCTCTCGTCAGACACCTTCTACACCGAGAACGCCCACAACGACCGCTGGCAACGGATGGGCGTGCTGGCTGTGGAGATGGAGATTGCGCAGCTCTACATGAACGCCGCCCGCGCCAGACGGAAAGCCCTGGGCATCTGCACCGTGTCGGACCACCTCCTCACCGGCGAGGCCACCACGGCCGAAGAGCGCCAGACCACCTTCACCAAGATGATGGACGTGGCCTTCGACATCGTCGGCTGAGAGGCTTGCCATCCAATAACAGCTGGGGCCGCGACTACGTCGCGGCCCCAGCTGTTTGCCAACACAGGCTGTTTTACACGGCGAACAAATCTAATTGTCTACATCTTTAGAAAACTGATAAAAAGGGCGGCTGGCAGCTCTCCGTCAGTAGCACCTCCCCTCCGCAATCTCCCACCCACTACCTTCTGTTCACTGCCAACCTCCTACTAATCACACATTTTCTATTCTCGATACTTAACTCTTAACTCCTAACTCTTAACAACTTCCGCTCCCCACATACGTAGAATCCGAACAACAGCCGGGCCGGACGACGACCCCATACGCCTCTACAGGCACCTCATCCTCGGCGGAGGTACGCACAAATCCCCACACTTGCACCGTCTTCCCAGACCACTCCGACGGCAACGTCATGGTCAGGGTACCGCTCTCACGGATGCCGATAGTCATCATGCTTTTGCACAACTCTGGTGAATAGGCCACCAGGTAGACGCTGTCGTCATCGCGCGCCCCTGGGGTGTCGCCTTGGGCTTGGTATGTCGCCGTCACGACACCGCCCTCGCCAAACGTGACTCCCGAGAAGACGACACCCGGTACCTCCCCACGGGCGACCGAGACACGTCCGTAGTCTATCGTCACAACCCCACTGTCGCTGTCGTACGTCGCAAGGGGCATGTTCGCTTTCACGAAGAGGTTGCACGGCGACACCAATTTGTATTTGGAGGCAGCCTCCCGCAACCCCACATTGACGCACCCTTTTAGTGCCCGAGCCATCGTCACCATCGCCGCAAAGCGGGACCGGTGCGACACCTGCTTGACAGTGCGCGGGTTCTTGACGCTGTCGGTATGGGCCGAATACATCTGCACACCCTCGACCACCTTGCCGACTACTTTTCCGATTTTTCCTCTCTGGTCGCCCAGAACATTTTTGCTTGTCTTTGACATCTTTCTTTGTTTTTTTGTGGTTAATAATTGTTGTTTTTTCGGGCACCGTCACATCAGCATCAGGGTAGAGTCACCTTAGAGTCACCTTAGACTTACCTTATCGGCAGCATATACACTGGCATATACAAACCTTATACCTCAGCATATACAAATCCTATAGGAGGTGGCCATCCTCCCCGTGTCTCTTCCATCCTCCGTTTGACGCACCCTTTTGTCAAACGCGTTCGCATATAAAATAAGGCCATTTTTCCGAAATGCTCAAAACGGTTCCCTAGATTCCGCAACTTTCCGCTTCTGTCCACAACTTTCCGGTATCACCCACAGAACCTGTCCTCAGGACAAAGTCGCCCCTCGCCACCCATCAAGTAGTTCGCCTCAAATTGACCCGAACCTGCCTTTCGAGTAATTCGTCTCCAATCAGCCCGCGTAGCCTTCGCCAAATTCGTGTAATTCGCCGTTTGAGAAGAAACGTACCGCCGCAGGCGATAATTTACAAGATCAACAAGATCTCGCGAGGCGGCACGCCGAGCAGGAGATCATGCCACGCACAGCCATCGCCAAATTCGCGTTTGAGTAGAAACGTACCGCCGCAGGCGATAATCTACAAGATCTACAAGATTTCGCGAGCGCAGCGAGCAGGAGATTATGCCACGCGCAGCCATCGCCAAATTCGCGTTTGAGTAGAAACGTACCGCCGCAGGCGATAATTTACAAGATCTACAAGATTTCGCGAGGCGGCACGCCGAGCAGGAAAACATGATCCGCGTAGCATTCGCATAATTCGCCGTTTGAAAAGAAACGTACCGCCGCAGGCGATAATTTACAAGATCTACAAGATTTCGCGAGGCGGCACGCCGAGCAGGAAAACATGATCCGCGCAGCCATCGCCAAATTCGCGTTTGAGTAGAAACGTACCGCCGCAGGCGATAATTTACAAGATCTACAAGATTTCGCGAGCGCAGCGAGCAGGAGATTATGCCACGCGCAGCCTTCGCATAATTCGCCGTTTGAGTAGACCGCCGCAGGCGATAATCTACAAGATCTACAAGATTTCGCGAGCGCAGCGAGCAGGAAATTATGCCACGCGCAGCCATCGTCAAATTCGCATTTGAGTAGAAACGTACCGCCGCAAGAGATAATTTACAAGATCTACAAGATTTCGCGAGGCGGAACACCGAGCAGGAGATCATGCCACGCGCAGCCTTCGCATAATTCGCCGTTTGAGTAGACCGCCGCAGGCGATAATCTACAAGATCTACAAGATTTCGCGAGGCGGCACGCCGAGCAGGAAAACATGACCTGCGTAGCATTCGCATAATTCGCCGTTTGAAAAGATGTGTGTATGATAAGTACACCTTGCCATATCAAGGCGGCCGTGGGCTGTTGGAAAATATTTTTGTCGGATTAAAATAATTTCGTAATTTTGCACCGTCAAACGTCGGAGTCCGATTTGGGTGATGGCGGGCGACAGACATATTGAAAAGACGTTGAGTTAAACGTTAGTCTGCGGTGTACTGAACTTCGCAAATTCAAATACATCATCCGCACGATAACGCGATGACCGGCGTCCATGGGTATGATGTACATAGTGCTCTCATAGTTTCTATCGTATTTCATTACAGCGTGGGCTTCGACATTGCTTATCCTCGGATGATGGGCAATGCGAAGGCCTAAGTACACGGGATAAGCAAGACAGTTTAGACCCGCGCTCTTTTCGTTGACGGTAGAGAGAACAAGAAAACGAAAAGATGAAACTATGGCAATAGTAAATGTTGTACGATACGAGAACCGGCCTGACGAAGTGGTGGGCAAATATGTTGAGGACGACATAAGGCTGGGTTCTCAGTTGATAGTCTATCCTGCACAGACGGCGTTCTTTGTACGTGGTGGCAAAATTCTCGACGAATTCACGTCGGGCACCTATACCATCAATAGCGAGAATATCCCGCTGCTCAACAAGATTATCAACCTTCCATTTGGCAAGGAATCGCCTTTCGCCGCCGAGGTGTGGTTCGTCAACCAGTCAACTATCCTCGACTGCAAATGGGGGACTGCGGCTCCGCTCCAGATTGAGGATCCGAAGTACGGTGTCATTGTTCCCGTCAAGGCATACGGCCAATATGGTTTCCGTGTAGCCAATCCCAGGCTCTTCCTGAAAAGTTTTGTGGGCAATATGCCGTCGTTCGACACCGAGACGCTCGGCAGCTATTTCCGCGGAGTCATCCAATCGCGCCTGTCGTCCATCGTCAGCGATGCCATGCTGGCTGTCGATGCGTCGGTGGTGAACATCGGCAGCAAGTCCACCGAGTTGTCAGATATGGCTCAAAAGTTATTGCAGCCCATTTTCGAGGCATACGGTGTTGAATTGCAGTTGTTCACCGTGATAGCAATTACGGTTGACGAGGGCGATGCAAGTTTCAAGCGTCTCAAGGAAGCAATCGATGCCAAAGCCGAGATGCGCATTATCGGCAATGAGAACTACCAGATGCGCCGTAGCTTCGATGTGCTTGAAAAGGCAGCGGGCAACACAGGCGGCGGAGCCATGAATGCTGCTGTGGGCATCGGCGCCGGAGTGGGTATTGGGTCACAGGTGGCAGGCTTGGCAGGGGCTTTCATCAACACACAGCCGCCGGTAGCACCACCGCCTGTACCGCAGGCTCAGTATTATGTTGCTATCGCCGGTGCGCAACAGGGACCATTCGATATGGCTACCTTGCAGGCGATGATACAGCAGGGTACCGTGAACGGAGACACACTGGTGTGGAAAGCAGGTATGACCCAATGGGCACCACTCGCAACGTTGGGTATCACCAGCGCACTGCCCACGCCGCCACCTATCCCAAATGTTTAAAAAAATCATTATGAAAAAAGCTATTCTTTTTGCGACTTTAGCGGTTTTGGCTGTCAATATTCTGGCTGGCTTGCTGCTTTCTGGCTACCATACCTTCAATGTATTGGCCACCAGCCTGGTGATAGCGCTTACCACTACATTGATGTACATCACCGAGTACATCACCATGAAAGACGCCTTCCGTGTGTCATTGCCATTCCTTTTTGCATTCCTCGGATTGGTAATGTTCCTGTTGATGCTCTTCTCTGAGCCTCAACTGCAAGACAACTGGCGCGTGATAGTGTCGCTGGTGCTTCTTTTGTTTGAAGTATTGGTACTCTATATCACATATAGGGTCGGCAAAACGATCAAATAAAATAGATATATTATTCTCTTAAAAAAGATATGGAAACAAACAAACTATCAGGAATTGTGGTTTACACAATCCATAATAACCCCACATTGAGAGATGCTCTCCGTAATACACTTGTAGAAAAGATGGAGGCAGAGTTCTTGGATGAATCCACCTATGGAGTACCCATAGCAAGTAAACTGCGAAATCAAACAAAACAAAATCTAATAAAGATTTGCCATGATGTTGAAAAAGAGACCAAAAGCAATTATTTGGAAGATGATTCGGTTTCTCTATATTGGCCAACGTATAAAGAAGAAAGTGGCGATGACCGTTATATAGAACGGGTAATAATAATAGGCGAATAACTAATCAAAGGGTATTATTAAATAACAACAATTGAAATATGGTACAAGAAGAAACAATAGATAAGATTTGCGCTCATCAGATGAACGTAACTGTTGGGAATACGACAGAAGAGAGATGTGATATATGTGATACTGATAAACAGTTGATAATGAAAGGTGTAAAATTAAAAAGAAAAAGTTATAATGGAGCACCATTGTGCCAATTCCCAGATTCACAAGAATCGTGTCCATGTTTTTCTTCGTATAAAAAATAGTCATTATAAACGAATTGTATAATATAAAAAAAACAAACTAAAAAAATAAAGGCAATGTTAAAAATCTTGAGTGTCGAATGGCATTTGAAAGAAGCAGGTAAATACATCCCAATAAAAAGAAATAATGATGTATTTAAAAGCGAGTTGACCCTTTTTTCAGAACATATTTGGTATGGAAATAGTGACATTTCAATACACAATAATGTGCCCATAGATGTCCTTTACAAATCAAATCCATCAGGAGAACGAGTGTTTCTCGTTATTGATGCGGAGTATAGTAAGCGTAAAAACTTAAAAACATATCGCATTAATAATATTATATTCATTAATAATATTATATTAAATATTGATGGTAAAAAGAACATAAAAGTAGAAAAAAATTATGATACAGACTTAAATGATGAAAGATTTGAAATAAAAAAGGAACAGCTCTACGAACTGTGCATGGCATCATCACTTAAGATTCAAATAAATGGTAGTGATGGCGTGCTATGGGAGAGTGAGGCGGACAGTTTTATAACCGTACTACAGGCATTGTATAATGAGGCGTTTGATAATTCCGCGTTTACAGATGCCAATAACATTATAAGGTCAGATTTTGAGGGAAAGTTAAAAAAATATGAGGAACGGGAACGCAAACAAAGAGTTGAAAGCAAGCAGAATGAGAAGTTGTGGGTTAATTTTATATGGATTTTAATTATTTTAATTATTGGAGGAGCTATGCTTCTGGGATTTCTCCTGTTTTAATTATTGGAGAAGGTAGACTTCTGGGAATTCTCCGTTGAGTTAGTCTTCGGATATTGGAATAATATGTTTAACTATAGGTTCAACAATCGCCATGGTAATTGCGAATCTATCATAATGGAGTTTGCCGAAAATCCAATAAAGAGTAGGTGAAAATAAAATAGTAAAATATGTACACAAAGAATGAATTTGTTCAAAAAGTAAAAGAATGGTTACGGGAGGAGAATCAAGAGATGTTAGGAGAGTGGGAAATATCTGATGCATCAGATGATAGTGTCTTTATTACAGTTTCCTTGATAGTAAAATTGTTGGAAGCAAAAGAGATTATTATTAGTATTTCAACAAAAGATGACGAGGAGTCGATACGAATAGCCGTATTATCCTTGTATAAAAGATTAATTGAAGAAGAAAATAGTATATTGGATGAGATGGGTAAAGATGCCATTGCAAAGCTCGGTGTTTGAAGTATTTGCACTCTATATCATATATAGGATCAGCAAAACAATAGAATAATATTTCTATTACATAAACAATTAATAAAGAATAATATGATTTTAAATGAGGCAAAGGAATTCCTATTAAGAATAAGACAGTTGGGGAATATAGAAAAAAGAAAATTCGACATCTACAATTCCTACTTCAGAATTGAAACAATGGAATGATTGTTTACAAAAAATAATCTATTCGCCCGAGTTAGAAAGTATGCAAGATATGATAAACAGATGGAGCATCATGGACAAAAAGAAAAAATAAAGATGTGACGAATAAAAAAAACTTACACCTTTAAATTTATAAATTATGGAAAAAGAAGTTGAAACAATAGAAAAGATTTGCGCTCATCAGATGAACGTAACTACTGGGAATACGACAGAAGATAGATGTGACATATGTGACATTGATAAACTCCTAATAGAGAATGGTGTAAAGTTAAAAAGAAAAAGTTATAATGGTGCTCCATTATGTCAATTCCCAGATTCACAAGAATCGTGTCCATGTTTCTCTTCGTATAGAAGGATATCTGTTATAAACGAATAGTTTTCAAATTATAAAAAGACGAGTTGTTAACAATAATAATTAAAAACTAAAGAAAATGTTAGAATTTTACCCGATTGACATCGAAAGGATGGTGAAAGAAGCAAACAGCTACCCCCCAATAAAAAAAACAAATGATGTATTTAAAAGTGAATTAACCTTTTTTTCAGAACATATTTGGTATTCAAATGGGTATACGTGTGATGATGTTTCAATACACAAGAATGTACCCATAGATGTCCTTTGCAAATCAAACTCGTCAGGAGAACGTGTTTTCTTTGTTTTGGATTCATATTATAGAGGAGAGAATGTGGATTTTAATGTGGATGTTGATTTGGATATTTGTAATATCAACAATATTATATTGAATATAGACGGCAAAAAGAATATAAAAATAGAGGATAACTATGCAGACTTAGATGATGAAAGGTTTGAGATTACAACGGAACAGCTCTATGAACTATGCATGGCATCATCGCTAAAGCTTCAAATAAATGGTAGAGAAGGTGTCCTATGGGAGTGCGATGCAGACGGCTTTATAAGTATACTACAGGCTTTGTATAATGAGGCGTTTGATAATTCCGTGTTTACAGATGCCAATAACATTATAAGGTCAGATTTTGAGGAAAAGTTAAAAGAAATCAAAAAACAAGAAGAACAGAGTCAACAAAGTCAACAAAGTGCAAGGCGCAAAAGAAATCTGGGATGGTTTCTGCTTTTCGGAGGAATTATAATTGGTCTATTAGCGATCCCCTTTATGAATAGTGCATCTGATGTAGGTATTGTTATGGGTATTTTGTGTATTGTATTGGGTGTGTTAGGGTTTGTCATAGGCCTTGTATTTAGTTTAGTCTTTGGAAATGAAAATATAATTGGTTAACTGCTATTGACAAAACTTTTTTAAAGAAGAATTGATGATAGGACTAATTATTTTTGGTAATCAGACTTGATTCCTAATGTATAAAAGTATATGGTTATGGAAAGACAAACACCTATTACGGAAAAGACGCTACTGCAACAGGGCTTCCAACAGGTTCTATATAAAAATATAAATGACGATTCTGATCCAACAAGAATTGTCGTTTATCAAAAGGGAGTTATAGCCTTAATGAATTTTGGTCCATGTTGGATTGTATGTGAGACGGGATTTGGTCCTCTTCTAATTAAAGAACCGATTTTGACTATGGAAGAACTCATAGAAGGAATGAATACTCACGGCCTTGCATTGGATTGGAACCGTTGTAAATAATCCGACTATTGACGAGTGAGTATTATAATATTTTAATAAATCTTAAGTTCAACCAATAAATGGAAACTTGTCCTAATTGCGGTGCACCGATGGAACAGGATAAGTTCACGTCGGTGTGTCGGTTCTGCGGATCGGTATTTACTGCTGAGTGTTCGGAGGCCACCAGCAAAGAGCCTGCCGTTAAAGGTAATACCCGTAAGCATAACGACTATATTGTTGCCAACGAAGCACGGATTTCTGAGAGCCCATTTGTAGAATTGCGAAAAGAGGGTAAACGGTATCAAATCACCAGCACGCCGTTCTACGCCAACGACGGGTTTCTTCATCACATACCTACACCCCATTGGTGCTTACGCTTTCAATGCAACACTAGGAGTGAGAAATTGTTTTTCGGCATCGCAGGGAAACGGCCTGCATCGAGGATGGCCATACAATTGGGAGAGGACAAAGACATCATATCGTTTCACGGCCCGCAATTCGAAGATGGTTATTCCTGGTTTCCCCTTTCGGAGGAACAACTATTGGCTATCTGCACCACACAAAACATCGACCTAACCACCGACCTGCCTATCCCCACCAATGCCCAATTCAACGAGCTACCCATCTTCGCCTCACGCTTCTATAATATCGTTTTCAACCGCATGAAGTTTATGTACACAAAACATGTCCAATTGATTACCGACATTTAATGATTGATCACAGCGTGGGGTTTACGCTACATGGTCGTAGGTCTACGATTGAAAGGATGCCTCTTTGCTGTGTTTTTTACGGAAAAAACAGTCTGATTCCGGTTATTTAAATAAAACGATTTTATGATGAAACCGAAAAAGAACATGATTGTTATTCCCGACCTGCACGGTCGGACGTTCTGGAAAGAGGCTGTTTCGTATGTCGAGGCGGGAGTGCCCTGCCTCTTCCTGGGCGACTATGTGGATCCATACCCCTTCGAGGGCATCGGCGACCTCGATGCGCTGAAGAACTTGCGCGAGGTGTTGGCCTTCGCCAATGCCCACCGCGACCGCGTGACGCTGCTGCTGGGCAACCACGACCTCTCTTATCTTGGCGACCCCTGGGGGCAGTGGACGGTGTATGCCGACCGCTTCAGCGACGAGTGGGCCGACATCATCTCCGAGCTCTTCAACGAGAACGTCGACCTGTTCTCGTTGTGTACTTATCGGGAAGTGGGTGGCAAACTATTCCTATTCTCTCATGCCGGTATGTATCCTGTATGGGTCGATTGGTGCGGGTTGTTCGACGAGGTCGACAAAAACGACGCCCATGCGTTGGCGTCCAAGGTCGATGAGTTGTTTCGGGAAGCTCTACGGTCAGGCGAGCGTACTGAGTTCATGGACGACCTTGCAATGGTAGGAGCCATTCGCGGAAACGGCTTCGCCGGGTCGATGGTCTGGGCCGATATCCGCGAGTACGACAATACAACTGCCCCCTTTACCCAGATCTTCGGCCATACGGCGCAGCGGAGCCCTGACGGCGAGGGGTGGGGCGACCCCTGCGCGGTGGGCAACAACATCTGCGTCGACTGCGGACGGTGCTTCTACATAGACGACGAGGGCGCGCTGCGCGGTCTGGATGACCATAAAACTGTACGGCAATGAACATCATACAATTCCAACAGGGGTACAACCATACCCTTGCCACGTATGGCCGCTGGTGCAATTCAAAGCTGATCGATTACTGCCAGTCGGTCTTCGAAGAATGCAAGGAGACCATGTCTGACGAGGAGCTGGCACAGATGCTCGATGATTATTACAACTGTCTGTTGTCCAGCGGTGCAGTGGGGCTTTTTCCCGAAATGGAGGAGATAGTGCAGCTTCGGGAGCAGGTGTACCACCGTCTGGCGGACAAGTCGATGGTTCGGTACGGTGTACAATGGGCTGATGCGTGGTTCACGCGGGCGTACGAAAACTCCGCCCCGCTGGAGGAGTATGATGCCATCTTCGCGTTGTTCAGAATTTTGAAGGAAGTGTACGGATGCGATGTGAATTTTACCATGACGAGATATATTTCGCGGATTGCATGCGAATGTAGCCAGAAGGGACTGCATAAACAGACAATTAGATATGCCTCTGATGCGCTGGAATTGTATTACGAAGAGTTGCTGAAAGATATCGATGTGTTTGTCTGGATGGAAATCATGTACGATTTAATAGGTGAGTCCTATCTGGCATTGGGGCAGAGTGAGCGGGCCGAAGAGAACTTTGCGCAGGCGCAGAAGATGGACGCCAAGGCGAAGGAGATTGAAGACTATTACAGCCACTTGGCGGAGGAGGCCTGATTCGCCCGCTCACAGCACTCACGTGATCTTGCAAAAAGACAACTGGGGCCGCGACTGCATCGAGGCCCCCGCTATTTTTCATTTATCAGACTCCAATAACCGGAGGGTGGCCTTTAGGTCAGACTCGTCATAACGAGGACTAACATAAAAGTTTTCCACAGGGTAGTGCATCATGACGTTGTCGCCGCGCGACGCTCGGGGTTCGAGGCTGAGGGTATAATCATAGCTGTAGCTCCGATTGTAGCGCGTAAGGGTGGCGTCGACATGATAGCGAACATTCAACGTACGGTCGGTCTTGTTGTAGAACGAAAACCAGTCCTTCCGGTAGCCCAGGTCACCCAGCGGCCCGCTGTCCGCCACCACCGTACAGTCAATCCGCAGGCTGTCGTTATCAACCACCGTGACGGTGCTCACCACCTGCCTCATATCCGCATTCTGGGCAAGGACCGAACACGTCAGCCCAAGGGCCAACACCATGCACACCAGCTTCTTCATGGCACATCAGTTGTTTACGATCACGAAGGGCAGACGAGCCTGCAGGCCTTCGCTCTGAGCCACATAACGCACATCCTGCTCCACACGTGAGAGCATCTGCCATTTCCCATCTTGCAGCCTCCACATGGTGGCCAAGTGCATCTTCTGGAGCAGGTTGAGGTCGTCGTTGCTGCTTTCGCCGAACAGTTCGGCCAGCTGGGTGAAGGTATCTTTCTCCTCAGGATATTCCTTCACCTTATAACTTTCAAGCCCAGCCTTCTCGGCAGCGATGCGGAGGGCCACGTCCATACCGCCCAGGGTGTCCACGAGGCCGATGCCGAGGGCGTCGGCACCCGTCCACACGCGGCCGCGGGCAATCTGGTGTACCTCGTCGTAGGTCATGTGGCGTCCCTCGGCCACGCGGCCAACGAAGACTTTGTAGAAGTCCTCCACGTTGCGGGTCATCATGGCCATGGCGGCGGGCGACAGGGGACGGAAGCCGCTGAGGCCATTCGAGTTGCGGTTGGTGCTGACGGTATCGGTGTTCAATCCAAGCTTCTGGCGCATCAGTTTACCCAGGTTGGGCACCGTGCCGAAGACGCCGATCGAACCGGTGATGGTGGTGGGCTGGGCCACAATGACGTCGGCCATGCAGCTCATCTCGTAGCCGGCACTGGCAGCCAGGTCGCCCATGCTGACAATGACGGGCTTCTTGGCCTTGGCGGCCATCACGGCGTGAGTCATGCTCTCGCTGGCGGTGGCCTGGCCTCCCGGCGAGTTGACGCGCAGCACGATAGCCTTCACATTCTGGTCATCGGTAGCCTGACGCAGTGCCTTGACAATATCGTCGCCATAGACGCCGGTGCTGAAGCCCTTGGCACTGCCGTCCATCACGTTACCTTCGGCATAGATCACAGCGATGGCATCCTTTGCCTTGTTGGGGGCCTGCTTGACGTTGGAGGCATATTTCTCCAGCGGGAGCAACTGCTTACCGGCATAGTTGTCGCGTAGAAGGGTGCGCACATCCTCCTCGAAGCACAGCTGGTCCACCAGTTGGGAGGTCTTGGCATCCTCAGCAAGGAAACCGCTGAGGTTATCGGCAATGGCGTTGACTTGAGCCACCTCCATTTGGCGGCTAGCGGCGATGGCGGCGGTAGCGGTGTGCCAGATGCTACGGATATAGGCGCGGATCTGCTCGCGGTTGGCGTCGCTCATGTGGTTGAGGGTGTAGACCTCGCCGGCGCTCTTGTAGGCGCAGCTCTCGGGCCGGATGAGCTGCATCTCGACGCCCAGCTTGTCCAGCAGGTCCTTATAGTACATCACCTCGGCGCCCATGCCGCGGAAGTCGACCATACCGCTGGGATGCAGACAGATTTGGTCGGCCAGCGAAGCGATATAGTAGCCTCCCTGCGAGTAGCTGGTGGCGTAGGCCACCACCGGCTTTCCGCACTCGCGGAAGTCGGCCAGCGCCTCGCGCAACTCGGTACCCGAACCCCAGGAGAGTCCTTGTATACCACCGTCCTTCAGGTAGATACCTTCCACATTGTTGTCCGTGGCGGCGGCGCGGATGGCATTCACGGCGTCAATCAGGCCCACCGTCTTGATGTCGCTGAACGAAGCCTGCAGGCCGCTGGCGGTACGGTCGCCACTGATCTTGCCCAGGTCGACGGTCAAAAAGGTGCCAGGCTTCACCACCGTAGGGGTCTCCTTGCTCATGCTACTGAGCGACACCACCATGACGATCATCGAGATGAAGGTCAGCAGTCCGCCGAGGACCGACACAATGATCACGCCCAGCGCCGAAGCCAGCATGGTCATTCCGAAATTCAAAGGTTTCCTTTCCATTTTATTCTATTCCTTTTAATGTTAGACTGATTCTGTGACGCCGCATGTCGACGTCGAGCACCTTGACTTTCAGGTGTTGGTGCAGGTGGACCACCTCGCCCGGGTCGCTCACACGGCGATTGGCCATCTGGCTGACATGGATCAGGCCGTCCTGATGCACGCCGATATCGACGAAGGCGCCAAAGGCCGTGATATTGGTAACGATGCCCGGCAGCACCATCCCCTCGCGCACGTCCTCGAGGCGGGTGACGTTCTTGTCGAACTCGAACACCTCGAACCGTGCCCGTGGGTCGAGGCCAGGCTTCTCCAATTCTTTCATGATGTCCTGGAGCGTAGGCAGGCCGCAGTCGGGGGTGACGAAGTCGTCGAGGCGTATCCTGGCCCGCAGCTCCTTGTCCTGCATGAGTGACTGCACGTCAGCACCCACGCTCTGGGCCATTCTTTCCACCAGCGCATAGCGCTCGGGGTGTACCGCCGAGCGGTCGAGGGGGTTGCTGCTTTCGCGGACGCGGAGGAAGCCGGCGCACTGTTCGAAGGCCTTGTCGCCGAGCCCCTTGACGTCATGCAACGCCTGGCGCGAGGCGAAGGCCCCATGCTGGTTGCGGTGGCTGACAATCTTGTCGGCCAGCGAGGGGCCGATGCCGCTGACGTAGCTGAGCAACTCGCGGCTGGCGGTGTTGAGTTCGACACCCACCGAGTTGACGCAGCTCTCCACCGTGTCGGCCAGACTTTCGGCCAGCAGCTTCTGATCCACGTCGTGCTGATACTGACCCACGCCGATGCTCTTGGGGTCGATCTTGACCAGTTCGCTGAGGGGGTCCATCAGACGGCGTCCGATCGAGACGGCGCCGCGCACGGTGACGTCGTAGTCGGGGAACTCGCGGCGGGCGACGTCGCTGGCGCTGTAGACCGAGGCGCCGGCCTCGCTGACACTGACGGCGATCACCTTGCGGTTGAAGTGGCACCGCTGCACCACCTCCTCGGTCTCGCGGCCGGCGGTGCCGTTGCCGATGGCGATGGCTTCGATCTGGAAAGCCTCGACCAGCGCCTCGAGCTTGTTGACGGCAGCGCGCTCCTCGCGCACCGAGGTGAAGGGGTAGATGGTCTCGTTGTGGAGCAGCTGACCCTGGGCGTCGAGGCAGACCACCTTGCAGCCCGTACGGAAGCCGGGGTCGATGGCCAGGGTGCGCTTCTGCCCCATGGGGGCGGAGAGCAGCAGCTGGCGCAGGTTCTCGGCGAAGACGCGTATGGCCTCGCGGTCGGCCTTCTCCTTCAGCTGGTTGCGGAACTCGGTCTCGATCGACGGCTCGATCAGCCGCTTGTAGCTGTCGGCCGCCGCCAGCTGGAGCTGACGTTGAGTGGGTTGTGGATAGTGGGTTGTGGATAGCGCTTGACCTCGTGTGCTACCCACTACCCACTGCCCACTACCCACTATCGAGGCGACAGCCTCGTCGTCCTTCTCAGGCCGCACGTGCACCTTGAGCACGCCGGCCTCCTCGCCCCGGAAGAGGGCCAGGATGCGGTGCGACGGGGCGCGGCCGATGGGCTCCTTCCAGTCGAGCCACGACTCGAACTTGCCCACGCGCTCGTCGTCCTCCTTCACCCCGCGGGCCAGGCCCGACGAGAGCATGGCGCGACGGCGGAAGATGTTGCGCACCCGCTGGCGCGTGGCGGCGTCCTCGCTGAAGCGCTCGGCAATGATGTCGCGGGCATACTGCAGATCCTCGTCCGTAGCCTCTCGCTCGGCGTCGGCGGACGTGGCACGCCACGTCCCTGCAAACCGTCCACTCATGATGCTGTCGGCCAGGGGCTCGTAGCCCTTCTCGATGGCCACGGTGGCGCGGGTGCGGCGCTTGGGGCGGTAGGGCAGGTAGAGGTCCTCGAGGTCGGTGAGGCTCTCGGCGGCTTCGAAGCGGCGGCGCAGCTCGTCGGTCAGCTTGCCCTGCTCCTCGACCGACGCCAGGATGGCCTCGCGGCGCTTGTCGAGCTCCTTCAGGCGCAGCAGCAGGTCGCGGATGGCGGCAATCTGCACCTCGTTGAGCGAGCCGGTGGCCTCCTTGCGGTAGCGAGCGATGAAGGGCACCGTAGCCCCCGATTCGAGCAATTCGATGGTCTTCTCAACCTGCCGGACATTGAGTTCCAGCCGGTTGGCAATCACAGCAGCATAATTCATGATGCAAAGATACAAAAAAAAGTGGAAAGAGGGTGACTCTTTCCACTTTATGTACGTTCGGAACGGGGATTACTCCTTGACGAACTTCTGCATTCCCACACCGTTGGCGGTAGCCACGCGGACCACATAGACGCCGGCGGCCAGGCTGCTGACGTTGACGCTGTTCTCAGCGCCGAGGGTCATCACGGTGCGACCGGTCATGTCGATGATATTGATCTCGCGGACGGCCTCGCTGCTCTCGATGGTGAGGCGGTCGGTGGCGGGGTTGGGATAGATGCTGAAGCTGACATTGTCCACATCCTCGATGCCCACAACGTTGCCGTCGCCGGTGGAGGTGACATTCAAGTAGTAGTCATAGGTCGAGAAGGAAGGACCGTTGCTGTAGCCCCACGGATCGGAGATAATCTCACCGCTCTCGTTGCTCAGCCACACACCCGAAGTGGTGTTGTCGTTGGTCCAACCCCAACCGTCGCCGTACTCGTCAGTCATGCGAAGGATGTAGAGACCGGGGGTGGCGGGGTTGAACTGGCGGACATAGTAGCGACCATCATACAGCTGGCTGATACGCTGGGCATTCTGGGGGCCGATATTGGTCCACGAGGCATCATGCCAAGTCCATTCGACCGAGCAGGTGGACTGATTGATGAACTGCACGCCACATTCCTGACCCCAGCCGTCGATACCGATGCGGAGTCTGAAGGGACCGGCAACAGTGTAGATATTGAAGCCACCAAAGTTGGCGGTCTTGGCGGCGCCGCTGACGGCATTGGTCTGGCCTTCGGCGTTGACGTAGCTCACCAGGCTGACGGTCTTGACACCATTGCAGTTCTGAACGGCTGCGCCGGAGACCTCGAAAGAGGAGGAAGGAAGTGCGATTTCCACAACGCTATTCGAGGGCAGGTTGACGGGGAAGGTCATGTCGGTGCCGTCGACGTTGAGGGTGACGCTGGTGATGTCCTCGAGGGTGTAGTTCTCCACCACGGCGGTGAAGTCGTACCTAAGCGAGCAGTCGCCGGCCTGAGCGGCCAGCACTTTGGTCAGTTTGGGAGCCGTGGCGGGGATGAACACCTTCTGGGCGTTCAGCACGTTGCGGTGGCTCTCGGTGACGAAGGCGATGAAATCCAGGTCGGAGATGTCTTCAACAGCCAGACCGTTGATGGCGGCCGGAACGGTGAAGATGATGGTGGTGTCGACGAAGGTGCCCTGGGTGGCAGCGATCTCCATGCCCCACTGGCCGCAGAGCAGGTCGCGCAGCATGTGCATGTGGCGGTACTGGTCGCCCTCGATGTAGTCGGCGTTGTAGTTGCCGTAGTTGGACTGCTGGCCCAGGATGTTGTTCTGCACGACAGCCACGTTGAAGTAGTTGGTGGCCTGGGTGGAGGTGCCGGTGTAGTAGGCCTCGATGTGCATGGTGACGGTGCGGGTGGCAGCGTCCATCGTGCCCTCGGCGGCGATGTTGACGATGGCGTCCTCGTTGCGGATGCTGGCAGCCGTGGCAGCCCATGCGCCGCGATCCTGCACCGCGCCGCGGTTCACAACGCCGCAGGGGTAACCCTGGATCTGGCTGTAGAACTCGTTGTGAATGCCGTCTCCGACGGGAGTGGTGTAGCCCGAGCCGCTGGCGTAGCCGCCGGCATGGATGTTGATGGCCCAGGCGTGGCCGGCATACTGCTCGCAGATGGCGTTGGCACGGGCGTGGCCGTCGGGGCAGTAGCCGCATCCGACACCGGTGAACTCCTCGAGGAGGACGTTGCGCTTCTGCACTTCGGTGGAGACGATGGTCTGCGCCATCAGGCTACCGACAAGAAGCAGCGATGCAAAAAGTGTAAAGACTTTCTTCATGTTGTGTTGTTTTTTTGGTTGTTATTAATTTGTTGTTGTCCTTCCGTTTTCCTGTGCAACGTTTTACATCAAACACCTGTCGTTCAACCAACTGCACCCAGTCGTCGCACCAAATGTCAACTGCAAATATACATATTTTTTCCATTCCGCACACCATTGTTGAAAATTTTTTTCCCCTCCGCGGCACCCGCTCCCTCCCCGTGGAGCGATGAAGATTTAACATTATTTATGAATTCCGCACACAATACGCCCTAAAAACGACTTTTCACGCTACCACGCAAGTGGCTCATTCTCTGCACGATCGTTGCTTGCAAGCATAGATGATGCCTGGGGGATGCTTGGAGGATGCCTGGGGGATGCTTGGAGGGCCGGGCGACAACACTGGAAGACAGCGGGTTGCACCGGAGGCGAAAAAGTTTTTCGACAGCCGTACAATAAATAGAAACCGATATCGTTATGCGTAAAATTTCTATATATATAGACAGATGAAACGCATACTCACAATCGCCCTGGTGCTGCTGTCGTGCAGCACACTGTCGGCCCAGCAGGTGGCCTCGCGCGCCAAAGCGATGCGCATGATGGCCTTCAGCCGCCCCGAGTACCAGATCAAGGACCTGAAGGTCTACACCGACACGATGACGGTCTACTCGCTGTCACGTGCGGTGATCTACCCCTTCGGCGAGTGGACCTCGGTGGAGCAGTACATCACCGACAACCAGCTGCACTGGTACCGCGAGCAGAACTACCGCCACTACTACGACTCGATGGAGGTGAGCGTCAACCGGATGCGCCGCGTGGACGACAGCTACATCGACCTCTACTACAGCATCTGGACCAAGAAGGTGGAGATACTGAGCGGCTACGTGGCCGACCCGGAGATCGTGCTCGACAACGGGTTGCACGTGGGCATGACGAAGGACGAGGTGTTCAACATCTTCTTCAAGCGCTACCCGCGCTCCTACACCTCCGACATCGCGGTGCTGAAAGTGGTGAGCGGCGCCGGCGAGGTGGCCGAGATCTACACCTTCAAAGGCCAGAAACTGCGCCACATCAAGATCGAGACGGCGTATAAGTATTATTAAGCCTCACCCCCCAACCCCTCTCCTGCGAGGAGAGGGGAGCCGATTGACGATGAATTGGAAAAAGAGCGACACACAGGGTAACCACTCCCCTCTCCTGCGAGGAGAGGGGGCGGGGGTGAGGCCGAGAACGGCCCTTTTTTTCGGCTCCTTCAACCCCATCCATGTGGGGCACATGATCATCGCCAACACGATGGTGCAGCAGGAGGGGATGGACGAGTTGTGGCTGGTGGTGAGCCCGCAGAACCCCCTGAAAGAACGCGCCTCGCTGCTGGCCGACCACCATCGGCTCCAGATGGCGCGGCGCGCCGTGGACGACAACTACCGGCTGCGGGTGTGCGACATCGAGATGCACCTGCCCGTGCCCAGCTACACGGTGGTCACCCTGGCCGCCCTGACCGAGAAGTATCCCGAGCGCGAGTTCTGCCTCGTCATGGGCAGCGACAACCTGCAGACCTTCCCCCGCTGGCGCAACTACGAGTACATACTGAACCACTACCACCTCTACGTCTACCCGCGCCCCGGCTCGGAGCGCTGCCCGCTGGCCGACCACCCGAACGTGACCCTGGTCGACGTGCCGATGATGGACATCTCGTCGAGCTACATACGCCAGCAGATCGGCGCCGGACGCGACGTGCGCTACCTGCTGACCGAGCCCGTCTACCGGTACCTCACCGAGATGCATTTCTACGAAAAGTGAAACAAGACAGATAACAAAACCAACGAGATGAAGAAGGCGTACAAGATATTGCTGTGGATCGTGGGCATCGTTGTGGCGGTGCTGCTGGTGGTGTCGCTCGTGGCCGGGCCGGTGGCCAAGGGCTATGTGAACCGCCACGGCGAGCAGCTCGTCGGCCGCCGGGTCGAGGTGGGCCACGTGGGAGTCAACCTCTTCAGCGGCCGCCTCTCGGTGCGCAACCTGGCCGTCTACGAGGACGACGCCCGGACGCTCTTCGCCGGCTTCGACACCCTCGACCTGCGCCTGCACCTGCTGCAGCTCCCCTTCCGCACCGTCAACCTGCGCCACCTCACCCTCAGCGGCCTCAGCGCCACCGTGCTCCAGGACGGCGACCGGTTCAACTTCCAGTCGATCCTCGAGCACTTCGCCTCCGACGATGCCGACAAGGACACCACCCCCAGCCGCTGGACGCTGAAGTTCTACAACGTCAACCTGGCCCATGCCAACCTGCGCTACAACGACCTGCGCAGCCACAAGGAGCTGAGCCTGCCCGACGTCAACCTGCGCGTGCCGGGCTTCGTGCTCGGCGGCGACGAGGCCACCGAGGGAGGCCTCAACATCAACTTCGACCAGGGCGGCCACCTCAGCGCCGACGCCAACTACGACGCCGCCAGCAAGCAGTACAGCGCCACCGTCGACCTCAGCGGCTTCTCGCTCCGCAACGTGGAGGGCTACGTGAAAGACCTCGTCGCCGTCGACCGCGTCGAGGGCCTGCTGGACCTGCACCTCAGCGCCAGCGGCAGCCGCACCGAGCTGCTGAAGAGCCGCATCGGCGCCACGGCCACGCTCAGCGACGTCGACCTGCGCCACGAGGAGAGCCTGCTGGCCAGCCTCGACAAGCTGGTGGTCAAGGTGAACAACATCAACCTGGACCAGAACATCTACGACATTGCCGAGGTGAGCCTCGACGGCCTCTCGGCCCAGTACGAGCAGTGGGACGGCTACAGCAACTTCAGCCGCCTGACCCAGCCGGCCGACACGACCCAACAGACCGACGCAGCGGCCCCGGCCGACACGGTCAAACCCGCCGCCCAACCGGCCACCACCCCCGCCGGCAAGAGCCCCATGCAGCTGCACGTGGGCACCCTGCGGGTGGAGAACTGCGCGCTGACCTACATCGACCACACCCTCCCCGACCCCTTCCGCTTCCCGATCACCAACCTCAAAGTCACCGCCAACGACCTCACCCTCGGGGGCGACAACCAGGCCATGCTGCGGGCCTCGCTGCCTGGCGGCGGCCACCTGGCCGTGCGCTGGCAGGGCAACCTCGACAACTGGAAGCAGCATCAGGACCTCTTCCTCACCATCAAAGGGCTCGACCTCAAGCAGCTGAGTCCCCTGACGGTGGCCTACACCGGCCAGCCGGTCGAGGACGGCGTCTTCGGCCTCACTTCGCACAACACCATCCAGAGCAGCCTCCTCGACGGACAGAACACCATCGACATCTACAATCCCGTGGTGGGCAGCCGCCGCAAGGAGGTGACCGACGCCAAGCGCCTCCCCCTCAAGACCGCCCTCTACGTCCTCAAGGACAAGGACAACAAGATACAGCTCGACGTGCCCGTCAAGGGCAACATCGACAGTCCGGAGTTCAACTACATGAAACTCCTCTGGAAGACGCTGGGCAACCTGATCGTCAAGGTGGCCACCTCGCCGGCACGCGCCTTGGGCAACGCCTTGGGCATGAAGGGCGCCGACCTGGACTTCATCGCCATCGACCCCGCCCAGCACGGCCTCACCTCGGAGCAGTACCACACCCTCGGCCAGCTGGCCACCATCGCCGCGACCGACAGCCTGCTGCGACTCCGCCTGGAACTGCGGATGCCCGAGGCCACCAACGACACTATGGCCCGCGCCTACGAGCGCCGCAACGAGCTGGTGCGCCACTACCTGCTGGAGCAAGGCCTCGACGAAGCACACCTCGAAGTCACCACCGGCGACCCCGTCTCCGGCAAAGAACGCACCGGCTACGCCGTCAGCTCGGAGATGATACTGGACGAATAACACACAAGCACACACATCACACTATGGCAGACGACCTTTTCATAGACCCCCACCCCAACGCGACCGACTATAACGACGACAGCATCGTACACCTCGAAGACATGGAGCACATCCGGCTGCGTCCGGGTATGTACATCGGCAAACTCGGCGACGGCTCGTCGCACGACGACGGCATCTACGTCCTCATCAAGGAGGTGATCGACAACTCCATCGACGAGTTCACCTCCGGCTACGGCAAGAAGATCGAGGTGAAGATCAACTTCGCCGACCGCCGGGTCAGCATCCGCGACTACGGCCGCGGCATCCCCCTGGGCAAACTGGTCGAGGCTGTCAGCAAGCTCAACACCGGCGCCAAGTACGACAGCAAGGTCTTCCAGAAGTCGGTGGGCCTCAACGGCGTGGGTACCAAGGCCGTCAACGCCCTCTCCTCCTCGTTCAGCGTGCAGTCGTTCCGCGACGGCAAGACCCGCCGGGCCGAGTTTGCCGAAGGCAACCTCGTCAGCGACAGCGGCATCATCCCCGACCACAGCCCCGACAGCGGCACCCTCGTGGAGTTCGTGCCCGACGCCAAGCTCTTCGGCAACTACCACTTCATCAGCGAATACGTCGAGCGCCGCATCTGGAACTACGCCTACCTCAACCGCGGCCTCACCATGTACTACAACGACCGCCGCTACTACTCGAAGAACGGCCTGCTCGACCTGCTGGAGCACAACCTGCAGTCCGAGCCCCTCTACCCCATCATCCACATCAAGGAGGGCGACTTTGAGGCCGCCTTCACCCACATCGCCGGGCAGAACAACGACTACTACTACTCCTTCGTCAACGGCCAGCACACCACCGAAGGCGGCACCCACCAGAGCGCCTTCCGCGAGGCCTACGCCCGCGTGGTCAAGGAGTTCATCAAGAAAGACTTCCCGCCCGAGGTGATCCGTGGCGGCCTGGTCTGTGCCCTCTGCGTGCGCATCCAGGAGCCGGTCTTCGAGGCCCAGACCAAGACCAAGCTCGGCTCCACCCACCTCGAGCCCAACCGCGCCGACGGCTCCAACGACTCGCCGCTGCTCAAGACCTACGTCCTCGACATCCTCAAGCGCCATCTGGACAACTACCTCCACATCCACGCCGACACCGCCGAGGCCCTGCTGGCCAAGATCAACCTCAACGAACGCGAGCGCAAAGAGATCGCCGGCATCAAGAAGGTGGCCCGCGAGGCCGGCAAGAAGGCCAGCCTCAACAACCGCAAGCTGCGCGACTGCCACGTGCATTACAACACCAACCATGCCCGCCGCCTCGAGAGCACCATCTTCATCACCGAAGGTGACTCGGCCTCCGGCTCCATCACCAAGAGTCGCGACGTCGACACCCAGGCCGTCTTCTCCCTCCGCGGCAAGCCCAAGAACACCTACTCCATCTCCAAGGTCGACGTCTACAAGAACGAAGAGCTCAACCTCCTGCACAACGCCCTCGACATCGACGACTCGCTCGAGAACCTGCGCTACAACAACGTCGTCATCGCCACCGATGCCGATGTCGACGGCATGCACATCCGCCTGCTGCTGCTCACCTTCTTCCTCCGTTTCTACCCGGAGCTCATCTCCTCGGGTCACGTCTACATCCTCCAGACCCCTCTCTTCCGCGTGCGCAACAAACAGAAGACCACCTACTGCTACACCGACGACGAACGCATAGCCGCCATCCACTCCACCCCCGGTGCCGAGATCACCCGCTTCAAAGGCCTCGGCGAAATCAGCCCCGACGAGTTCAAGAACTTCATCGGAAAAGACATGCGTCTCGACCCCGTCCTGCTCCACAAAGACTTTGACACCCAAGGGGTTCTCTCCTTCTACATGGGCGAAAACACCCTCGAGCGCCGCGAGTTCATCATGCGCAACCTCCGCATCGAGGACGACGAGAGCATTGTCGTTGCATAAAAAAATTTGGTCATATTAATATTTATTACTAATATTGCACTCAAATTTTACAACTATGGCAACTACCAGAAAACACAAAAAGAACCTGATTGTCAGCTACAAAAACCTCTCTGACGACCTCAAAGAACTCTTCAAAGAAACCTACCCGGAGGGCTACAACAACTACATCACCAAGTTTGTCAAGCCCAACGGTGAAGCCATTTTTGTAGTCCCCTTCGAGACCGACGACACCGCCTACATGGTTAAATTCGACGTCAAGATCGACACCCTCGGCGAAGATCTCGACAAAGCCCTCTTCGACGACGACGGCGACGACGACAAGGAGGAGACCTTCGCCCCCCTGAGCGAAGCCCTCGAGAAGGAGGAAGCCAACCCCACCCACCGCGAACGCCACCTGCGCCACGGCGACTTCGAGGACGTCCTCACCGACGACCAGAAGAAGAAAGCCACCCTCGGCATCGACAAGGAAGGCCTCAAGGAGGCCCTCGGCGGCGACGACGACGAGGCCAACGAGCTCGACAGCTACGAGCGGCTCGACGACGACGAGCCCAACGACGACGACTTCGAACCCACCGACGAGGACCTGCGCGGCATCGAGGAGGAATACCTCGACGCCGAGATCCCGCCCCTCGACGCCACCATCCCCGAAGAAGAAATGGTCCCCCTGCCCTCCGACAGCAAGAAAACCACCGTCAAACGCGGCCGGAAAAAGAAAGCTTGACCGAAAAAAGAACGCCATTTCAAAGAAAAAACGTAACTTTGCATCGGAAATCATCTGTCGAAAACAAACATAACAAAAACAGTATCAATATGAAACGTACAGTAAAAATGATGTGCCTCGCCGCCCTGATGGTCGGCTTCGGCATGAGCGCACAGGCCCAGTTCCGCCAGTCTATCTTCCTCAACGGCAACCTGCCCACCGGCAAATTCGCCTCGAGCATCAACAGCAACCACATCGTTCCCCTGGGCTACCAGGAGATCGGCAAAGATGCCGCCCTCGGCTTCGGTGCCGGCTACCGCGCCAGCTACCGCTTCGACGTCGGTGTCGGCATGGTCGCTCCCTTCCTGCAGGCCGACTTCCTCTGGAACATGATCGGCAGCACCTGGCGCGAGAAATACATGGACGAGGACTACTCCACCCCCACCTACTTCAACATCCCCATCATGGCCGGTGTGAGCTACCTCTACGACGAGCTCTGGAACGACATCACCCCCTACGGTGAGTTCGGCATCGGCGCCGACATGATGTTCATCACCAGCGAGGGCAAATCCGCCAGCGAGAGCAACGGTCTGCTCTACTACGCCTACAAACCCAGCACCTCCTTCTCGTGGACGCTCGGCCTCGGTGCCTACTTCGGCAACCACTTCAGCGCCGGCATCTACTACTACGGCATGGGCACCCACCCCGTCGACTACACCCAGAAGACCCTCGACGAGAACGCCGCTGCTGCCGCTGAGGTGCTCTACCACGAGACCGTCGACGGCGTGAAGCGCGAGAAACGCACCGTTGGCTCCGTCGCCCTGCGCCTGGGCTTCCACTTCTAAGCCAACCATCGCCCAGCGATAAACCATTGAGGGCGCGGCATCTTCGATGCCGCGCCCTCGTCTTTTCATCCCCCACCCTGAGAAAGATTTGTCCATCTCAGGATTTTTTCGTATCTTTGCAACCGCAATTCCCCCTCGGCCCCCCGCCGGTTCCCCCGCAGCGGCCGCCGGAAAATCCCCCACCAAATCCGTACCAACCCTATACCAAGTCTATACCATCTCTATACCATCTCTATACCAACTCTATGGTGACACCCTGATCACCCCCTCATGCCGACCCCTTGCCGACCTAGTGCCCGCAACGAAAACAACACGATTCCACCTTGCTGCCACGGACTTGCCAGGGACTTGCCACGGACTCACCCCCTCGGCACCCCACCAATACACCTAAAAGACAAAAGAAAAAGGACAGGCCAAACGGCCTGTCCTCTGTAGGTAGCGGGGGAAGGATTCGAACCAACGACCTCCGGGTTATGAGCCCGACGAGCTACCACTGCTCTACCCCGCACTCTCTTATTTCCCTTTGGAAATCGAGTGCAAAGATACGAACATTTTTCCTTCCCACCAAATTTTTCTTACTATTTATTCTTTATTGTTTGATTATTCGACGGTTGTAGAGCCCCGATTCTGTGCGAATCTGCACGGTGTAGGCACCATTGGGCAGGCCGGAAAGCGAGATTTTGACCACCTGACCGGCAGTTTGCGGATTCGATACGCTTAACACACTGCGTCCCAGCACGTCAAGGACCATGATCTGCGCCTCGTGCTCGGAGGCCAGGTCGATGGTGAGTTCTCCGGTAGTGGGGTTCGGCCAAAGGGCGATCAGCTCGTCGTCCACCTCGTCCACGGCCACATCGTTGGTGTCGCGCCAGCGGGCAAAGAGCGTGGTATTGCCGTGGAGATGTATTGTGTCGCCGGGTTGATAGACCGGATCGGTGCTGCCATTGCGGCTGAGGCTCCAGCCGACGAAGTAGTAGCCATTGCGAGTAAAGGTGCACTCGGGCAACACCAAGGGCTGGTAGCTGCAGAACTCTTGCGTGATGCTGCCGCTAATGATGCCGCCAAATCCCTGCGAGAGGGTCAGGATATGGGAATTCCGGACCTGCAGGTGAAGCCGGATGACGGTGTCCAGATGGCGCAGGACGGTGTCGCAAGTGGCGACCGGGAAGCTGTAGTCTCGGCAATTGTATCTGGTGTAGTTGGTGCAGATGGTGTCGTAGAGGTCGATGGTGTCGAAATGTTCCGGGATGGGCTGTATGCCGAAGATGGCGCCCTGCTCGTGGTTGAAGGTATTGGTGTTGTTGCTGCCCATGCCGCGGGTGCCCGGGGCCAGGTCGTTGATGGCGAAGAAGCCGTCGCCGTAGCCGCTCCATCCCCAGTTGAAGTGGTAGCACGTGTCGAGATCGGAACCGTCGAGCACAAAGGCGTGTCCGCCGGAGGCGTCGCTGCCCGAATAGTACATCGGGCGACCGTTGGCCAGTTCTTCGTCGATCATAGCCATCCAGACGCTGTCGCTGATGAGGTTGGAGTCGACGATATACCAGTCGGTCTGACCGGTGACGGCGTTGACGCTGTCGCGCCATTGGTTGGTATTCCGCTGGCGGAATTCGAGGTCGGCACTGTACTTGAAGTTGTCGCGGAAAGCACTCTCGGCGCAGGTCGAGGACCAGCTGCCACAACTGGAGTAGGCTCCGCTGCCACCGGTGGCACTGGGTCCGTACATCATGTCGACAGCCACGCCGCAGTGATAGCTGAGCGTACTGAGGGCCATGGCTCTCTCGTTGGTGGTGGTGTACACGACGTTGGGCATGATTTCCCAGAGGTAGGTGGTGTGCTCAAAGTCGGCCGAGAGCATACCATACGACCAATCGAGGTCCGAGTTGTGGTGAATATAGCTGTGACTGCCGGTGCCACACGAGGGGTGGTTCCAGCGCTTCATGATCTGTGCCATGGCCGTGGCCACACAACCGACAACCGAACGGGAGCTATAGACCGAGTCGTAGGGACAGAGGCGGTTGTAGGGCTCGCCTTGGTCCCAACGGGTGTGGCAAATGGCGGCGACGTTCTGTAGCGACACGGGCGCCGGCGGAACGATACCATCGGTCAGCGTACTCCATCGGGGGTCGGCAGCGCCGTCGGAGGGAAGCGAGGCAATCTGCGACTCATAGATACTCAGCCAGAAGCGCAACTCGGGGTGCAGACGGGTGGGGAAAGGCGAATCGAACGAATAGCCTAGCACGGGACGCACCTGGTCGTCGGCGGCCACGATGACGAAGCCGACAGTGTCGAAGGCGAAGACATACTGGTGTTGCAGCTCGGAAAAGGAGAGCTGCTGCATGGACTCGACGGGTTTTACGGTCGACGGATGGTGGGTGTTCCAGAATTCCACCGCCACACGGTGGGCTTTGACGGCATCGACAGGGGCGGCTTGGACGGTCGCGGCAAGCGTCAATCCTGCTATCAAAAGCAGCAAGGTCTTTTTCATTTCTCGGAAAGGGGATTACTTGTTATTCTTTATACCTTCGTTGAGCCAGTCGACGAACTTCTGTACGTCGCGGTCATACTTGTAGTTCTCGGCCGTCAGCACCTTGCCATCGGCATTGACAATGACGTAGTAGGGTTGTGCATTCATGTTGAAGGCCGTCTTCTGATAGTTGAGGTTTTTGCGTCCGAGGGTCTTGAGGGTGTGGCCTTTCTCGTCCACCACCCACTCACTCTCGGGCAGTTCGATGGTGTTTTCGTCGGCGAAAAGCGAGCACATGACAAACTCGTCGTTGAGCAGTCGCTTCACCTCGGGGTCGGTCCACACGTAGTGTTCCATCTCGCGGCAGTTGGCGCAGGTCTTGCCGGTGAAGTCAATGAAGACCGGCTTGCCCTGCTGACGGGCGTAAGCCTTGGCCTCGTCGAGGTCGAAGAAGGCTTCGAAGCCCAGCGGTACATGCAGTTTGTCGGCATACTTGCGGTCGGCCGGCAGCTTGCCCACCTGCACCGTACCGGCGGCGACGGTGGTGGTGCGCTCCGAGATCATGCGTTCGATGTCGAACTCCTGGCTCGACTGCGGAGGCAGGAAGCCACTGAGACTCTTCAACGGAGCCCCCCAAAGGCCCGGGATCATCCACACCACGAAGGCCAGGTCGGCGATAGCCAGGAAGAGACGCAGGGTACCGATCTCCTTCACCTCGTCGTCGCCCTTGAAGCGAAGCTTGCCCAGCAGATAGAAGCCCAGCATGCCGAAGATAACGATCCACAGGGCCAGGTAGATGTCGCGCGGTAACAGACCCCAGTTGCAATAGAGGTCAGCCATCTGGAGGAACTTGAGACCGAAGGCCAGCTCGAGGAAGGCAAACGACACCTTGACGGTGTTGAGCCACGAGCCACTCTTCATGTTCTTCAGCGCCTGCGGGAACATAGCCAGCAGGGTGAACGGCAGGGCGAAGCCGATGCCGAAGCCGAGCATGGTGACCAGCGAAACCCAACGGTCGGTGCTGCTGGTGGTGAGGCCCACCAAGGCGGCCCCCAGGATGGGGCCGGTGCAGCTGAAGGAGACCAGCACGGTGGTCAAGGCGATGAAGAATGGGGCCAGCCAGCCGCCCTTGTCGGCCTGCTCGTCACTGCTGTTGATCCACTTCTCAGGCATCTTGATCTCGAAGAGGCCGAAGAAACTCAGCGCAAAGACGAAGAAGATAACGAAGAACAGGAGGTTGGGAATCCAATGGGTACCGATGAAGTAGAGCGCCTCCGGACCGAAGATCAAGGCCAGGATGGCACCCAGAACAGCGAAGATGAAGACGATCGAGAAGCCGAAGAACCAGGCCTGACGGCGGCTCTTGCGCTTGTCGTCACCGTTGTGCATAAAGAAGTTGACCGTCATCGGGATCATGGGGAAGACGCAAGGAGTGAACATCGTCAGGATGCCGCCACCGATGGCCAGCAAGAAGATGACAATGAGGCTCTGGCTTTTCTTCTCTTTCTCAGCCGGTTGTTCGGCCACGACGGCTTCCAGCTCGTCCACCACGGCCACGGGTTCCACCACGGCGTCCACCTCTTCAGCCTCGGCCACGGCAGGTGCCTCCTCGGCTGCCGCCACCTTGGCGCCCGGCACTTTGAACGAGAAGTCGCGATCCTCCGGGGCGATGCAGCTGCCATTGTTGCACATCTGATAGCTGAGTATACCGTTGACGGTAAAGTCCTTGTCGCTTACACGTTTCACTTTCTGCCGGAAGACGACAGTGCCGCTGAACGACTTGACCACGCAATCAAACAGCGGATCCAGTTCCTCGTGCGGCTTGGGTTCCTGCACTTTGCCGACCAACTCGTAGTCAGCGCTCTTGGTGAACTCGAAGACGATGGGCAGAGGGCCGGCAGGATCGGTGTACTGCGAGTAGAGGTGCCACCCGTCGTCGATCTTGGCGGTGAAGACCAGTTCGGCCTCGCTGTCCGAGATCTCCTTGACGCTGTAGCTCCACTTGGCAGGATCCAGCTGTTGAGCCCACAAGCTTGTACTTAACACAATGCCCAACAGGGCAAGCATGATTCGTTTCATACCGTTACACTTATTTCAGGTTGAACTTGATTTTCTTCTCGCCGCGCTGCGTCGTCACTCCCACCACATACATACCCTTGGGCAGCTTGTTGATCGATATCTTTTGGTTGTTGCGGTAGTTGGTGACCGTCTTGACCACCTTGTCGGAGCGGTTGGTGAAGGTCACCGTGGCCGAGGGGCTCTCAATGGAGATGGTGATGTAGCCCTCGCTCAGGTGGGGGTTGATGCGCACACGCTCCTCCTGCGCCGGTTGCTGGGCCTGAACGTCGCCGTCTTGCCCGGCTTCCGCGTCGGCTTCAGCCACCGGTGCCGCGCTCGCCGGAGCCGGCATGGCAAAGCCGCTCAACTTGGCCACACCACGACTGTCGCTGCCAAACCACACATCGCCCGACCGGCTGACGGCCACCTTGTAGATGTTGCCCGACGGCAGGTCGCTGTTTTTCGACGTGAAGGCTACCCAGCGCGACTCGCCGTCGAACACAGCAACACCGGCACTGGTGGCAATCCACAGCATGCCATCGCCGTCGAAGACCAGGTCGTTCACCTGGTTGCTCGGCAGGGGACTGTTGGCGGTGTTCCAGATGTGCCACTCCTCGCCGTCGAAGCTGGCCAGGCCGTTCAGCGTTCCAAACCACTTGATGTTGTTGGCGTCGATGGCCACCGCCGGCACGATATTGTCGGGCAGACCCGAGTTCTCGATGGTGTAGTTCTGCCATCGGCGATCGTTGAAGACACTGACGCCGGCATTGGTGGTGATCCACTTGCGGTTGGCACGGTCCACGGCCAGGTCGAGCACAAAGTCGCTCAGCAGACCGCAGTCCTCAGGCGTGTACTTTTCCCACGTATAGCCATCGTAGCTCACCAGGCCGCCCAGCGTCACCCCGATCCAGAAGACACCGTCCTTGTCCTGGGTGATCTCTTTGATGAACTTCATCTTCAGGCGGCGGGTCTCAGTGACATATTCCGTCCAGTGGGTACCGTCAAACTCGATGACACCGTAGTCGTCCGTACCGATCCATACAACACCCCGCCTGTCGACCATCAAACAGTTGACCGACTGGTTCTTGAGCTTCTCGTTGAACATAGAGTAGTCGAGCCACGAGCCGCCGTTCAGCCGGCAAAGGCCCTGATAGGTTCCTACCCACACGCCTTTATTGTCGGCCGCCAGAGCCGAGACGTTGTTGCTTCCGATCTCGGAGTTCTTTGTGTTGTAGACCGTCCAAGTGCCGTTTTGTCCACTTGCTGTTGGGCCGATAAAACCCATAAGCCCTAAAAGCCCGATAAGGCCTATTGTCGCTTTCTTCATCATGTTTTATGTTTCTCTTTCTTTGCTGCTGGGAATAATATATTGTTCAGTATCAGTCGATAGCCAGCCGAGTTGGGGTAGAGCGCGAGGTCGGTCGGCGGATCGCCGATGAAGTGGCGGTAGTCCTCCGGGTCGTGCCCGCCAAGGAATGTCCACGTTCCCTTGCCATACTCGCCGTGCAGGTAGCGCACCTCGCCCAGTTCCTTGTTCTCGGCCAGGATGACGCAACTGCTCTTGACCGTCTCGCGACGGAAGGCCGTAGTCTGTCCCATGAAGCCGTGCACCACCCGTGTGTGGTTCTGCGTCAGCATGGTAGGGATCCAATCCCACTTGGCCGAGAAGTCGAACAGCACGAAAAAGTCGTTCTTCTCGTTCACCTGACGCTGCCGTTGCCGGTCGTCGATGTCAATGGTCGATATTTCGTACTCGGTCGGGTTGGTACTGATACGGAAATCTTTGAATGCAAAACACTTGCTGAAATCCAGTGCCTCCTGGGCCGCGGGCTGTATGGGGTCACCGTCGAACATCACATCGCAGATGTCGACCCCCTCGGCCGCCAGGGCCACGTCGTAGCTGTCGGGAGCCGAGCACATGGCAAACAGGAAGCCTCCACCCACCACGAAATCCCTGATCTTGTGGACCACAGCCAACTTCAACTGGCTCACTTTGCTGAAACCCAACTTGGCAGCCATGGCCTCCTGCAGACGTACATCCTCGATGTACCACTGCTGGCTGCGATAGTTGCCCCAGAACTTACCGTACTGGCCCGTAAAATCCTCGTGGTGAAGGTGTAACCAATCGTAGGTCGGCAGCACGCCCGACATCACCTCCTCGTCGTAGACCACGTCGTACGGGATGTCGGCATAGGTGAGCACCAGCGTCACCGCATCGTCCCACGGCAGCTTGTTCTTCGGCGAGTAGACGGCGATCTTGGGGGCCTTGTGCAGTTTGACGGCGTCCATGTTGACGCCCGGATCGGCAATGTGGCTCAAGATGGCGCTCGACTGCCCGTCGGCAACCACCTCACAGGTGACGCCCCGCAGCCGACACTCGCGCTCCAGCGCCTCGGCATACTTCGTCATGAAGGTGCCACCGCGATAGTTGAGCAGCCATGTCACCTCGGCTTCACGCTGCAGTGCCCAGTAGGCAACCCCATAGGCCTTCAGGTGGTTCTTCTGCACCTCGTCCATCGGGATCAGCAGGTAGCTCGCGTGCGCGTGCGCGAACAAAAAAAAGAAACAGACCAACAGCATCACTCCTTTCGGGTGAGACACTCCCATACCGGTGTTCTTGTTGCCTGTTCTCGACATTGTCTTTTGCTTTGGTGCGGATAGGGGGGCTCGAACCCCCACTCCTCTCGGAACAAGATCCTAAGTCTTGCGCGGCTACCAATTACGCCATATCCGCATTCCTTTTCCACAGCTCCCTGCTACTCAACACCTTGCCGACAAACCCATCCGCAGGCCCTCTGTGCAAAACGGATGCAAAAATACATCTTTTTTTCCAATCCACCCGCATTTTTTAGGCTTTTTAAGAATATTTCAACAAAGCCACTTTACATTGGCTCTGAAACACAACAAGTTACAAAAATCGATTCAAAATTGAAACAAAACCAGAAAACAGCCCGAAAAACCACGTTTGTAAACCGCTATAAATCAGATATGATACGGCACCATCTCCTACTCAACTCCTACTCTTCTCCTACCCTTCTCCTACTCATGCCTTACTCGAGTAGGCGATGAGTAGACGATAACAAGTGTTATATTCGGCGAAGAGTCGATGACGATGGGGGAGCAAGGGGGCCAAATGCAGGATTTTTTACATGCCGGCATACTAAAAGCGTCGTTTTCGTGTTATTACGTCCAAATAAAGACGCACAATGAAAACCTCCACCATCAAATACCTGCTCCTGCTGCTTGCCCTCGGCACCAGCCAGCTTGCGGCGGGACAAGAGCTGAAAACAACCAAGACAGTAAGCCTCAACAGCAATATTGTCAAGCGAATACACTCCATCGACACCACCATCTACCCGATGCTCAACAAGGGGCACTACACCTTTGCCGCCGTGGTCGATGGCGACACCATACCGCTCTACTACATCAAAGAGATCAAGGTGTATGCCGACGGTATGCTCCTGACACCGAAAGAGATACAGCAAAACAAGAAGCTGATCCGCAACGTCAAGCTGATGCGGCCCTACGCCCTGGAAGGCAAACGCCGCCTCGACGCGCTGGAAGTGGAGATTGCCGCCCTGCCGCGCAAGGAGCGCAAGAAAGCCATTAAAGAAGCTGAAGCACAGCTACTTGCCGACTACAAGGGCGAGCTCTCGAACTATACCTTCTCGCAAGGACTGGTGCTCATCAAACTGATCGACCGCGAAACCAACCGCACGGCCTACAAGATCGTGGGCGAACTGCGCGGATCGCTGCGCGCCGGCCTCTATCAGACACTTGCACGCCTCTTCGGCTACAACTTGAAGGACACCTTCGACCCGGAAAACAACAAGAAGGACGACCTGATTGACCGCATTTGCCGCTCGATCGACCGCGAACAGCTGTAAACATCACACACTCAAAACCCTAAGGACATGAAAGGCTACTGCCACCTGAAAGCCGTCCCCATGCGCGCCGAAGCCAGCGACCGCAGCGAAATGGTCAACCAGCTACTGCTGGGAGATACCATGGAAATCGTTGAACGTCAAGAGAAATGGAGTCTCGTACAGTGCGACTATGACGGCTACCGCGGATGGGTCGACAACAAGCAGTACGTCGGTTTCGAGAGCGCTGCCGACCTGGCAGTGCACCTCTACCTCGACACCCCCTACCTCTGGGGCGGACGAAGCACGGGAGGCATCGACTGCTCGGGGCTTACACAGGTGTGTTTCAAAGCGATGGGGATCTGGCTTCCGCGCGACGCATCGCAGCAGGCCACCTGCGGCGTCGAGGTCTGTGCCTGCGACCTGCAGCGCGACGACCTGGCCTTCTTCCACAACGCCGAGGGCCGGATTGTCCACGTAGGCATCTGCCTGGGCGACGGACACATCGTCCACTCGTCAGGCTGTGTACGGATCGATGTGATTGATTCCAAGGGTATTTACAACGAAAAAACGCATGAGTACTCTCATGCGTTCCATTCGGTTCGGAGGGTGCGCGGCTAGGCTACCGCACGCTGCCGCACCTCCACATCGGGCATCGGATAGTCGACCGTACGCCCAACCAGCTGACAGACATAGTTTTTTGTGCGCCCATAGAGGGTGCAGAGGGCGTTGTTGCCGGCCGCTGCCTGGCGGCGATGGCTCTCGCCAGCCGATTGCTCCATAACATCTTCTATCAGTGAGCGGTGCGTTATGCGGCGGTACATGCCGCCACCGCTGTAGACCAACGTGCAGACATCGTCGGCCGTGATGAGGTTGCGTCGCCGGTCGAGGGCCTTCGGATTGGCATTGATACGCCCTTCGACCAGCAGAGTATCCAGCGACACAGCGGCCTCGACCGGGTCGATCGAGAGCAGATACTCGAGCGATTCAATCTGTGGCAGAATAAGACGGAAGCGACTATAAAGCTCCTCATCTTCAAGGAACAGCAGACGAACACCAGCCTTGTCAAGACACTCGGTGTACTCTTCGGCACTGAGGCCCTTGCAGAGGGGCAGCAGCACGCCACCAGCCTGCATAACAGCCATGTCGATAACATTCCACTCGGGGCGGTTCTCTGCCACAAGACCCACCGCCTCGCCGCGCTTCAGCCCGCGCAACATCAGCGCATGGCTCAATGCGTCGACCTGTTTGCGATAGGCATCGATACCCAGCTCCAGGTCACCATAGCGGAAACAAGGGCGACGACGGGCATGCGAAGTGCGAATGTCGAGGATATCGAACAAGCGTAAAGGGGATTCCATATTATTCATAGGTCAGTTTTATTTCGTTTTCGAGTGCAAAATTACAACCTTTTTTCGTCCCACAAATACAAATGTTACAACAATCAGTACGAAGTGATAAAACAAGATGTTTTAGTGCCTAAATTGCCAAATTTAGGGACAGAATATCGATATTTTACATTCACCCCTTTTATCATGACAGAAATATTTAATCACAAAACAGACCAAAACGGTGGCATCACAACCGATAAAAAACACAACATCATATCTGCTTATTGAAGAAAAATGTGTACCTTTGCATTTTGTTTTAACTACATTATTATGGCAGAACTTACTGAGCAAGAACAAATACGCCGCAATTCGCTGGCCGAGTTAAAGAAACTGGGGATCAATCCCTACCCTGCAGCCCTCTACGAGGTGAACTGCAAAAGTGCCGAAATTCTTGAGAAATATCCACAGGACAACACACTATACCAAGACGTAAGCATCGCCGGCCGTATCATGAGCCGTCGCATCATGGGTGCTGCCTCGTTTGTGGAGCTGCAGGACAGCTACGGCCGCATCCAGCTCTATGTCAAGCGCGACGAGATATGCCCCGGCGAGGACAAGACCCTCTACAACACCGTCTTCAAACGTCTGCTCGACATCGGCGACATCATCGGCGTCACCGGCTATGTGTTTGTCACCCAGATGGGCGAGACATCCATCCACGTGAAGAGCCTCACGGTGCTCAGCAAGAGCCTGCGCCCCCTGCCCATCGTCAAGGAGAAGGACGGCGTGGTCTACGATGCCTTCAGCGACCCCGAGCTGCGCTACCGCCAGCGCTATGTGGACCTTATCGTCAATCCGCAGGTACGCGAGACCTTCGTGCAGCGGGCCCAGATAGTGAACACCATGCGCAACTACTTTAACGAGCAGGGCTACCTCGAGGTGGACACCCCCGTGCTGCAGAGCATCCCGGGCGGCGCCGCCGCACGTCCCTTCGTTACGCACCACAACGCACTGGACATCGACCTCTACCTCCGCATCGCCAACGAGCTGTACCTGAAGCGCCTTATCGTGGGCGGCTTCCCGGGCGTGTACGAGTTCAGCCGCAACTTCCGCAACGAGGGCATGGACCGCACCCACAACCCCGAGTTCACGGCCATGGAAATCTACGTCCCCTACAAGGACTACAACTGGATGATGACCTTCACGGAGAACATGCTGGAGCGCATCGCCAAGACGCTGCACGGCGACACGAAGGTCAACGTGTGGGGCAATGAGATCGACTTCAAGCCGCCCTTCCGCCGCGCACCGATGTGCCAGCTCATCAAGGAAGAGACCGGCGTCGACGTGGCCCCGATGACGGAGGACGAGCTGCGCGAGGCCTGCAAGCGTCTCGGTGTGGAGACCGACGCCACCATGGGCAAGGGTAAACTGATCGACGCCATCTTCGGCGAGAAGTGCGAGGGCAAGCTCATCCAGCCCACCTTCGTCACCGACTACCCCATCGAGATGTCGCCCCTCTGC
>OCVV011360388.1_pt1 | contig 38457 bp, 31 predicted proteins | sample 1539721 | NCBI WGS metagenome assembly OCVV01 (sample SAMN02144230, study PRJEB22623) | gut metagenome | biome: sheep rumen | host: Ovis aries | place: New Zealand | reverse complement strand
ATTCATCATAAGAGCAGAATGCTCTTTTCGTCTTTATTTTCTTTTATATTAAGAGAAATATACAGAGTATATTCACTTACGAAACTTCAGATATTTAAATCTTTTCTTCTGCTCGGTCGATGATTACTTCGTAATTAATTAAAGCACAGGGTGCTTTAATTCTTCCTTCTTCCTTTCATAGTTACGATTGGGATGAGCATTTCTTCCATGGAGATGCCACCGTGTTGGAATGTGTCGCGATAGTAGCTCACGTAGTAGTTGTAGTTGTTGGGGTAGGCGAAGAAGCTGTCGTTGGTGGCAAACACGTAGCTTGTGCTAAGGTTGGGGGCGGGGAGATGTGCTTTGTGCGGGTCTTTGATTGTGAACACCTGTTTGGAATCGCAGTTGAGGTTCTTACCTAATTTATATCTTAGGTTGGTGTTGGTGTTGCGGTCGCCAATGATTTTTACGGGCTTTGATGCTCGTATGCTTCCGTGGTCGGTGGTTATTATTACTTTATAGTCGGTTTGTGAGAGGTAGCGCAGCAGTTCTGACATGACAGAATGACGGAACCAGCTCAGGGTGATGCTTCGGTATGCACTCTCGTTGTTTGCCAGCTCACGCACCATCTTGCTCTCGGTGCGGGCATGTGAGAGCATATCGATGAAGTTTACCACAACAACATTGAGGTCGTATTGCTTCAGGTCGTTGATGTGTGCCATGAGTTTGTCGGCTCCCTGTGAGTCGTTGATTTTATGATAGCTGAAGGTGTCGTGTCGGCGGTAGCGTTTTATCTGTGTTTCAATCAAAGGTGCTTCGTTGAGGTTCTTTCCTTCTTCCTCGTCTTCGTCAACCCATAGTTCTGGGAACATTTTCTCGATGTCCTCGGGCATTAGTCCGCTGAATATGGCATTTCGTGCATATTGTGTTGCGGTGGGGAGTATGCTCATATAGATATTTTCTGTAATGTCGAACTGGTCGCCTATCTCGCTTGCCAGCATGCGCCATTGATCGTATCTGAAATTGTCGATGACAATGAGGAACACTTTCTCCTTGTTGTCTAACGCGGGGAAAACGTAGGTCTTGAAAATGTCGGGACTCAACGTGGGACGTGGAGCATTGAACGTTTGCATCCATTCCATATAGTTTTTGGCTATGAACTTTGCGAATCCTTGGTTAGCTTCTTCTTTTTGCATGTTGAGCATTTCAATCATGCTGCTGTCGGTGGAGCTAAGTTTTAGTTCCCATTGCACCAAGCGCTTATAGATGTTAGTCCAATCTTGCCATGTGCTACAGTCCATGATTTGCATAGCGATGTTTTGGAAGTTTTGCTGGTATCCGCTTTGTGTCACCTCGGTTTCTATTTCCTTGTGGTGAATATTTTTCTTTAGCGATAGCAGTATTTGACTTGGGTTAACGGGTTTGATGAGGTAGTCGGCTATTTTGGCTCCAATGGCTTGGTTCATGATGTTTTCCTCTTCGCTTTTGGTAACCATCACTATTGGTGTGGCAGGTTGTATTTCTTTTATCTCCTGCAGGGTTTCCAAACCAGTTAGTCCGGGCATCATTTCATCGAGGAGCACTATGTCGAATGTTTTTTTTCGGCACATTTCTATAGCGTCAGCTCCATTGCTCACGGTGCTCACGTCATAGCCTTTGTTTTTCAGAAAGATGATATGAGCTTTTAAAAGCTCAATCTCATCGTCAACCCATAATATGTCTCCATTGCTCATATTTAAAATCCTTCTAAGTCGTAGTATTCATCGTCCAGGTCAATCTGTTTCACAGGTTGTTTTACTGGCTTTTTATTTTGTTCGGTTTTCTTTGGTTCTGGTTTCTTTGGTTCTGTCTTTTTGGGGGCTGCCTTCTTTGGTTCTGCCTTCCTTGGCTGCTGGTTGTTATTTGGCAGTTCAACCTTCCTTGGCTGCTGGTTGTTATTTAGCAGCAGTTCGGGTGTTTCGGTTGTTACGCTTGTTTCGTCAGCAGGGAGTTCTTCTTCCTCCTCGTTGGTTATTATTTCTAATGGTTCGTTGAGCATGTTGTTGCCCTTTAATTTAAGTGGTGCAAAGTGTTGCTCATAGAACTTGGCATAGTCGTCGTAGCTATATTGCTGTCCCACAAGTTGCAGGTTCTTTTCGCTTATGATAAATGCGCGCGCTTTCTTTGTTTCGTTCATGATGGCTGTCTGCTGATGCAGTTGCTGACTATATAGAAGTGCCTCGTCGAAGTTTTGGAATCCGCTTACGCGCATCTGGTGCACATCGCCAAGATTTTCTTTCTCGATGTTGAAATTGCGCACCATGTAGCTTGTGAAATTATAGCGTGCCAGTTCGAACAACAGTTGATTTTCGTTTATGCTGTCGGGATTATACACCCACATGAATACAAAGCTGGTGTCGGGTTGTGCCGACAGACTGATGTTTTTTATTGAGTCGCTATCGTTGAGAACTATTTGTCGGCGTTGCCATACATCATCAATATCAAATTTTCCCACGTGTATTCGTCGACCTTCTTTCACACCGTTGATAATCATTCCTGCCATTTCGCTTAGCTTGCTTTCGGGGAATGTTTTCACCAGTTCGGTCATGCCATCGACACAGTCTTTGATGTTGCCCTCGTTAAGTTTGTTGAGCGATGCGATGAAGATGAATTTGTCGCGGTTTTCGCCTTGTTTGAATCTTGTTTCGGATATGTGGGCGTTTCCTCTCACCTCGTCGTATCTGCCTGCTTTGAATGCTTCGTATGTGGCTGCATATAGCGAGTCTTCCAAATGTTCACCTCTTATGGCATTCTCCTTGTAATAAGGATCGGTGAGCAGTTTGGTCCATTGGTTGTCGGGGTGTTTGCTTTTGAGCATATCAACATAGGTTTCGGCTTTGGTCATGTTGCCTTTGCGTGCATAGAGCAGGTAAAGATGATAATATACATCTGCCATGTTGGGGTAATCAGGGAAATCGCGAAGCAGACGTGTGAATGTTTTCTCGCTCAACGGCAGGTTGTTGAGCTTGTCTTTGAATATCACTCCAGCGTTGAACAGTTCATTCTGTAACAGTTGATTGCTTGCCGAAAGCTGTTCTGGGGTGAGGGGTATCTGTGCCAGATAGTATTCGCGTTTCAGCGGGTTGTTGCGTGCCGAATCGAGTTTTTCGGTTTCGGTTTCTGAAACATTGTTTATGCTGTCAGGCTCGGTGTTTGATGAATTGCTGGCAGCTAAATCAGCGCTGACAACTGTTTTGTTGGAACGTTGCCAGTTGTCTTTGTTTTCGCGCTTTCCCCACAATCGCATGAAGGTTTCTTTTCCTTGGCTTACTGCCATTGGGTTGTAGAAATACCATGTGGCAGGGGCATTGGAGAGATTGGTAACTTTGATTTTTTTTGAGTTATTGGAGAAATCGGAGTGTTCTGAGTTATCGGAGTTTTCTGAAAAATCAGAGTTTTCTGATTTTTCACTTTTTATTTTTTTCTTATAGGCGGCAATGGCTCTGTCGATGGCGGCATTGCGGTCTTTTTCATTCATCTTTGCCAATGCCTGCAGCGAATCCTGCAGCTCTATGGCATTGGTATGTGGCACCAGTTCATCGAGCACTTTTGATCGCTCTGATAACTGTTCATAGTCTTTTCTTTCTTTGTTGAGCAAGCCTAATGCTTCGTTGTAGCAACGACTTGCATCGGCGAATTTTTCACGTTCCCAGTATATGTTGCCCAGTTTAAGCAGCAACACGCCTTTTTCGATACCGTTTCGGGCTGATTTTTTGTTGCCCATTTCATAGGCAGCAATGGCTTTCATGGTGTCGCGCTCGGCAAGGTGAATGTTGCCCATGGCATAGTAAATCTGGTCAAGATAGTTTTTGTTGTTGTCGTTGGCAGCCATCTGTCGTAGTTTGCTCACCATTTTTTTCGATTGTCCTCTTGCCATTACTTCGGTCATGGCTATTCGGGCATTGAATGATATTTCGTATGGTGGGTTTAGCCTTACCACATGTTTGAAAGCCTTGTAAGCTTGCTGTGTTTTGTTCATCTCTTTGTAGACCTGTCCTAACAGATACCATTCGCGTGCTTTCTGTTTGCGTCGCATCTCGTGCTTTATAACCTTTCTGAGGTATTCGGCACCCTTGTTGTAGTTGGCTGTGCTGATATAGTAATCAGCCAGGGTGTAGTCCCATTCTTTTTGTGCTCGCCAGTCGAGCGAATCGCGCATGATGTTTCGGATAACATCTTCGGCATCATACATGTTGGCTTGCTCCACGTATGTTTTTGCGAGCCATGCACGTGCTTTCTGATATATTGCTGGCTGAGTTTCGTAGAGTCGGCTCATGTGTGAAAAGGTAGAAATGGCTTCGTCGAATTGACCCGAATAGAACTGTGCACGTCCCATGAGCAGCCACACCTTCCAAAGGAATGGATTGTATTCTCTTCTGTTGAGCCATTCACGATCGCGTTCGGTTTTGCGACGGTTCTTATCCCATACGGGGCGTCGTGTTATGCTGTGCAGCTTAATAGCTTTCTCGCATTTCTCTATACTTCTTTGGAAATTAGCCATTCCCAGGTTGGTTGATGTTTTGTTTCCAACTGTGTAGAGTGGTATTATCTCGGTGAAGTTGTCTTTGTTGCCGTTCTCTTTTTCCAATGCTCCATCTATAAAGGCTTGCGAACCGTTATAGTAGATGTTGTACTTTGTGTTGAAGGCATGGAAGAATCTCGACTTGGCTGTGTTCTTCTGGGTTGAGCAGCTCCACAACAGCCAAGTAGTTAGCAATAGCAAGAGGGCGATATGCAACTTATGTTTTTTCACGCTTTGTTAACAAGATGTTTATATTGTTTTATTAGTTTCATGGCAGCAAACACCATTATGCTTACAAAGATGATGCTTGCTCCGCTTGGCACATTAAGCCAGTAGGAAATTGCAAGTCCGGCAAGACAGTCGAACCAGCCTATCACTATGCTCCAGATGATGATGCGTTTCATGCTGAAGGTGAACAGGTTGGCTGTCATCTGTGGTATTGTGAGCAGGGAAATGGCAAGAACAATACCTACCATTCGCAGTGTGGAAACTATCGTGAGGGCTATCAGCGCCATCATGAGATATTCTATCTTACTTACGGGAAGTCCCTGTGAACGGGCAAAATTGGTGTCGAAGGCAATGCTTTGTATCTCGTGGAAGAGTAGTGTGAACAAAGCAATAACCACAATGGCGAGTGTGCCCAGCACAATGAGATCGGTTGAAGCTATTGTGAGGATGTTGCCAAAGAGAAACGAAGGCAGATCGGGCATGAATCCTGGTGTGAGGAAACAACAGATGATGCCTATGCTCATGCCTAATGTCCACACAAGGGCTATGGCTGAGTCTTCACGAATGTCGTTCTTGTTTCCCATCCATTGTACGCCGAAAGCACTCAACACAGCAAAGATCATTGCTGAAATGATAGGGTTGATGCCTGTGAGCACACCTATGCCTATGCCTCCGAACGAGGCATGGGTGATGCCTCCGCTAATGAATACCAGTCGGCGGGTAACGATGTAGGTTCCTATGAACCCACATAAAATGCTTGCCAGGAGGCTTCCTATTAGAGCATTCTGAAAGAATGTGTATTGAAATATTTCTATCATTCGGTTAATGTAATGAACTCGTCTTTTATTTGGTTTGGCATGTTGATGCCTCGAAGGATGAGACTGCGGTTCCAGCCTTTCATCTCTTCTGGTCGCATGGTGAGCATCACCTCGGAGAATTCTTCGGCTTCGTCGTCGGTATATTCATCTGATGGGCGACCTTTGTAGCGGTCGAGTTCCTCATCGTTGTAATATTCTATCTCTTTGGTTGCTGCTTCCATCATACATTCTTGCTCGCAACGCTCGTCTTCGCCATTGCAGGTGGCACAGTTGCCAGCTGCAGGCATTACAATCTCGTCGGGTTCCCCCTTCTTTGTTGTAGCCTTGTGTATCAAGGCGGCAACAACTCCGAGCAATAATAGTGCAATAATAGTTATAATTGTAAAGATCATAATCTAGCACGCAATGCGTAGCATTGCTAAATGACAAATGATAAATGATAAATGATAAAGAAGCGCAAAGCGCTATTGAATATTGAATATTGAATGCCTACGGCATATTTTAATTTGTAATTGAATAATTCAACATCGCACGAAGTGCGACTAACTCCTAATTCCTAATCCCTAACTCCTAATTCTTAAGCGGTTGGCTCTCCCTCTCCTTCGGAGAGGGTTGGGGTGAGGTTAAACCCCGCCTTCTTCAGGTCGTCCCAGTATTTGGGGTACGATTTGCTCACCACTTCAGGGTTGTTAATTCTCAGTCCTGGGAACTTGAATGCAGCTGGTGCAAAGGCAAGCGCCATGCGATGATCTTCGTAGGTGTCAATTGGTTCCATACTTGCTTCGCAAAGCTCTCCGTCCCAGATGAGTTCGCTATTGTTGGCATCCTTGATAACATAGCCCAATTTCTTTAGCTCGTTCTTTAGAGCCTCTATGCGGTCGGTTTCTTTTATCTTGAGACTTGCCAATCCTGTGAAATGAAACTTTATGTTCATCATGCAACAGCACACCACAAAGGTTTGTGCAAGGTCGGGCGAACCTGAGAAATCGTATTCCAAGCGTGGCAGCAGACATGGCTGGCGTTTCAGTGTTACTGTTGTTGGAACACCTTGTTTCTTGCTCTCGAAATGAGTTTTCACGCCTAAGAGCGAAAAGATGTAGCGCACAACCGAGTCGCCTTGTTTTGAGCCGTCCATAAGTCCTGTGAGCTTTATGCTTGCCTCGCTGTCGTTGCATAGTGCCATTATCTCGTACCAATAACTGCTGGCACTCCAATCGCTTTCTATGTAGTAGTGGCGGTCTTTGTATGGAATAGGCTTCACGGTAACGGTGTCAACATCGCTCCATTCGGCATCGGCTCCAAACTCACGCATTGTCCATAGTGTAAGGTCGATATATGGGCGGCTGGCAATCTCGCCTGTGATATGCAGCTCAAGACCGTTCTTCAAGGCAGGACCAATCATGAGCAGAGCTGAGATGAACTGTGAACTAATGTTCCCCGGAATGTCGAGATGCCCGCCATCGAGTGCCTTGCCCTTTATGTGGAGTGGGGGATATCCCTCTTCGCCCACGTATTCTATATCTGCCCCCAGATAGCGAAGTGCATCAACAAGAATGCCTATGGGGCGATGCTTCATTCTTTCGGTACCCGTGATAACGTGTTCGCCTTCGTTCACGCTAAGATAGCAGGTCATAAAGCGCATGGCTGTTCCAGCAGCTTTGATATCTATTACCTCGGGCATGTTCTTTAGAGCGGCAATGGTAACCTCGGTATCATCGCAGTCGCTCAGATTGTCGGGAAGAGTTTTTCCTTCGGCAAGTGCATGAATGATAAGTGCACGATTGCTGATACTCTTTGAAGCTGGTAGTTTGATAGTAGTTTCTATGTGGGCAGGCCCCTTGATAGTATATGTCATTTCTTATTAATTGATTTCAGTGGAAAATGGGTTTTATATTTCCCCTTTCATATTTAATATACAAAGGTAGTTGAATTAGTGCATAATACAAAATAAAATCGTTTTAAAATTTGCTTATGTCTCGGAAAAAGTATATCTTTGCATTCGCATTTGAAAAATTTACGGATCGGGATGTAGCGCAGTTGGTAGCGCACACGTCTGGGGGGCGCGAGGTCGCCAGTTCGAGTCTGGTCATCCCGACTAAGTCAAATGTACGAGGGAAGCGGTTACGGTCGCTTCCCTTTTTTTATATTTTTTCATCTCGACGTATTGTTGAGTTTTTTTTTGTCTCGACGAACTGATGAGAGTTTTAACTCGAATAATTAGAGTTTTTATTCTCGATGAAGTTTTTTTTTATCTCGAATTTGAGAATTAGAGAATTGCTTCGCCTTGCTGTATTGGTTTGCTATTTGTGGAGTAAGCCTAAAAATTATTCGAACAGAGTTCTCATCAACTCGTCTCTAATTATTCGAGCATAGCTCTCATCAGTTCGTCGAGATAAAAATAAAAACTGGTTAACTCGTCGAGAAAAAGCACTTTTCGGGAACTTCGCTTTTTTGTGATTAATTGGTGGAAAAATGCAGTTTTTTATCCTTTTCTAAAGGATATGAAACATGAACGAAAATATTTGTGATATATTTTTCATATCTTTGCACTTGAAATATTATGCGATGAATTGTTTGGCTTTGCCGAATGGTTCTGATGCTAAAGCGAAATTATTAAATCACAAATTATAGCATGAAAAAGTTTTTTTCGATTTTTATGATGGCCCTGGCTATTGGTCAGATTCAGGCTCGTGAGTTGAAGGTTGCGAGTCCTGATGGTCGTGTTGTTGTAACTCTTAATGACGAGGCTAACGCTCTTGTGTATAACGTTACCTTGAACGGAAAGACCTTTGTTGAAAATTCAAAACTCGGTTTTGTTACCAATCTTAAGGATTATTCAAAGGATCTTTCTTTGGCAGAGGGCGAGAAAACTCGTAAGATTAGCGAGAGCTATTCTCTTCGTAACATCAAGAAGAGTCGTGTTGAATATAAGGCTAATGAGCTTACTTGTGTTGTTATGCAGGGCAGCGAGAAGGCTTTTAATATTCAGTTTCGTGTTAGCAATAGTGATGTTGCTTTCCGTTATCAGCTTCTGCCAGTAGGCGAGAACCTTTGCTGTAATGTGCTGAGCGAGGCTTCCGAGTTCCGTTTCCCAAGTTCTACAACAACATTCCTTTGTCCACAAGCCGACCCAATGCATGGTTTTGCGGGCACTTCGCCAAGTTATGAAACATCATACACCCTCGATGATAAGATGGGTAAGAATGGTTGGGGACAGGGCTACACATTCCCTTGTCTGTTCCACGAGGCTAACGATGGCTGGGTTCTTGTGAGCGAAACAGGTGTTGACAGTCGTTATGTTGGTTCACGCTTATTGGGTAAAGCTGATGGTACTTATCAGATTGGTTTCCCACAGGCAGGCGAGATGAATGGTCAGGGTAGCACATCAGCAGCTGTAATGTTGCCTTCATACACACCTTGGCGTACAATAACCCTTGGCTATGGCTTGAAGAATATCGTAGAGACAACTGTTCCTTTCGACCTTGTAGAACCTCTTTATGAGGCAAGTCAGGAGTATAAATATGGTAAGGGAATGTGGAGCTGGATTATCCAGATGGACAGCTATACCACTTTCGATGAGCAGAAGCGTTATATCGACTTTGCTGCATCTATGGGCTATCAGTCTATTCTTGTTGATGCCCTTTGGGATACTCAGATTGGTCGTGACCGTATTGCCGAACTGGCTCGTTATGGTGCATCAAAGGGTGTGGCTCTTTACTTGTGGTATAACTCAAATGGTACTTGGAATCATGCTCCTCAGGGGCCTCGTGGCATCATGAACAATACTATTGCTCGCAAGAAAGACATGAAATGGATGAAGGAGATAGGCATTCGTGGTATCAAGGTTGACTTCTTTGGTGGCGACAAGCAGCCAATGATTAAGCTTTATGAAGATATTCTTAGCGATGCCAACGACTATGGTTTGCTCGTAATATTCCATGGTTGCACCTTGCCTCGTGGCTGGGAGCGTATGTATCCTAACTATGCAGCAAGCGAGGCTGTTCTTGCAAGTGAGAACATGCATTTCACACAGGGAGCTTGTGATGCCGAGGCTTTGAACGGTTGTTTGCATCCTTTCATTCGCAATACTGTGGGAAGCATGGACTTCGGTGGTTCTACACTCAACAAGCATTATTCTCGCGACAATGTGCATGGCAACACCCGTCGCACAAGCGATGTGTATGCCTTGGCTACAGCTGTTCTTTTCCAAAGTGCTGTTCAGCATTTCGCTATGGCACCAAACAACCTTGATGATGCTCCAAAGTGGGCTCTCGAATTTATGAAGCAGGTGCCAACAGAATGGGATGATGTGAAGTTTATTGATGGCTATCCAGGCAAATATGTTATCATGGCTCGTCGTTCAGGCGATAAGTGGTATGTTGCTGGTATTAATGCAACAGACAAACCTGTTACAAAGAAACTTTCGCTCGACATGCTATCTGCTAACAAATCAGCTATGGTTTACACAGATAACAGCAAGTTGAATGGAAATGTGAAGACAATGCGTGTAGGTAAGACTATTAAGGTTACTATTCCTACCAATGGTGCTTTCGTTATTGTTCAGTAAGAGTGTTGAGTATTTTTAGTTATTAATAGCGTTTGACTTCTCGATACCGAATGTTGTATATACGATCGAAATAAGATTGCCATTCGGTATTTTCTTGCTTATTATCTGCCGACAGAATGCGAAGACCATAGAGTTTTGTGCCCGTCTTGCGGTAGTCGCGAAGTTTCATTATTTCGTAGGCTGTCGGCTCAGGAATAAGAAAGTCGGTAATCCACAGCACATCGGCATTAATGTAGCTGGTTTGTTTTTTACCATCGAGCAGGTTGAACATACATTCAAGAAGTTTATGTGCGCTGGTGCCTCCACCTATGAAGGGGGCATCAGCTTTTTGTTTGCTTAATGATTGAGAAACATTGAAATTAACAAGGTCTATGGCGCGAATAGACACGCTGAAATCAATAAGGTAGCAGTCGCGACGAAGTGTCTCGGCTGTTTGTTTCAACAACGAAAGCAGAGAGGTTGTGATGCGTTGTGGCATGCCATACATACTTGCCGAGGTATCTATACACACAATCATTGGTCCTTTGCGCGAGGCATGTGTGAAGCCAAGCTTTCGCACGGGCTTAGAGCTTATCGACTTGTAGTTGAAGGTTTGCAGGCGTCGTGTTTGATATTTATAAAGAAAAAGGTTGTCGAGCTCGTCGTCAACATATTCGGCAAGTTCTATTGGCAGAAGTGCGTTGAGGTCGTTACCCACGGTAATACCTTCGATATCGCTACCGCTACTATGTTCCATCTTCATAGAGTGTCCAGCAGTAAGAGCCATACGACTGTTGCCGTTGCTATTGGCTATTCGTCCCATGCGGTTTACTATCTCTTGCATTTCGGGATAGCGGTCTTGGAGTTTCACCACCTTTAGCTTGCGTTCAAACTCGGTTTCTGTCCATTGACCGTCCATCATGTCCCACGCCTGAGCAGCCTGTTGATCATGAATCTCGTGCATACGTGTGTATTGCGTAACCTGATCCATGATCTTTGTCAACGACAATTCAAAGTTGCCCTTGCGGTCGTGCACATGTTTTTCAACTATGGCACGCACATTATGTTCTAATGCCTTTTGCCAGTCGGCACGTAGCTTTTCCCAGTTAGCATCGTCTTCATATCCTTTGTTCTCGAATATGCTGTTGAAAAACTCGGCGTCAAATCCGTCTTTCTTATGTTTTTCGCTTATAGAGTTTAGCAGTTTTTCACGAGCAGCTCTGTCAGCCTTTCGCATTATACTCCATTCTGCAAGCTGTTTTATCTTGTTACGCTCGGTCCATGTGCGTTGGTTCTGGAATGATTCAAAGTGGCACATTTCATGGATAAACTTGCTTACTGTTCCATGAAACACACGTGAACGAAGCTGACTTGTGATAACCTGCTTGCTGAAATGTTTGTTGGTCATCAGTTCGGCAAGATAGTCGAGAAGAGCATCTGCATGATTCTCCCACGGCTTGGCGTTTGATGGTCGAGCCGGAATAGTGACTTTTCCTGTTTGGCAAAAGTCGTCTAACATCTTAATATACAGATTTTCTTCTAACATTTTTTCTCCTCCCCAGAGGGAAATGGAAATATTGAAAAATGGAAATATTGAAAAATTGAAAGATGGAAAAATTGAAAGATGGAAAAATTGAAAGATGGAGATATTGTATCAGCAAGCTGATAATTTTCAAACTTCAAACTTCAAACTTCAATCTTTCTGGAGGGGTTACAACTTGGCAATGTCCTGTCGTGTGAACGCTATTTCCTTATAGAAGTCTTGCAGATAGGCTGTGAGTTGCTGCTTGTCGGTTTTACTAACGAAGAGACTGCTAAGAATTTCTTTCTCACGATTGCTTATAGCATCAGCAAGAGTATCTATTTCGCTTGCGTAATCGTGTTCGTTTTCGTCGCTTTCTATTAATGGTAGTTCTTCTTCGGTTTCGCGTGGTCGCTTTTCCAGTTCGTAGCGCACTCCATCAATATATATGCTTGCTGTATCGCGTGCCAAACTTACTGGGCGACTGCCTAAAGGCGTTCTTGCACCTGTGTTGATGCGTATAACTGTTACTCGCTCGTCGCGTGGGTCGCGATAAAGCACTCCGTTTATGCTTTCGCCTCCCATATCGGGCAGTTGCTGATAATCGGTCATCACAACAAAGGTGCGCCCTGTGCCATGATCGGTAAGGCGGAAATAGTAGTTGCTGTATATCTTTTTGTCGCTATCACGCATTTGCTGCTTGCGACTAAGAGAAGCAGTTGATTTGCGTGATCGATGGTTCTGAATATCATCGTCGAGTTGTGATTTTATAGCTGCCATCTTTTTGGCTATATCGTCAAAAAGTGCTTGTATCACGATAATGCGAACGGCATCACGCTCTTCGGGTTCTTGCCACAGACAGTGGTATGCTGGTAGAAGGTCGGCAAGGGTGGTGCATTTGCGGTTGTTGATGAAAGCCGAAGTACGGATAAGGCGTGCAATCTTCTTCCATCTGCGGTCGCTAATATATATATTGTGCAACTCTTCATCGCCTTCCACGCTTACTGTGCGCAAGGCATGGCGAATGTTGTTTATAGCTTTGAGAACCTCTTGACTGATGTTTATTTCTGCAATATCGTTTTGCCACTTGGCATATTCTTCGTTCTTTATCTGTACATCGGTGGCAATGATGCAATTTTCAGTTTCGCCCTTGTCGAGGAGCATAGCGTTGAAGCTTTGCTCTGATGTGATGGGCTGACATTCCAGGCGGATGATGAAACGGTCCCACAAGGCTTCAAGTCCTTCGCCTTTGGCTGGTAGTTCGTTGCTGGCAGCTATGAGAAGCTTCAAGGGCAAGTGCAGTTCGTTAGCACCATTGCGGAAAAGCTTTTCGTTAATAACAGTTAACAAGGTGTTTTGTATGGCAGGGCCAGCTTTCCATATTTCGTCGAGGAAAACAACATCGGCAGTAGGCAGATAGCCTTCTATCGCACGTTCATAAACATCATTCTTTTTAAGGCGAGAGATAGAGACTGGACCGAAGATTTCGTCGGGAGTTGAGAATCTCGACATGAGATATTCAAAAGAATTGGCTCCTTCAAAAGCCAGTTTCAGTCGGCGGGCTACCATACTTTTGGCTACTCCAGGAGGACCAAGGAGTATTATGCTTTCGCCAGCTAATGCTGCTAAGAGCGAAAGACTTATTTCTGAATCTTTTTCCCAGATTCCTTTGTTTAGTTCTTTAAGAAGGCTTTCTATGCGTTGTCTCATCGTGCGTTGCTGTTTTTGTTGACACAAAATTACTAATTTATGCTTATTTCTTCTTATATGATAATGGCTTTTTAGATTATTTATAGGTAGAATAGGGAATGGTTGTTAAGTTTTTAGTAATTTAGCAGCATGAAAAAGACGTGTTTTATTCTTATAATGATAATGGCAGTTTGTGTTTCTAAGGCACAAACTACATTGTCGCGTTATGATATTAGATATTCAACTGAGCATCATGTATTGACCAAGGATGGCTATGTGAATGTGGTTGATATTGATTTGGAATGGCCTGATGTTGTTGAGTTTGGTAAGGCAGAAAAGTTGCAGAAGGCTCTTTGCGACTCGTTGTTTCGCAATTTTAATCGGGATATGCTTGCAAGTAAGCAGCATTATCTTGATTCTTTGGGCTGTGAGGTAACCAAACTTGATACTATTCCTGATGATGATAGTTTCAACTATTACACTCTGTCATTGAAAGAAATGGGCTTGCGCCAAGGACGTTTCATTTCTTTTCTTGCTACCTTTGAATGTAATCCGGGAAAGAAAAAGGGCGGTAGTAATGTGGTGGCTGATTACTGCATCACTTATGATGTGAATAATGATGTAGTGCTGAATGAAAGAGATCTTCTTGATGTGGAATATGTCTTAGGCACTGTTGACAACAGATTTGGCAACTATATTTATGCGTTGTTAAGTAGAGGAAGCGTTAGTAATATAATAGGTCCTATTCCTGTGACAGAAAACAACATGTCGTTTAAGATATACAAGGAAGATGGCTCTAACAACATAATCTATGTTGATAATGATTATGTGGGGCATTTGCGTAGGCCTTATAAGAAGTTGCTTAAGGCAGATCATAAGGTAAAAACAGTTGTGCTCAACACGTTGAGTGATGCTTCTGGTTTGATGAATGATGCTGATAAGGTTGATACTACATTATTATATAGAAAGGTGGATGAACAGCCTGTGTTTGAATTGAATGGCGAGACACTTCCACAGTATATGGCTGCAAATCTGGATATGCCTAAGGAGGTGAAGGTGGAGAAACCTTTAAAACGTGCTATGGTGAGCTTTGTTGTTGAACGTGATGGTTCATTGAGCAATTTCCATATAATACAGCCCTCATCTCCTATGGTTGACCGCTCTATCATTGAATTATTAAAGTCTATGCCTCGCTGGAAACCTGGTAAGATAAAAAATCAGATTGTGCGCTCTGTTTGTATTGTTCCAGTAACAGTACAAATATAAATTCAGATTTTTATTCGCCTTAATTTTTGCTTAAAAGCTTGCTTAACGCCTCTCTTTAATGTCATAATGCTTAAAGAGAGGCGTTGCTGTTTTCATTTTGATACTATGATGTGAAAAAGTAAATCTTGGTGCTATAATCAAAATACCTTACGAAACGAATTGTAAGCGAATAATTATAATTGTGCGCGATAACAATGTATAACCTTATGCACTTTTAGCAAAAAGTTAGTTATATACCCTGTTTTTAGGTAGTTATAGATATGGCGCTTTTCAAATTGTAAGTTTTTGCCACTAAAAAGTTTAGTTTTAAAATGAAAGTTGCTTTTGGAAAAATGAAAAATATTTAGGCAAAAATATTGTATAAAATAACGTTAATAAATTTGCTATATTAGATATTTATGTAGTATATTTGCAATGTCAAAACAATCAAGAACCTAAAATATTAAGAATATGAAACGTCTGTTATTACTTTCAGTTATGGCTATGCTTACAATGGTTAGCTTTGGCCGCAAGCATGTTGAGAATGCAACAATCGTAGCTGACACAATCTTCTACGCTGCAAACAAGATGAGTGTTGTTAGCAGTTCTGATGCCAGTTATTATCGTCTGTTGATGACTGTGGGTCAGGGAATGAATAAGAAGGATTTCTTCCAGGATTACTATATGGATGGAACCTTGAAAGCTGAAGGTGGTTATAACTTTGTTGATCTCGGTAACGATGCAAATACCGTTATTGATGGTGAGTTTACCACATACTATCCTAATGGTCGTGAGAAGTGGCACGGACAGTTTGTTAATGGCAAGCGTCATGGCTATTTCACAATGCAGATGCGTGATGGTGGTGTTGCTGTAGTGCAATATAATAATGGTGTCAATGTTCATAACTATTTCACCGTTACACGTGCAGATGGTAGCATTGAGAAACATTCTCTTGACGAGCTAAAGGCTCTCATGTAATTAAAAGGAATTTATAAAGATCTCTCTTATAAGATATAATTACAAAAGTCTCTATTTAAACATAAAAATGCCTGCTTCGTGAGAAGCGGGCTTTTTTTTATTGTTAGAACTTCAGCGGGTTCTGATTAATGTTAGAACTTCAGCGGGTTCTGATTAATGTTAGAACTTCAGCGAGTTCTGTTTTTTGTTGTAAATTTATTCTACTTGCACTTTTGTTCTGCATAACCTTTATAATGCCTCTATAATGCCTCTATAATGCGTCTATATTGCACGTGAGAGGTTTTATGTGTGTAGGCATTATATTTTTGTTATGCTTTTTCAACTGTGCTTCTTAAATAGAAAGTGTGATTTCAACAGGGCAATGGTCGCTGCCGAATATCTCGGTGTGAATGCTTGCTGACTCTAATTTGTCTTTCAAGCGTTCAGAGATAAGGAAATAGTCAATGCGCCAGCCTGCGTTTTTCTCGCGAGCCTGAAAGCGATAGCTCCACCACGAATAAGTAACTTCATCGGGATGCAGATAGCGGAAAGTGTCTATGAAGCCACTATTTAATAGTGTGGTCATCTTTTCGCGCTCTGCATCTGTGAAACCGGCACTCTTATGGTTTGTCTTTGGATTCTTGATGTCTATCTCTTCGTGAGCTACATTCATGTCACCACATACGATAACTGGTTTCTTTTTGTCGAGCTCGTGCAGATAGTTCTGGAAATCGGTTTCCCATTTCATGCGGTAGTCAAGGCGCTTAGGCAGACCACCTTTCTCAAGTGCTTCTTGTGAGTTTGGGGTATATACGCTTACAAGATAGAAATCTTCCATCTCAAGAGTTAGTACTCGTCCCTCGTGGTCGTGTTCTTCTATACCTATACCTTTTGAAACGCTGATAGGGTGGTGCTTAGTGTATATAGCCACACCTGAATAGCCTTTCTTTTCGGCATAATTCCAATAGCTTTCATATCCAAGGAAGTCAAGGTTAAGTTGTCCCTCTTGAAGCTTGGTTTCGTTCAAGCAAAAGAAGTCAGCATCAAGTTCATTGAAATATGTTTCAAATCCCTTGCTCTTTACGTTTCCGTCGTCATCGTTTTTTGGTTTTACGCATGCGCGCAAACCGTTGACATTCCATGAAATCAGTTTCATACTTATTTCTTCCTTTTAATGATTCCGAGATAAACACCGTTTGGCGAAAATGCTGGGGTGCTGTCTATTGTTATACTCTGTGGGGTAATAGTTGCTTGGCAACTATTTTTTGCAGGGCTGTAATAAACAGAGATGTAGCAGTTTATGTTAAGTGTGTGACTTTTTCCTTCTATCTCAATTCCTATGTTGTGTTTTGCTGTATATGAGCTGCAGAAATATGTAGATTTGTTTGTGTCAGTATATCCAATGTAGCATGTCTTTGCACTGATGCTCTGAACCTGTTTGCTTTGCTTAATAGCTTGTGCAATCTTGTACTGATCAGTTATGTTTGAATTAAATATATTCGCAAAAATGCTGTCTGGTACCTCGTTAACTTGAATTGTGCTATCAGGCATGATAATGAAAGAAATATCGTTGACAGAATCATTTGATACTTTGTAAACGCCCTCGTAAGTATTATAAAGAGGGTATAGTGTACCATCGTGAATACCTTTGCATGCATTAAAGATTTTGCTTCTTTCTTCTGCTGTGATAGTGAAATCTTCGTTGTCTTCTTTTAGGCATGATGTTAATGAACTCATGGCAACGATGGCAATACAAATAGCCATCATGTTTCTAAATAGTTTTTTCATAACGTAATAATTATTATAATTAGGTTTTTATTGACGTTGAACGTTGAATGTTGAATGGTGAACGTGATTAACTTTTCCCGACCTCCCATTCATAAGGGGCGGGGGAAGTATCAAATACGCTTAGATTCTCCTCTGAGAAGTGACATAAATTCTTCGCGCACTTTCATTGCCTCGAAAACACCGCTATAGGCTGATGTGGTGGTTATAGAGTTCTGCTTTTCAACGCCGCGCATCTGCATGCACATGTGCTTGGCTTCAACAACAACCATAACGCCTTGAGGTTTCAGAGTGTCGTTGATACATTCCATTATTTGGTGTGTGAGGCGTTCCTGCACCTGCAGACGGTGACTGAATATATCTACAACGCGGGCAATCTTGCTCAAGCCTGTAATATGTCCATTTGGAATATATGCCACGTGAGCTTTACCATAGAAAGGCAACATGTGGTGTTCGCACATAGAGAAGAAATCGATGTCCTTAACGATTACCATCTGGTCGTATTTTTCAGCAAAAAGTGCATCGGTAAGCACTTTGTGCGCGTCCTGTGTGTAACCACGTGTGAGCACCTGCATTGCTTTTGCCACTCGCATTGGTGTTTTCTGCAATCCCTCGCGTTCTGGATCTTCACCTAAAAGCTTTAATATCTCTTTATAGTGTGTAGCCAAGTCGTCGAGGCCTTCTCTAAATTCTGTTTCTGGATTCATTATATATTGTTATTTTAGTTTCGCTGATAGCTCAACTTTTATTATTGTACAGTGATTTTCCCCTTCACAATAGTAGCCTGATAGAGTCCAAGTTTGCGAAGCTTGGTCAACATATTCTGTGCCTCTTCCAGTGTACGGTAGTTGCCTACACGACAAATCCAGCGTGGAGAATAGAAGTGCACATATACAGGTTGGTCGGGGTAATTCATTTTTATAGTGTTGCGAATCTTCTCGGCTTTAAGGCGAGATTCGCGTGAGTTTGTGCCTGAATAAGCTTGCACGCGGTAGCCTGTAATCTTGTGCCCTCCGCGCATCACTTTCTTGCGCAGGTCGATAGTTGGCACATTGTTCTCGTTTTCGCTTGCTTCTGCCTGGCGCTGACGTTCTGCCTCTTGTCGTTTTCTTTCATGTTCTTCTTTTTCGCGTGCTTGCTTCAACGAGTCGGCGTGTGCCTGCTTGATTGAGTCGGCATGTGCTTGTTTGAGCGAATCAGCATGATTTTGTTTTAACGAGTCGGCATGAGTGTGTTTCAGCGAATCGGCTTGTGCCTTAATATTTTCGTTCTTTTTATTTGTGGTAGATTTAGATTGTACAGTTTTAGCATTATTGACAAGATTGTCAATTTCCTTGCTCTGGTTAACGACCACATTGCCCTTGTCCCCCTTCTCACGAAGATGACTCATATAGGTCTGGGCGCTTGCTGTTGTAGTGCCTAAGACTAATAAGCTTGTAAGGACTATTTGTTTCATACCTTGATTTTTTATTTCTGAACTTTAGCAAGCAAGGCTTGCTTTAAAGTAGTTAGAAGGAGTTGAAAAACGATATATTTTTTTCAACTCCTCCCAGCCTCCCCTTAATAAGGGGAGGAGAAAAAATTACTTCTTCCAAGCGTCGATGATACCCTTGAAATCAGCGCACTTCAATGAAGCACCACCGATGAGACCACCGTCAATGTTTGGCTTAGAGAAGAGCTCAGGAGCGTTGCTTGCCTTGCAAGAACCACCGTAGAGGATAGATGTTTCTTCTGCTGCTTCCTTACCATACTTCTCTGCTACGATAGAGCGGATGTATGCGAGCATTTCCTCAGCCTGATCAGAAGTAGCTGTCTTACCTGTACCGATAGCCCAGATTGGCTCGTAAGCAATAACGATGTTCTTCCACTCCTCAGCAGAGAGGTTGAATACGCTGTTCTCGAGTTCTGCCTTAACAACTTCGTTCTGCTTGTTTGCCTCACGCTCTTCAAGAGTCTCACCGCAGCAGAAGATAACCTTCAAACCATTAGCAAGAGCGAGCAGAGTCTTCTCCTTCAGGATTTCTGCAGTCTCACCATAGTATTGACGACGCTCTGAGTGACCAAGGATAACATACTGTGCACCTGTTGACTTAACCATAGCTGCAGATACTTCGCCTGTGTAAGCACCCTTCTCCTTGTCAGCACAGTTCTCAGCACCAAGAGCTACAACGTTCTGGTCAAGAACATCAGCAACCTTTGCAAGGTGAATGAATGGTGTGCAGATAATAACATCACAGTTTGGCTTATCAGCTACCAAAGCATCGTTAATCTCCTTTGCGAGAGCAACGCCCTCCTGCAGGTTCTCGTTCATCTTCCAGTTACCTGCTACAATTTTCTTTCTCATTTTGTTTTCTTTTTTAAAGAGTTGATATAATTTGTCTTTATCTTTTTTTTCTTTTTCTCTAACCCATTTACTCCATGCCCACATACGATCAGCAAGTGTCAGAATGAATAATGGAAGCACAAACCATATTATTATTCTGAGAATTTTTCCCGGAATAGGGTCTTTAGGTATTTTTCCATATACCGTTGCTTCCAGATTGTCGTTTATTAAACGGAAGTCGGGTAGGTCGTTGTGACTCCATTTGTTAATAACGGTTCCATTTTTCAGGAGCAGCAGTCCTGGGTTGCTTCGTATTATTGTCTTCAGCGTTGTTTCATCTGTTGTGCAGAATGGATATTCGGCTCCTGTTATGTCAATCCAGTGTGCAATAGCCTTTTGTGTACTTGCTGTTAGGCAATAGAATGGAATGTTATGTGCAGTGGCATATTCGTAAACACCATCTATCTCGCCAAAACACCCATCGTCGGCATATTCCAAATGAGGTGAAATTAGCAAGAAAGTGTATCCTTTGCGGTTTAGCACCTGTTCGGTGATGTCTTCGTTGTTGAGTGTTATACTGAAATCGTGTATTGGAGGTACATAACCCTCACTTATCTGTGTTGTTTTGCTGTCAACGAAAGTCCATGTGGAGTCAGGATAGTTGTCAAGAGTAAATTCTTTCTGCTCTCCATTTTTCTCCATAATGAATGTTGTAGAAAACTTTGGTTGTTTTGCTCCCTTTGGAATGGTCATTCCTTTTTTGATGTTGGCACCAATGTGGTAGGGGCGAAAGTCAAACCATGGTAGTGTGTACAAACTCCATATGCTGCTTGCAAGAATGAATAGAATAGAGTAGTTTATTACTATCCACTGGTTGCTCTTTGATATTGAGAGCGGCATTTCTAATGGCCATTTGAATACAAACAGTGCGCATGTGAGCAACACTATATTCTTTATCAGCGTCTCTACATTGCTCAGATGAATAGCATCGCCAAAACATCCACAATCTTTTACCGGATTGAATATTGCCAACCAAATAGTTATTATTGTCATGATAATCATGAACATAAGTGCTATTTTTGATGTAGCACGCCTGCGTATAGCAAAGAACATGAATATACCTATGGCAAATTCTATGGCAGAAATACCAATCGACAGTAAGAGTGTTGACCAATCGGGCAGCATAAAACCAATGTTGGCAGCCGTAATATAGTCCTTTATCTTATACTGCGTGCCTAAAGGGTCTATGGCTTTCACATATCCAGAGAAGATAAATGTGAGTGCCAAAACCATTCGACACAGATTGATGATTATTTTCTTTGCAGTATTCAATCTTGTTGCTCCTTCAGTTTGATAGCTCCAAACACGGCATAGTTGATGATGTCCATGTAGTTGGCGTCAATGCCTTCGCTCACAAGAGTATTGCCGTTTATATTTTCTATTTCCTTCACACGCTCAATCTTGGTAAGGATAAGGTCGGTGTAGCTGCTTACACGCATATCACGCCAAGCCTCACCGTAGTCGTGGTTCTTCTTCAACATCAACTCGTAGCTTTCCTTTGCATGAACATCGTAAAGAGCTAAAGCCTCGGTTGCATCCATATCTACCGAGTCAACAAAGTTTCTTTCAAGTTGAATTAGCCCGATAATACCATAGTTTATAAGAGCGATGAATTCAGGACGGATACCTTCACCAACAAGCGATGCGCCTGTTATTTCGAGCGAACGTATTCTTTTAGCTTTTATGAAAAGCTGATCAGTGAGTGATGAGGGACGAAGGATTCTCCATGAAGCGCCGTAATCATGCAGTTTCTTTTCAAAAAGACTTCTGCATTCCTTCATTATGTCCTTAAACTGTTCCTCTGTATTTAACATATTCATTTGTTTCGAAACTTTTCCGACTGCAAATTTACTTATTTCTATTGAAATAACAAAATGTGCAGGTTATTAATGCTTTGGCTTTAGCTTATTTGTTTTGTTTCATACGGATGTGTATCATGCGCACCACACCGCACATTGCTTCGTAGCGTGCTTTTAGCGAGTCGCGTTTCACGCCAAGCAGGTTACGTGTGTAGCGGTCGGTTTCAGTGTCTATTCTCTTTATTGTTGATTGTAATGCCGAATCGGTGTGTGCAATGTCTTTTTGTGCCATTTTCAACGAGGCGTTCTGCCAATAGCGTAGAGCTTTCTTTCGTGTTTCAACTGCAGTTGGGTAGTTCTGACGCAACGACTGTATTGAATCAAGCACCTGAACATATTTACCTGATTTATATAAAGATTCAATAGCTGCCATTGTAGGAGCAGCCTGTTCATCGGCTGTTTCTGTGCAACAGCACATCACCGACGATGCAATTAAAAGCCAAATCATTTTTTTCATGTTGACAAAAATATAAAAAACTGTTAGAATATAGGGCAAAAACGTCTAAATTTTAGTATCTTTGCACGCAATTTAGGGCAGTTTAAGAGAAATTTAGAGCTAAAAAATGAGAAATTTGACGAATGCCGATTTGGCAAAGTTACTCGATAAAGATATTTTCCATAAAATTTCTGAGGCAGCAGATTCATTACATTTCGAGTGTTATGTAGTGGGTGGCTACGTGCGCGATCTTTTCCTTGAACGCCCATCAAACGATATTGATGTGGTTGTTGTTGGAAGTGGCATACGTGTGGCTGATGCCTTGAAGAAAATTTTAGGAAAGAAAGCTCATATCTCTGTGTTCCGCAATTTTGGAACTGCTCAGGTGAAATATAAGAATACCGAGGTGGAATTTGTTGGTGCCAGAAAGGAAAGCTATAGTCACGATAGCCGTAAGCCTCATGTTGAAGATGGAACTCTTGAAGACGACCAGAACCGTCGTGATTTCACCATTAATGCGCTGGCAGTTTGTCTTAACGGTGATCGCTTCGGTGAACTCGTTGACCCATTTGATGGTGTTCTTGATATGGAAGACCGTATTATAGCAACACCTCTTGATCCAGATATCACTTTTTCCGACGACCCTTTGCGCATGCTTCGCTGTGTGCGATTTGCCACTCAGCTCAATTTTGAGATTGAGGAAGAAACGCGTGAGGCACTCAGTCGTAATGCCGACCGCTTGAAGATAATAAGCGGTGAGCGCATTCAGGAAGAAATGAACAAGATAATGCTCTCTCCTCATCCAAGCATCGGTTTCTATTATCTTCGTGAGTCGGGACTCCTCGATATTATTCTTCCTGAACTGGTGAAACTTGATGTTGTGGAAACACGCAATGGAAGAGCACACAAGAATAACTATCTGCACACTCTCGAAGTACTCGAAAATGTGTGCAAGAGTCAGAATAAATCGGAGCATACTCTTTGGTTGCGCTGGGCTGCTCTGTTGCATGATATAGGTAAGCCGAAGTCAAAGCGCTGGGATAATTTGCAGGGATGGACATTCCACAATCATAATTATCTTGGTGCACGCATGGTTCCAGAAATATTCCGTAGGCTTAAGCTCCCTATGGATTCTAAGATGAAATACGTGCAGAAACTGGTTGATCTTCACATGCGTCCTATTGTGATTGCCGATGAGGAGGTTACTGATAGTGCTGTGCGCCGACTAATGAACGATGCAGGTGATGATATCGACGACCTTATGACCCTTTGTGAGGCAGATATCACGAGCAAGAATCAGCTGCGCAAACAACGATTCCTTGACAATTTCCGCATTGTAAGAGAAAAACTCGAAGATTTGAAGGAGCGTGATTATAAACGCTTGTTGCAGCCTGTAATCGATGGAAACGAGATTATGGAGATGTTTAACTTGAAGCCAAGTCGCGAGGTGGGACAGTTGAAACAGACTCTTAAAGATGCTGTTCTCGACAACAAAGTTGAAAATGAGCGCGAGCCACTGCTGAAACTCTTGCAGGAAAAGGCTCATCAAATGGGACTTGTTTAGTCAAAGTGGGAGAGTAATTGCATAAAAAAAGAATGAATTCTTTTTGTTCTGCCCTCGTTTTTTTGTAACTTTGCACCCAGATTCAAAGACATTTAAAAGCTTTTAAGGTAAATGCAAGACATTAGAAACATCGCAGTAATTGCGCACGTTGACCATGGTAAGACTACTTTGGTCGACAAGATGATGCTCGCTGGTAAGCTCTTCCGTGACGGACAAGACAACAGCGGCGAAGTACTCGACTCCAACGATTTGGAGCGTGAACGAGGGATAACCATTCTTTCAAAGAACGTTTCTATTAATTGGAAAGGAACAAAAATCAATATTCTTGATACTCCAGGACACTCTGACTTCGGTGGAGAGGTGGAGCGTGTGCTCAATATGGCTGACGGTTGTTTGCTGCTTGTTGACGCATTCGAAGGACCTATGCCACAGACTCGCTTTGTGTTGCAGAAGGCTCTTCAGATTGGTTTGAAGCCTATTGTTGTTGTTAACAAGGTTGACAAACCAAACTGTCGCCCAGAGGAAGTTTACGAGATGGTATTCGATTTGATGTGCGATCTCAATGCCACAGAAGACCAGCTTGATTTCCCTGTTGTTTATGGTTCTGCTAAAAATGGTTGGATGAGTGCCGACTACAACACTCCAACCGACAATATCGAATATCTTCTTGATGAAATCGTGGAGAAGATTCCTGCTCCAAAGCAGATTGAGGGTACTCCACAGATGCTTATCACTTCGCTCGACTATTCTACCTTTACAGGTCGTATTGCTGTAGGTCGTGTTCATCGTGGTACAATCAAGAGTGGTCAGAAGGTTACTATCTGCCATCGCGATGGTACTATGCAGAAAGATGTTATCAAGGAGCTCGACGTGTTCGAGGGTATGGGACGTAAAAAGGTTGACGAGGTTTCTTCAGGTGATATCTGTGCCGTTATTGGTCTGACCAATTTTGAGATTGGCGACACTCTTGCCGACTTTGAAAATCCTGAGGCTCTTCCTCCAATTGCTGTTGATGAGCCAACAATGAGTATGCTTTTCACCATCAATGATTCACCTTTCTTTGGTCGTGAGGGTAAGTTCTGTACATCTCGTCAGATTGCTGATCGTTTGGCTAAAGAGCTTGAAAAGAATATTGCTCTTCGTGTTGAAAACGTAGAGGATTCTACCGATAAGTGGATTGTAAAGGGCCGTGGTGTGCTCCATATTTCTGTGCTCATCGAGACAATGCGTCGTGAGGGCTACGAGCTTCAGGTGGGTCAGCCACAGGTTATTTATAAGGAAATAGATGGTGTGAAGTGCGAACCTATTGAGGAACTCGACATCAATGTGCCACAGGATTTCTCTTCTAAGATGGTTGATTTGGTTACCCGTCGTAAGGGTGAGATGACCAGCATGGAGTCTGAGGGTGATCGTGTTAACATCACCTTCGATATTCCTTCACGTGGTATCATCGGTTTGCGTACTAATGTGCTCACAGCTTCTCAGGGTGAGGCTATCATGGCTCACCGTTTCAAAGAGTATCAGCCATACAAGGGTGATATTGTTCGCCGCACCAACGGTTCTATGATTGCTATGGAGACTGGTACTGCCTATGCTTATTCTATCGACAAACTCCAGGATCGTGGTAAGTTCTTCATCGATCCAGGTGAGGAGGTTTACTATGGTCAGGTTGTTGGCGAGCATGTTCACGATAACGACCTTGTTATCAATGTCACCAAGGCTAAACAGCTCACCAACGTGCGCGCTTCTGGTTCTGACGAGAAGGCACGTGTTATTCCTAAGGTAGAGATGAGCCTTGAAGAGTGTCTTGAGTATATCAAGGGCGACGAATATGTTGAGGTTACTCCAAAGAGTATGCGTATGCGCAAAATCGTTCTCGACCATTTGGAGCGTAAGCGTTCAAACAAGGAATAATAATCTTAAAATTCTATATCATTATGACAGGATTGTATATATTTGTAGCATTGGCTGTTATAGCCCTCGTAGGTTGGGGTGTTGCCGAGTTGAAATACAAGTCAATTCATTTCACTCATTCAGAGGCTGAGAAGGAAGAGGCCGAGCTTCTTGAGAAAGAGAAAGCTGAAAACAATTTCCACGAAATGAATCTCAAGGATTTGCTTGCGCACAACAGCACAAAGGGATATAAGTCAGTATAAAAAAAACGGCAGGTTGCTTTTGCAATCTGCCGCTTTTTTTAATTACGAATTAGGAATTACGAGTTACGAATTGGTTGCGCTTTGCGCAATTATGAATTTTAAGTTACGAATTCCATATAACGAATAAGGCAGGTTGCTTTCGCAATCTGCCTTATTCGTTATAGTTAAACATCAAAAAGTTCAAACCTCTACTTTTTTAGCTGTTGCTACTCCCTTCCTCATCGGGAAGGGTAGGGGATGGGCTGTTGTTTCTTTTGCGTGTCACAAACACTCCCAACAATATTGCCAGCAACAGGAAGCCGTAGGCAATGTAGGCGATGGTTTCCGTACGGTCAACCGATGCAGGGAAGAAGCTCAGCACCACCTTGTGAGTGCCTGCCTTTACGTTGAGGGCACGAAGTACATAGTTCACGCGTCCTAATTCTGCTGGCTGTCCGTCAACGGTTGCTGTCCAACCAGGGTAGTAAATCTCGCTGAACACGATAACGCCACCTTTATTGCTGTTCACGGTATATGTGAGTTGGTTAGGTTCGTAGGCTGTTATCTTCACCACGCTGTTGGTGTCTTGTTCTACAGCTTCGCCCAACTGCTCTTTAAACTGCTTGTCGGCAACAGCTTCGTGACGTATATCCATCTTGCCCAGTTGAGCAAGTTCTTCGTTGGCGTTGTCAACATATGTGAGCTTACTCACAAACCATCCGTTGCCATAGGTGTAAGGGTTTTGCACAGGCACGGTTTGTCCGCCTTGCAATGGCAGAATGAAATACTTGGCATTGAGCATGTTCAGCACAGGGAAGATGCTGTCGCCATTCACCTTTGTCATGTCGCCATTGGCTTGTGCTATGGCCTGCATGCCTCGCTGCATTTCGGGTGAGATATACTCGCTTGTTAGTTCGGCATATCGGCGCAGTTTGGCAGCATGATAGCCGCCAATGCTTTTATGATAGTATGATGTTTCGTTCTCGTTGAACGTGTTTGAAGCCATGTTCAGCACACGGTAGTCAAGACTCTTGTCGCGTAGAATCTGTCGGTCGGTGTTTGTCATCTGCTGAGGCTGTTCACGCACGCTCTTCTCAACAAACATATCATCGTAGAGGTAGCGCTTGTCAACCTGCCACATATCGATGAGACACAGCAGGGCAATAGCTCCTACGGTGTAGGTGGCATTGAGTTTCTTGTAGCGATAGAGCAACAGCAATGCCATACCAATGGTGATTATCCAGAATGAGCGCCAGCAGTCGGCAGTGAAGATGCTCTGGCGTATTTCACGCAGATTGCTCTGCAGTGGTGCAAGATACTCTGCAGGGATGTTCTTCAAAGCCTGCATTTCGCTTATTGAAATGAAATCGCTGAAGAACAATGTTGGCATCAGGGCAAACAGCAAGCAGATGCCGCCTGTGAGTGCAAAACTTGTATATACCAGTTTGGCTTTTGTTTTCAGAAGTTCTGGTTCATCCACAATTTTCTTCAAGGCAAGCATGGCAAGCAATGGAATGGTGAACTCGGCAATAACAAGTATTGAAGCCACTGTTCTGAACTTGGCATACATTGGCATATAGTCGATGAAGAAATCGGTGAAGTCCATGAAGTTTCTTCCCCATGACAGCAGTATGCTCAGAATGGTTGCAGCAAGTAAAGCCCATTTCATTGGTCCCTTTACAATGAACAATCCGAGCACGAACAGCATGAGCACAAATGCTCCCACATATACTGGTCCGCTTGTCATTGGCTGGTTACCCCAGTATTGTCCCATCTGCTGATACACCTGCATGAAGTTAGGATCGGCTTTCTCCATGGCTTTACGGTTCATAGATAGAGGTACGCTTGCTCCGCCCTTGGTGTTAGGGATGAGCAATGTCCATGTCTCGTCGATGCCATAGCTCCATTGAGTGATATAGTCTCTGTCGAGTCCGCTGCTTGTTTGGTTAGCCTGATTCTTCTTCACCAGTTCGCTCTTTCCACGCATGCTTTCCTTAGAATATTCCCATGTGTGGTAGAGGTTAGAGATGTTTATCAATATTCCAATGGTACCAGCCAAAGCGCACACAGCAGTTGCCTTGGCAAAGTGTGCCATTTTCTTCTCTTTAATAGCCTGCCATAGGTAAGCAAGAATCATGAAGAACACAATGAACAGATAGTAATATGTCATCTGCACGTGGTTGGCGCTCACCTCAAAGGCTGCAAAGATGGCTGTTACTATGAAGCCCCACAGATATTTTCCTCTATAGGCAAGCACAATACCGCCAATCATTGGAGGCAGATAAGCCAATGCCATTACCTTCCAGATGTGACCTGCTGCAATGATAATGAGGAAGTAAGATGAGAAAGCCCAAATGATTGAGCCCAGAACTGCAAGCGAATGGCGGAAGTCGAATGCGCGCAGAAGAATGTAGAAGCCCAAGAGATAGGCAAACAGGTACCATACATATTCGGGCAAACATAGATGATAGGCCTTTTTGGCATACGAAAGCACCGAGGTGCTGTTGTATGATGGTGCCATCTGATAGGTAGGCATACCGCTGAAGAGTGCATTTGTCCATCGGCTGCTCTTGCCTGTTTGTTCTTGATACTCGCTCAGTTCCTGTCCTGCACCGCGTCCAGCCGAAGCGTCGTGCTGATAGAGTATGCGTCCCTCGGTGTCGGCAGGAAAGAAATAAGCAAATGAAATAACTGCAAACAATACCACTGCCACGATGTCGGGCAGGTATGTCTTGAATGTCTTCATATTTAATTAAACGTTTAATTTTTCTAATTTGCTTACAAAGATAAGTAAAAATTGCGAATTAGTTGCACTTTGTGCAATTATAAATTAGTCATCCGTAATTTAAATAATTCGCCATTAGTAATTCGTAACTCGTAATTTTTATTTATTTTTGCGGATAATAAATTATCATTGGTATGAAAATAGGTGTTATCGTAGCCATGGACAAGGAGTATAATCAGCTCAAAGCCCTTGGCAATATTGAAGGCAACGAGATTATCGTTGATAAGTGTGGAATGGGAAAGGTTAACTCTGCCCTTGGTGCTTTGGAGATGATAAAGAAGCACAAGCCCGACCTTATCATTTCGAGTGGATGTGCCGGCGGAGCCGACACAAGTCTTAATGTGGGCGATGTTGTTGTGGCAACATCATGTGTTTATCACGATGTTTACTGTGGCGAGAATAATGCCTACGGACAGATGCAGGGTATGCCTGCACGTTACGATGCCCCAAAGGAACTTGTTGAAAAGGCTCTTTCGCTCAATGCTCTCTTTGCTGATTCCTCTCTCAAGGTTAAGGCTGGTCTCACCGTGAGTGGCGACTGGTTTGTTGATTCGCAGGAGAAAATGCGTTCTATTATGGAGCATTTCCCTGAGGCTATGGCTGTTGACATGGAGAGCTGCTCTATTGCCCAGACCTGCTATAAATACAATGTGCCTTTCATCTCATTCCGCATCATCAGCGATGTGCCATTGAAGGATCATAAGGCTCAGATGTATTTTGATTTCTGGGATCGCATGGCTGACGGCAGCTTCGAGGTTACCAAAGATTTCTTGCAGACGTTGTAAATACATTTCCAGGGACGTTTCGCTATTTAAATAAAAATGGCACTTCAGTTTGATTACTGGAGTGCCATTTTTTTATGTGTTGCTTTCCTCAATCTTATATTTTCCGATGTCGCCTTTCTTTTGGATGTCGTTGCGGCGTTCGGTGGGTGAGGTGTTTAGGTCGCGTTCGTACATGAAATATAGATTGGTGCGTGTTCCTGCACCGCTTCGGCGGGCTACTTCGTCAATTTTCATGTCGGTGTAGCGCAGCAGCAGGTCGGCATTGTGCATAATCCAGCGGTTGCGAAATTCGAGATTGGGCATGCCCAGCAGGAAGAAGATTAAGCCGTCGAGGTCGGCTGTGCGGGCGTTGTAGCGTTTGCAGAAGCCTGATACGTCGGTGCATCCACGGTTTAGTGCCTGCAGATAGTCATCGAGCACGCGAATGCCTGATGGGGTAAGGTTGCGTTCGAGTGGCTGATAGCTTGAACGACCATATTCATCGGTTACTAATTTGTGGGTGAATTGTGGTATATAGAGTTCTTTGAAGGTGAATTGTGGTTCACCTATGAATGGTGGGTGTGGTGTTTGCTTGTACCTGCCACTTGTTCGTCCGCCATACCATCTGTCCATCACTTTTGCTCTGTTTCCCATATTTTTAGCGTTAATAATTATGTTCTTTGTTAACCCCGAGCGCTTAGGGTTATCATCCGTCGTAGTTGATGTTAACCCCGAGTATTTAGGGTTATCATCCGTCGTAGTTGACGTTAACCCCGAGTGTTTAGGGTTATCATCCGCCGCAGTTGACGTTAACCCCGAGTGTTTAGGGTTATCATCCGTCACAGTTGACGTTAACTCCGAGTGTTTAGCGGTGTCATCTGTTTGTGCTCCCTTCCCTACCGGGAAGGGTAGGGGATGGGCTTTCTACCTCAGCAATGCCTCATACGCCTTTATTGCTTTGCGTGTGATTTCCTCGGCTTCGGCAAGCGAGCAATTGAGTTTACCGCCGCTGGCATTTAGGTGACCGCCACCGTTGAAGAAGTCGGCAGCCATTTTGTTGCAAGGGAAGTCATCAACTGAGCGCAGACTTACGAGGATTGTGTTGTCGCGACGGTCGTCTTCACGCAAAGAGATAGAGAGTTTTACGCCCTTGATGCGCAGAGGCTCGTTAACAAGACCTTCCATGTCGCCCTTTATGAAGTGGTAGTTGAGCATGTCTTGTCGGCTCACTGAATAGTAGGCGCAATGCAGGTCATCAATGTAGTTGAGCTTCTGGTTCATGATATATCCACGCAGGCGGATAGCCCAATGGCTGTAGTTGTTGAACACCTGTCGATAAATCTTGTCCTTGTCAATCTTCTTAGTGAGCAGCAGTCCGATAATCTGATATATCTCAGGACGGGTTGAGTTGTAGGTGAATCCGCCCGTGTCGGTCATCATTCCGCAATAGATTGGTGCAGCCTGCTTGTAGTCCATAGCCTCGAATCCGCCAAGTTGGTTGATGAGCCTGAACACAAGTTCAGCCGTGCTACATGCCTCCGGGAGTGAGATGGTGAGTGCAGCAGGAATGTTTGGACCTATATGATGGTCGATAACAACAATGTTTGCTTGGCTGTTAACAAGTAGTGGTTCGGCATCTTCAATGCGTGATGTTTCGCCAAAGTCGAGGCAGAAGATGGTGTCGGCTTCGGTGAAGGCTTTCTGCACTTTTTCAGGATGTTTGTCGTGACGCACAATCTTTTCGGTTCCAGGCATCCAGCATAGGAAGTCGGGATAGGCATCAGGAACAACGACGGTTGCTTTTTTGCCCTGTGTGCGCAAGTATTCAGCCCATGCCAGACAAGAGCCGATGGCATCGCCATCAGGGGCTTTGTGACCGATGACAACTACATTCTGTGAAGATGAAATGAGCTGGCGCAATTGCGTCAGCTCATCTATGTTGAGTAAATCTAATTGCATGTGTGCAAAGATAGTGATTTTATTGCATATCGTAAACAACCTGCATGAGTTTTTTGCCAATCTCGTCGGCAGCTTCCATTGTTGAAGCCTCGCTATACACGCGGATGATTGGCTCGGTGTTGCTCTTGCGCAGGTGTACCCACTTATCAGGGAAGTCGAGCTTCACACCATCGATATCTGTCACTTGCACATCGGCTTCTTTACCATAGAGTTCTTTCACCTTTACGAGAATAGCATCAACATCGGTTGATGGTGTGAGGTCGATGCGGTTCTTGGCAATGAAATATTCGGGGAATGTGGCACGAAGCTGTGACGCCTTGAGCCCCTTCTGAGCAAGCGAGCTGAGGAAGAGTGCTATACCAACAAGTGCATCGCGACCGTAATGGCTTTCTGGATAGATGACTCCACCATTGCCTTCGCCGCCGATAACAGCACCCACTTCTTTCATCTTGGTGGTTACATTAACCTCGCCAACGGCAGCAGCATAGTATTTGCAGCCATGCTTCTCGGTAACATCGCGCAGAGCACGAGTAGAAGAAAGGTTGCTAACAGTAGCGCCCTTAACATGGTCGAGAATGTAGTCGGCAACAGTTACGAGGGTGTATTCCTCGCCATACATCTTGCCGTCTTCCTGAATAAACGCAAGGCGGTCAACATCGGGGTCAACAACGATACCAAGATCGTAGCCTCCCTTTGCTATTTCGCCCATGATGCCGCCAAGGTTTTTCTCAAGTGGCTCTGGGTTGTGAGCAAAGTCACCGTTAGCTTCGGCATTTAGGAATGTGTATTCCACGCCAAGCTCCTTGAGCAATTGTGGCAGGATGATGCCTCCAACAGAGTTGATTGCATCAACAACAACACGGAAGTGAGCATTGCGAATGGCCTCACGATCAACGAGCTTCAATGCAAGCACGCTATCGATGTGTCGCTTGTCGAAGTTCTCCTCGGTGTATTTGCCCAAGTGGTCAACATCGGCATACTCAAAGTCTTCTTTCTCGGCAATGGCAAGCACCTCGTTACCATTGTCCTTAGTAAGAAATTCGCCTTCGTTGTTGAGCAACTTCAACGCATTCCAGTGACGTGGGTTGTGACTTGCTGTGATGATGATACCACCAGCAGCCTGTGTCATGCGTACAGCAAGTTCGGTTGTTGGAGTTGTAGCCAAACCAATGTTTATAACATCGTAGCCCATGCCCATGAGTGTTCCGCAAACCACATTCTTAACCATTTCGCCCGAGATGCGTGCATCACGACCAACAACGATGGTATTGCTCTTTGACATACCGCTGCGACGGATGAATGTAGCGTATGCAGATGTGAATTTTACAATGTCAAGTGGATTCAATGTATCGCCAGCCTGTCCGCCTATAGTACCACGGATGCCGGAAATAGATTTAATGAGTGTCATATTAATTGTTCAATTATTCAATTTTTCAATCTTTCAATCTTTCAATCTTTCAATCTTTCAATCTTTACTTCCCTCGCCTTTATGTTTGCACCTGCTACGCAGACTGCAAACGCTCGGTCAGTGACCTTCGGTTCAATCTTTCAATCTTTCAATCTTTCAATCTCCTAGGGAGGCTTTTATTTTCCTTCCATCAAATAAAGATTGTACAAGCAAGGATAGGTGTACAATGTTGCATAGTATTGTCCTTTATCCGAGGGCACTATAATCTTAACATGAGCAGGCTCCTGACTTTCCTCTGTTGGACGCCCAATGTTTACAAAGCTTAGTGGTACAATCCATCCCTCTGGAACGGCTGTGGTGCCATAGGCTCTCACCATGATGCTTTCTCCGTTGGTGAAGATAGCGGTGTTGGTGCCCGACTTGTTGATAACCGTCATCTTATCAACAATAGCTGAATACACCAGCACGTTGTTGCTTAGCTGCATAGTGTCGGGATTGTTCAGGAGGTTATACTCATCGAAGCGTGCAAGCACAGTTCGTGTCTCGTTATTCTTTATTGGTGTTCCACAACCCTTGTTGATAATCTGCATATAAACACCTGATGAGTTCATGAGCACATATTGATTTTTGCTTACATCGGTGGTGTAGCCCTGTGCCTTGAATTGTTCTTCGCTGATTACCTGAATATTCTTGTCAGCAATATACTGATTGATGGCAGATGTTTCTTTTTCCTTTTTCTCAGCATAGGTTTCGGTGTGACTGCACGACTGGAAAAGGAATAGCCCTGTGAGTGCGATGAGCAGGAAATATATTTTCTTCATTTTTTTAGATATACTTTATTGCAGCGCAGAGCGCATGTTAACATTGTGTGCAAAAGTACAAAAAACAAAACATTTGCAACCCTTTTGCCAATTGTTTTTATTCATTTTAACTAAAGTCTTTCCAATTGGCTCAGTGCGATTTTAATTCACCTCTTTGTCTTCATCAGCTAAATCCCGATACATATCGTTCATTGTGTTGATGAGCACGTTGAGATTTTCCTCGCTGCCGCAGGCTTCAAGAAACTGTTCGGGCAAACTGCTATCGGTGTTGCTTAACTTGCAGTCGTTGATGAGCAGCTGAGTGTTGATGAGCAGCATGCGCAGAATGCTTGACTGGTCGATGTGCTGTTTCTTGTTAGCATCCTTTAGTCCGGCAACATAGGCATTGAAGATTATGCGCACAAGACAGTTGATAGCCATTGCTTCATCGATGCAGGCTGTGTATTCGCCTTTTATGCGTCCTTCAACATGTTCGGGAATAGTAGAGAACTGTCCCTTGAGCAGAAATCCGAAATTGCGTTGGTATTCGCTCACGAGGGCATTGTAGAATTCTTCTTCGCGACAGGCAAAGCGCAGATAGTCGAGAATAGAAGCGCCCTTGTTGGCAAAGTTTCTGCTGGCATCGTTTAGAGCCTGTTCCACATCGTTGTATTGTATTCTAACAATGATAGGGAACATAATATCGAAGTATTTCTTGCTGATGCTCTCATAGTGATTGAGCATCACCTGTTTGATATTTTTCTCATCGTTGCGTGTAGCAAAATCGCTATTGGGATAGTTGCTATCTATAATTCCGCAGCCAAAGGCTTCAAAGAAAGCTCTTGTCATGGCAGCCATGGCCTGATAGCTGTTTATCTGTTTGCTCATAGTTGTTTATTGTTTGTGAGACTTGTTGGTCTCGTTGTTATTGTTTGTCAAAGGTAGTTCTTTTTGTTTGGAATTGCAAGATGCCGCTTCAATATTTCGCATCAGTCCCTGATATTTTGCTCTTTTCACAGCACTTCCCTTGAATAGTTTTTGATATTGCTCTACACTGAGGTGCTGCCAGTCTTCGCGAGTCATGTTTAGCAGAGCTTCGCGAGGTTGTAGTTCTGGTGTGTTGTTGGGTTGTGCAAAGCGGTTCCATGGACAAGCTTGCTGACAGCGGTCACAGCCATAGATAGTGTCGCCCATTGTGCTCTGTGCTTCGGGCGAAATGTCGCCTCTGTTTTCAATGAGCTGATAGCTGAGGCATTTTTCGGCATGGAATGTGCCCGTGGTGTCGATGGCTTTTGTGGGGCAGGCATCAATGCAGGCATGACACTTGCCACAGTGGTTGGGCATAGGCGAGTCGTAGCTTAGTTCAATGTTGAGAAACAGTTCGCCTAAGAAGAACATGCTACCAGCGTGGGGAATTATGAGCTGATGATTGCGGCCAGTCCATCCCAGTCCTGCTTGCTCAGCCCAGTAGCGCTCAAGCACGGGTGCAGTGTCAACAAAGGCGCGGAAACGGGGCTTCTCTTCATCACCTTCGACTACTTCTCCCGAAGCCGTTTCCTCAGCAAAGCCCAGTGATGTAGCAAGCTGACGAAGCTTGTTTTTCACGATGTCGTGATAGTCTTGTCCAAGGGCATAGGCTGCAAACTGGTATTCGCCTTCAGGAAGTGTTTGCTCTGGGGTGTAGTTGAGTGCCACACAAACAATACTTTTCACCCCAGGCATGAGCAGTCGAGGGTCGAGACGCTTGTCTGTGTAGTTGCCCATGTAAGTCATGTCGGCATTTTCTCCATTTTCAATCCATTGCCTCACAATGTTGGCAACCTCTTCTCTCACGGGAGCAGCCTTAGCTATGCCACAAGCAAAAAAGCCGAGACGTGTTGCCTCGGCTTTGATATCACTTGAAAGTTTTGAATTCATATCCTTGTTCTTTGAGCCACTCTATAGCCTTTGGCAGGGCATAGTGCAGTTTGTCGATACTCTTTAGCGAGTCGTGGAATGTGATGATAGAGCCGTTGCGGGCATATTTCTTCACATTGTTGAGCACGTCGCCGGCAGTAAGCCATGTGGAATAGTCGCGTGTTACGAGGTCCCACATCACTACTTCGTATTTTCTGCGCACCCACCAGTAGCAGGTGTGACGCATCCAGCCATGAGGCGGGCGGAAAAGGTGAGAGTGAATAATGTCGTTGGCCTTTTCAAGGTTGAAGATGTAGGTTGCTGCGAAATGCTTAAACGACCCTATGTGGTTGAAGGTGTGGTTGCCCACTTGATGACCTTCTGCCACAATCTGATTGTATAGGTCGTGATAACGCAACACATTTTCGCCAACCATGAAAAAGGTGGCTTTGACATTGTATTTGCGCAATGTTTCAAGAATGAAAGGAGTTGACTCTGGTATAGGACCATCGTCGAATGTGAGATATACTGAATGCTCGCTGGGATCCATACGCCATGTTGCGTGTGGATAAAGCCAGCGTAGCCATTTGGCGGGTTGTTCTATAAACATAGTGCTCCTTTTTTATTCTTTGTTAAAAACAATTGCTATTTGCTGTTCTGCTCAGGAACATAACCTCCCTTACCAAGATACAAACGGTAGAGTCTGTTAGTCTTGTTGGTAAGCTCATTCTTTGTTTTGTTGTCAATGCTACGAGCTACAATCTCTGCCTGTTGCATCATAGTAAACTGTCTCAGGCAGTCGCCCATAGACTGGTTGAAACGGTCGCCATCGAGACTGAGATACCAGTTGAGATATTGTGTGCAGTTGTTCACAACAGCATTGAGGTAGTGCTTTGCCTTTGCCTTGTTGCCAAGGAAAGCATAAGCCTGAGCCATGTCCAAACCACCACTCATGTAGTTTACTGGAATGTTGTATTCTGGAATCTCTTTCTCTACTTTCTGCAGAACCTTCAAAGCCTTAGCTTTCTGGTTCTCGGTGATGAGGTGCATAGCAAGTTCGGTGAACAAGCGACGATGAGTGTAGCACATGCGCATAACTGTTTCGTCGATGTAGAGACCCTTCTGAGAGAGACCGCCAAACTTGTAACGAGTCATCACATTTCGATAAACCTTTTCAGTGTCGTAGTTCTTGTTACCGCTGCCTTCCTTGGTTGTGAAAGGAGATATACGGCTTGCAAGACCTTCCTGAATGAAGTTGTCGCCAAGGTTCATATAGTTTCTCTCGCCAACGGTGATAGCTACATAGAGAGGACGTGTCCAGTTGCATGAGTTGAGCATTTCGAGCATCATCATGTCGTTCTTGCCAAGCGAACGGCGACCTGCAAGAGAAATGGTCATCTTGTCAGGGATGCTGTCGCCTGCCATCATCATACCACTCTTCTTTACAGCCTCCTTGTCGATAGTGAGGTGGATAGTATCGGTAGGAATGATGTGCATATCTGGGTCTTTTGAACGCATCCAGTATTTAATGATGTTGCCAAGCTCGAATGGATCTTCACCAAACTGCTTTTTTGCCTGCTCTGGGTTCTCTTCGTAGAACTGCTTGAGCTGGTCTTCCATTTCAGGAGCAACCTGAATGTAGTCGTTGGTACCGGCACAATAGTCGAGACGTGGCCAGCTGATAGGTACAGCAGGAGAAGTATAGGCATCGCGTTTCATCTGGTCGATATACCAGTCTGTTGCAAGATAGCTGAGGTTACATACTCGAGCATCCTGACGCACACCCTCTACGTCTTGGTTATACCACAATGGGAATGTGTCGTTATCGCCATTGGTGAAGATGATAGGATTACCCTTGTCCTGAAGAGTCATCAAATAGTTCTGTCCGAAGTCACGACATACATAGCGACCTGAACGGTCGTGGTCGTCCCAGTTCTGTGATGCCATCTGTACAGGTACGAGAAGTGCAAGCACAGAAACCACAGCTGCAACAGCAGTGCCGTTAACGTGCAGATAGCGCTTGATAATGTCGTAGAGTGCTGCAACACCAATACCACACCATATTGCATAAGCATAGAAAGAGCCTGCATAAGCATAGTCGCGTTCACGTGGCTGGCATGGAGTCTGGTTAAGATAGATAACGATAGCAAGACCTGTCATGAAGAATAGGAAGAACACAACCCAGAACTGGCGGATGCCTCGCTTTCCTCGCCATGCCTGCCAGAAGAGACCCAGAAGTCCAAGAAGCAATGGCAGGCAGTAGTAAACATTATGTCCCTTGTCGTTCTTCAATTCATCAGGCATCTTGCTCTGGTCGCCCAAACGTGCATTATCAATGAAGCTTATACCGGTAAGCCAGTTGCCGTGTTCAAGTTCGCCGTTGCCTTGTATCTGGTTCTGGCGTCCTGCGAAGTTCCACATAAAATAACGCCAGTACATGAAGTTACACTGATAAGAGAGGAAGAAGCGAATGTTCTCCATCTGTGAAGGCACCTTAACGCTCATTGTCTCGCCGCAGCGGTCGTAAGCTACTTCTGTGCCGTCAACACCACCCATCCAGTCTTCGTAGTCTTTAGCATGGTCGCCGTCGTACATGCGTGGGAAGAGCATGTTCTGTGCATACTGATATCTGTCTTTATGACTTACAACGAAGTAAGAATCCTTCTCACTCTTATTAGCCTTCTCTTTGCGTGCATAGATAGGTGCACCTTCCTTGATAACAGGCTTGCACATGTTGCCATCCTGTTCAAGAGCCACCTGCGAGGTGTATGCCTGTCCATACATGAGTGGACGGTCGCCATACTGATCGCGGCTCAGATAGTTACCCAGCGTGAAGATGTCTTCAGGTGAGTTCTGATCCATTGGAGGGTTGGCAGAAGAACGAATAACGATGAGCGCATAGCTTGAGTAGCCAATCATCAGCATAAGCATGCAGAGCAATGTGGTGTTCTTTATGCGAGCTGAGATGAGGCTAACCTTCTGCTTGCCTTCATTGCGCTTGAAGTTGAGCACAAACCATAGTATGGCAAGAACAACAACTCCGATGAAGAATGCGCTCCAGCCGTAGCCATAGAATGGAATACCCAACATGCCTACAGAAAGCAGGAATGCCACATTTTGGCGCTTCTCGTTCTTGTT
>OCVV011332907.1_pt1 | contig 38554 bp, 34 predicted proteins | sample 1539721 | NCBI WGS metagenome assembly OCVV01 (sample SAMN02144230, study PRJEB22623) | gut metagenome | biome: sheep rumen | host: Ovis aries | place: New Zealand | reverse complement strand
CCGTGGTGGCCGCAGCCACCTCCACAGCCTCCGCAGCCGCTGTGCTGTACTTTTATCTTTCCGTCAGCAAGGTCCTTGACTATTTCATCTGTATCTCCTTCCGCACCGATCAGTATTCTGATCTGCTGTGCGGCGATTGCCTGTCTGAGAGCCATATCCATTTCACAGGCGAGGAGCATGTTTATTTCACAATTTGCCAGGAATTCCGCCATGGAACCGGATGCGCCTCCGATCACATCGCGGGCTTCATTTATCATCTCTTCGATACGGCGGTCATCATCAGGATCTATCGCCGCCTGAAGTGCCATTCCTCTGGCTTCGGGAGTTTCGAAAGTCTGTCCGGATTCTGTGAGTTTTGCCTCGGCAGCTTCAATGACTTTCTGCTGCTCGTCGTTGATTTTTCTGATCAGGGCTGCACTTTCTGCCAGCTGTGAGACGATCTCGCCGGGGACTTCAAGCACGCCGGTTTTTTTGATCACATTGGCGTTGTTTTCATCCGGTTCGATATCGTATATCTTTATGAATTCTGTTTCATTGAAAAATTCAGTGAACCGGCCGTTATCATAAGGTACTGCAAGTTTCATATTGTTTCCTTCCGTTGTAAGTATGATTCGTGTAAGTGTTTTGTTTGCGAAGGCAGGGGCCCTGCGATGTTTGTATACATGTAATGGCGCTTCGGAGCATTTTCGCCGGCGGCAGGGATGCTCTGCCTGGAAGCCCGCGGCAGGGATCCTGAGCGCTTATCTTTGCGGCAGGGATGCTCTTGTCTTGAAGGCTTCTATGCCGGCGGGGATCCGGGCCGGGATTGCGGCCCTGCGGTGCACTGTATACATTATATAACGGTCCCGTCCGAACGGACAGGACCGTCTGTTTTGCGATTTTCGCTTAGTCTTATTTGCGTTTTCGCTTAGTTTTATCTAAGGTTCGCCTGTTTTTATTTCAGCTCTTCTGCGAGGGCGTCGATCTGAGCGATGCTTGCTTCGTTGAGCGCTGATCTGATCGTAACTGTTGTCTCAGGATATGTGATTTCCTTCAGGCCTTCAAGTTTTTTGCGCATTACGCGGGCTGCTGTCGGAGCCCAGGTGCCGTTTTCGATAAGACCGATCGTACGTTTCGTGTATCCGCGCTCTACGAGATCATCGATGAATCCTCTCATGATCGGGAAGATGTCTCCGTTGTATGTGGTCGTTGCGAGCACCAGTTTGCTGTGACGGAACGCGTCCTCTACACACTCGGGAACGTCTTCTCTTGCAAGATCGGCGATGCGCACTCTCGGGCAGCCTTTTTCCTCGAGTTTTTGCGCAAGAAGCTCTGCTGCTTTCTTTGTATGGCCGTAAACGGATGTGTAGGCGATGAATACGCCTTCATCCTCAGGCTCGTATGATGACCAGGTGTTGTATTTGTCAATATAATAACCGAGATTTTCTTTCAGAATCGGTCCGTGCAGTGAGCAGATGATCTGGATGTCGAGATTTGCGGCTTTTTTCAGGACTGCCTGCGCCTGTTTGCCGTATTTGCCGACGATACCGAAGTAGTATCTTCTCGCTTCGCATGCCCAGCCTTCCGGGTCCTCTACGTCGTTTGCGCCGAATTTGCCGAAGGCGTCAGCTGAGAAAAGGACTTTGTCTGCGCTGTCATATGACATGATGACTTCCGGCCAGTGTACCATGGGGGCTGTTACAAATGTCAGCGTGTGTTTTCCAAGCTCAAGCGTGGAGCCTTCACCTACAACGACCTGACGTCCGGCGAAGTCTGTGCCGAAGAACTGTTTCATCATCGGGAATGCTTTTGCTCCGGAAACGATCTGAGCGTCAGGATATGCCTCCATGAATTTCTGAATGTTTGCGCTGTGATCGGGCTCCATGTGATGCACTACCAGATAGTCGGGCTTTCTGCCGCCGAGGACTGCGTCTACGTTTGTTTTCCACTCATCGTAGAAGTTCTGGTCTACGGTATCCATTACGGCGATTTTTTCGTCCATGATCACGTATGAGTTGTATGCCATGCCGAGGGGAACCACGTACTGGCCCTCGAAGAGATCTATCTGATGATCGTTTACGCCTACATACTTAATGTCGTTTGTTACTGTCATATCCATTATATCGTTGTACCTCCTTATGTGCATTTCATGTATTTACGCAATGTCCCATACGGGTAGTGACACGCCACAGGAGACATTGCCTGACATTGAGTTTGATACTATACTCAAATGCTGTTTACCTTATCTAATGATTTTAAAGGTTTATGAGGGTTTTGTCCATAAGAAACAGGAAGGTTTCCTGTTATTTCCCGGAACCGGGGACGGAGATGAGTTCCGCATATGGGTACGGCTTATTGGCGCCGGTACGTGGAACCGGGGACGGAGGTGAGTTTCGGTGATACGAGACCGGGGACGGAGGTGAATTTCGGTTGATGCGGGACCGGGGACGGGGGTGAGTTCCGGTGATACGGGACCGGGGACGGGGGTGAGTTTCGGTTGATATGGAACCTTTCTCCGTCCCCGGTTCCGCGGTGTCATGAGCATGATGATGGCGGCGTGGAGTTTTAACGTTTGGGGCATTCTCAATGAAGCATTTCTATGACTGCGTTGATTGCCCGCGGCATGAAGAATGCTACGAGGATCATGGCTACGACGATGACCACGATCGCCCAGATTTCTTGTTTTGTTCGCGTTCTTCTGAATTCCTGGATTTTTTCTGCGCGTTCTTCACGCTCAGCTTTCATCTCCTCACTGTATTTTTCTCTCTCTTCCGCACCGTAAACGGCGGCTTCGTTGTATTTTTCTGCAGCCGACTGCTCCTGAAATTCGCGGAGCTGTTTGTCGAGTCCTTCTAAATCTTTCAGATCCACGGATACGCCTCCTGTTTATTATAATTAAATATTAGTTATGCTGCCTGATGTTGTTTTCTTTCGTGCGGCATTGAGTTCTTCTGCCCGACGTTGTTTTTTGCAGTTTGACAGCATCATTTCTTTTTTACTCTTTTATTGTCCATAAAATCGGCGGTTTTGTCAACATAATGTCTGTTTAGATGGCTTCATTTTATCAGCCATGAAAAGTTTTTATAAAAATGCTTGCTTTTTTTCGGACGGCATATTATACTAGTCAACGGTTGATTGGTCAAGGGGTTAAGACGCCGCCCTCTCACGGCGGAAACAGGGGTTCGATTCCCCTATCAACTGTACGAGCACGGTTCATTGAACCGTGCTTTTTTGTTTCACAGGAAATTTCGTCAATTTCCTGTGAAACGCCCCTCCTGGGGATGCACACGCCGCACAGAGGAAGGCAGCTACGCTGCCGTGCGGCGGCGCGCAAAGTCCGGTTCGCTCCCCTCAAGATTGAGGGGCTGGGGAACTGAAGTCCGCTCGCGGACTTTGTCCTTTTTTACTTTAGTCAGTTGAGCATTATGATCTTTTCGGGGCGAAGTCTGGAAAGGATCAAGTAAATAGAGCCGCCTCTTAAGGGTGCGGTCAGGTGGAATGCGATGTGGATTGAAGGAGCTCCGAGGCAGAAGCCTCCGGTCTCTCAAAAGGGAAAGCCAGCGCCTTTAGACGCTGGCAGGTAACACGTGTTTATAGCCTACATACTGAAGCACCCGCCTTACGGGCGGGTGCGGCTGGTTAAACACGGAGATTTTAGACAAAAAACAGAGTTGCAGGACAAATACAGGACTGCAGGGTAAATGCGGTGATAGATGTATCCGCATAACAGGAACGAATTATCAGGCAGGGTGGAACTCATCTCCGTCCCCGGTTCCGTGGTGGTCAGCGGATGAAGTTGGTGAAGATTTTGTCTTCGATGATCGGCTGTTCCACGCCGTATTTGCGTCCTGTTTCGATGCTTTTCAGTATCCAGCTCATGTTTGTTCCGATAGTTCGCATGATCTGAAGTCCTTCTTCGTCTTTCATGACGTCGTCGGGATTGCTGCCGTGGACCATGTTCCAGTAGCGGGATGAGATGACGGGCATCTGGGCATACATGAAGTATTTGTTCAGTACGTCGAGTGTCGCCGTGGTTCCTGCTCTTCTGGCGGAGGCGATCGACGCTGCGGGTTTGAGTGTCAGGACGTCTTCCGCGGTGGTGAAGAGACGGTCAAGGAAGGCGATCACTTCACCTGACGGAGACGCGTAATATACCGGCGAGCCGACGATCATGGCGTCTGCTGTTTCCATTGCATTTGCGACTTCTTTTACGATCTCATTGATCTGGCCGTTGACTGCTTTTAGTCCCACATGAAATATCTCTGTATCAATACCGTTTCCGTTCAGGACTTTGGCTATCTCAGATAAGGCTGTGTATGTGCAGCCTTTTTCTCTTCTGCTTCCGTTAATAAGTACTACTTTCAATTTTTTTGTTCCTCCGTTATTATTCGGATATCGTTATTGTGTTTTTTTGATCTCAACCGAGATACTTGCTGTTTACATATCCGCTCATGCCAAGCTTAGGTGAGTATACATACCAGTATGTTCCGTTGCCTTTATTCTGAACTGTCACTGTCTCGCCGTTGTAGAGCCTTCCGATCTCGTTTCTGGAATCGTATGCAGGCGCTGTCCTGAGTGCGAGATAATTGGTCGTTCCGCGGACAGTGTATGTGCCGTAGCTTCCGGAATTGTTCGAAGATCCGCCGCCGGACAGGTATCTTTTATTAACGTAACCGCTCTTGCCAAGCTTTGGTGAATATACGTACCAGTATGTGCCGTTGCCTGTATCCTGTACCGTTACCGTCTCGCCGTTGTAGAGTTTTCCGATCTCGTTTCTGGAATCGTACGCAGGCGCCGTCCTTAATGCAAGGTAGTTTTTGGTTCCTGTGACTGTGTAGGTGCCGTAGCTTCCGGAGCTATTGGAATATCCACCGCCGCTCGACAGGTATTTTTTATTTACGTAGCCGCTCTTTCCAAGCTTCGGTGAGTATACGTACCAATATGTCTTGTTGCTTGTATCCTGGACCGTTACTGTCTCGCCGTTGTAGAGTTTTCCGATCTCATTTCTGGAATCATACGCGGGCGCTGTTCTTAATGCAAGGTAGTGTTTAGTTCCCGTAACTGTGTAAGTGCCGCCCTGCGCCTGGACCGTATTTACATTTACGATCATCATGACACCAGCGAGCATAGTCAGAACCAATACCATAACGATTGATCTCTTGAAAATTTTCCTCTTTTCCATGCTATTTCCCTCCATACATTTATGTGTCCTCTCTTCCACATTTTCAGAAAAAAGGGGTGTATTATTACACATTATTATATAAGATTTTCTATTTTCAGACAAGTATAAGCAACGCAATATATGCTTATCGCACTTGACGATTTTGGCCTCCTATAATACAATTTCACAATCATCGCGGAACCGGGGACGGAGGTAAGTTCCACTGTAAATCGAGGCACAGAGATGGGATTCCTTCCTTGGCATCATCCGTTTATCCGGTTTATTTTTACAAATTATTTGCGATACTGATCTGTGCTGTTTTTTTGTGCCATTTATTTTCTTTGTGAGTCCGGCACATATATACCGGTGCATTTGTCCGGATGTTTTTGTCAGGGGCTTTTGTGCGAATGGTATATGAGACTCCCGGGTCGGTTTTATGCGGCAATATTATGTGCGGATGTTATGTGGAACTCCCGGGTTCGGTTTTTATGCGGGAATCTAATGCGCGGATGTTATGCCGGATGGTATACGGGAATCCAGGTCCGGTTTTTATGCGGGAATCTAATGTGCGGATGTTATGCCGGATGGTATACGGGAATCCCGGTCCGGTTTTTATACGGGATGATATTTGCAGATGTTATGCACGGATCCTTAGTTGGCTGCTATATACCGATGTGATGCTTAGATGTCAGATTTATCGAATTACGGTGTGATGGATTTACTACTGCGGTGGGGGAGCGTTAATAAAGGAGTTTTTTATGCTTAATGATTTTTTCCTGAATTTGTATGGACAGCTGAACACGGTAATCCCGGGGTTTGTGCTGGATTTCATAATAAATCACATGACGATGAGACTGGTGCTGGCCAATCTTGTTTGCTTTGTTCTGACATTGGGCGGATGGATTTTGGTCGATCAGCTTGGATGCAGTTTTGACAAGGCGATCAGACATTTCCAGATATACCGATTCGTTACCTGTATGTTTGTCCATGACGGGCCTGGGCATCTGATGGCCAATATGTCTTCCCTGATCATCAACGGACTGATCGTTGAGAGTACCTTCGGTCCGCAGGCAATGCTGATTTTTTATTTTGGCTCAGGTATCATCGGGGGCATTGCGGCGTGCATCATCCATAAAGTGCTTGGCGATGAATGTATTTCCGTGGGCGCGTCAGGCGCTATTTGCGGGCTGATGGGCGTGACTATCATGAATACGGTGACGGGGCTTGGCATTACCGGTAATCTTCTGTATGTGGTGATCGCTGTGATTCCGATCCTGATCATCGGGTTCAGCAGGGGCGCAGATAATGTATGTCATTTCACCAGCTTCTTCGCGGGAGCTGCGCTGTTTTTCTTTTTAAGAATGTGAACGGAACCGGGGACGGAGTTGAGTTCCACCTGTACATGCAGCTTATTGGCGCCGGTACGTGAAATCGGGGACGGAGTTGAGTTCCACCCTGCGCTGCCGAAAGCAGCGCGGGAATGTGGAACTCAACTCCGTCCCCGGTTCCGTTTCTTAGCAGCGCGGGGTGGAACTTATCTCCGTCCCCGGTTTCATTTCCATATGTTTTTTCCGTTCTGAAAGGACTTTAAACTAATACATTTTCTTTCATAAAGGTCTTGTAGTAAAGGTATTCTGATATGACGTTCATGGATGTCTTTTTTGTAAATAGAAAAATCCATTTCCGCTTTTTTTATATCTACGACTGATCTGTCTTTTACATACTGTAAAAGTCTGATTTCTTTTTCTATAAACGAGTGTGTTCTGATTTCATCGAGTCTTACTTTTGTCAATGCATCATATGAAAGATTATAAAACATAGAATTACCCGAATCAAAAATTGGTGCAAATCCCAGCAATTTCAATGTATCAGGATTTCTCATAACAGCAATATTGTTCATGTGCCTGTCTGTATTTGATATGAGATAATCTGTCATGATCTGGTAATCCATGAAGTGGTCAAACTCCTCTTCCGGCATTCCGAGATTCATGCACACCTGTTTAAATGGGTGAAAATATGATTCGTTCTGCTTTATCTTTACTGTCTGCAGCAATTCCCACGCACTGATACACTCTATGTTTTCACTGCAGAAGTCATAGCTCATGCAGCCGAGACCTTCAACGCCGCCTTCAACCTGCAGCTTTACAAGCTGGTATGGTGTGTACTTTGTAAAGCCCTGTTGTTCATGTAATTTTGAGGCAAAAAATTCATTCAGGCTCTGTTGATACGAATCACCATAGTTTCCTTTGATCATATAGTGCCTGCCATCACTTGCAACGCACCATTTTTTCTGAAGCTCACCTTGGGATGTGGCACAATTGAAGCGTGTTTCTTTGCGTATATCGACCATGAAATCCCGATTGAGCGTGATTTCTCCGAAAGTATCGACGAAATCATTCGTAAATAGATTTACATCTTTCCATTTAATATTCTCTTCACGGGGCCTTATCCAATAACAATCGGATAAACTTAAGGCCAAATTATTTACGAGCGCACTGCCTGTTGATACATATCCCAGTTTTTGAAGCGCACTTTTTGCACCATGGCGTGTTTTTGGAATGGCACGGTCTCTCCACCAGTCATGCATCTTCATATCATTCATCTGACCACCGATCGGAAAATGTGCTGCAAATTCTTCATTTTTTCGCACTCTTCCCAGTGTACCATCAATGGAAATATTCATTAATGCAACCGGAATATCTTTATGCATAAGAAAATATTCATTATTGTATTTTTTCATGCTGCAACACCTCTGTCATCTAACTCCAAATGATATCTTCCGTCTTGTCAAGCCTGCAATCGTTATTAAATCTCTCCTGGATTTCATAGAAGTCTTCATAAAGATCATGCAGATAAATGCCCAGATTCGGCTCTTTTACCCCTTCGAGATCTTCCCTGACAAAAATCCAGTTTCCTGTAACATCAGATACCTGCCTCTTGCTTCTGTCATAATAATATATATCGCCTTCCCGCCCCTTGATTATTCGCAGCGATGAGTTCGTACCGGGTATCGTCCTCGCAATCAGGTCGATCACATAAGGCGGCGGTGAAGCCTCTCCCTGCTCCCATTTTCGCAATGTACTAACGGGAATTCTATACATTTCCGCAAAGGCCTTCTGTGTCATCCCGGTTTTATCCCTTAATTCTCTTATCCTGACACTCATAGTAAACCTCTTTCATCCTCACCAAGTATCCTATTTGGTTATCTTCCAAAATATTATATCCTATTTGGATACTCTCGTCAACGGAACCGGGGACGGAGGGGGGTTCCACTTTCCCGTGCTGCTTTTGGCAGCGCGGGGTGGAACTCAACTCCGTCCCCGGTCCCGTTTCTTAGCAGCGCGGGGTGGAACTTATCTCCGTCCCCGGTTCCGTTTCAGCGAAGCATGCTGAGCGCGAGTTTGTGTGCGCTGATTCCGTCGCGGCGGGATACGATCTCGCCGATCTTATCGACGCCAATGTCTTCAACGATGGCAAGGTATTTTTTGAATGCGTCGATGTTGGCCTGGGTTTCCGGTTCTGCTTCTTCGCGGATTGGAAACGTATCAAAAAATACAACGCCCTGGTAATCATATTTTTTCAGGTAATAGACGAATTCCAGCGACTGTGCATGGTGGATCGAACCGAAGATCAGTCCTGAGTCCTGATGGCTGTATCCGTCGTTCATATGAAGTCCGAACAGTTTGCCGCTGCTTGCGGCCAGCGCCAGCCCGTAGCTTGGATTGTCGCGTTTCATCAGCATATGGCAGAAATCGAATGTTACTCCGACATTTGGACGATCAATGGCGGTGACCATGAGGAGCGTCATGCCAGCCGAATCCATCAACGCGAAATTACGTTCTTCAAACGGCTTATACTCTATACTGAATTTCATATCCGGCGCATAGTCTGCCACCTCACGCATTGCTTCAAGAATCTGGTCCCAGGCCTCTTTATAGTCCATCTGGAAGGAGTAATCAAAACCGTCATTTTCCAGCCAAAGCGTTATGACTGAGCCGCCGAGAGACCTGCAAATATCCGCTGCTTTTTTTGCCATGACGATCGCCTCCCTGCGCAGCCCGGGATCCGGATTCGTGAAGTCTCCATTTTTCCAGAGATTTCTCCAGCGAACCGCAAAACCATTAACCTTCAGCGGTCCCATTGCCTTCCTTATTTCCTCAATATCATATCCCTCAATATGCTCCGGATAATTAAACTCCAGATGTGTAATTCCATCCATCTTTCTATAGGACGCTATCGCGTCAAAAACAGTTCTTCCCTTAAAAATAAAGGAATTCATTCGTCCTGCATAATACATATGTTTCACCTCTTCTAGCTGTGCCAATGTTGTCGTGGTTTTTATTTCTGATATATTTCCATCACTTCGGACAGGATCGGCATCGCCGGCTGCCCGCCTGTCTTACATACGGTCTTTGCGCTGCAGCAGGTGGCAAAACGGGCTGCTTCGAAAACATCCATCCCCTTTATAAGTCCATAGCATAGTCCGCCGATAAATGAATCTCCCGCACCGGTAGACTCCACCGCCTGTACTTTTTGGGAGGGCACAAAACCGACCTGTTCTTTTCCGCATACCACCGAGCCTTCTTTTCCCAGTGTAAAAATGCAGATATTGCCAAGTTCCTCACACATCTTTACTATTTCCTGTTCCGCCGCATTCCGGTCGCTGACCGGCTTTCCGCAGTAGAAGCCTGCCTCCAGCTCATTTACGACAAAAACGTTCGTAAGCCGGAGAGTTTCTTTTGATACCTCCGCCGCGGGAGCTCCGTTGAGGATCACATAGCAGCCCCTCTCTCTGCAGAAACGTACTGCATATTCTACGACCGGGATAGGGATCTCCAGTTGAAAAACCACAATATCTCCCTCTGTCAGAAACCCTTCCAACGCGTCAATATCTTCTTTAGTAACGCGGTTATTTGCCCCCTTGACTACCGAGGCGCGTACGCCGCCGTCGTAAAGAGACTGCGCAACAGACATTCCGCTGTTTCCTTCGACTTCCCGGATCCTGTCCGTATGGACGCCGTATTGTTCCAGATTTCTTCGAAGGAAGACCCCCTGTTCATCATCTCCGACGCATCCGACCATGTATGTCGGTATTCCAAGTTTTGCAGCCTGAACAGCCTGATTTGCGCCTTTCCCGCCGCCACAGTATTCAACCGTATCGGCAAATATCGTCTCTCCTTCTTCCGGAAGCCTTTCCTGCTTCAGGCAAACATCATAATTCAGGCTCCCGATCACAACTACTTTCCTGTTTTTCCTATCAATATCATCCATTTCTCTGTCCTCCTGCCGAAACTCTTGGGCCGGGGCGCCCCACGGAAATCCTGGATTTTTTTTTCTATCGTCAGCGACATATTCATGCGCTGTCTCTATCCCGCGGCGCTCTGTCTCTATCCTGTGGTGCGCTGTCTCTATTCTGTGGTGTACTGCCACTGTCCTGCGGCGCTCTGTCTCTATTCTGTGGTGTGCTGCCGCTATCCCGCGGCGCTGTCGCTATCCCGTGGCGCGCTCACGCTTACCTGCTGTCTTACATGATGAACAGCATGAAAATTGTCTTTCATTGATTTGTTCTGTGCCGAAGCCGTTCGTACAGTCACTCGGTTTTCTCCGCCGCGTAATACTCACAGCTGAAGGTCTTCAGGCGAAAACACAAGGTTTTCCCCGCCGCGTAATACTCACAGCAGAAGGTCTTCAGGCGAAAACACAAGGTTTTCTCCTGTGATGCGGACGGGGAGATCCGGGATACCGGCTTCGGGATGGACCATCAGCCATTTGTTTCTGGCAGACAGGCTCATATCCTCTTTTCGCACCGGAGCAAATCCCGGATCGAGCGGAGTATTTGTTCCGCGCGGAAGGAAGGTAGCATGGCAGTAGCCTTCTTCCCTCACATGACATGCGCAGTAATGGAGCGTCGTCGCATAGAATTCAACGGCAAGGCCTTCCGGTATATAAAACATTTCCACCTTTGAGCTGTCATAAAATCCTGCTTCATCAATATCCTGCTGCCGTCCCAGCATGACTACATGCTCCGTGACAGCGATATTTACTTCCGAACTCCGGTGATACTCCAAGCCGTTCAGTTTCCTGTTGTGACCCATACAGTATCCCAGCTCTGCCGGCAGCCCGCCGTAGAAGCTTTCCTGAAATTCCCTGAAGATCGAAAGCTTTTCCAGACGGGGATCACTGGCCACATATACTATTTTTTCCGGGATATGAATCTTTTTCATTTCACAGATCAGCTCCGCAAAATCATATCCTCTCACTATTGATCCGTATTGACAAAATCTTTTGTCTGTTACATTGTATATATTCATTTGATCTCACCCATATATTTATGGTCTGCAAAACCTTCCCGGGCCTTAATGTTTCTTTTTCGCGTTTTCGTTGACCATATAGTTAAAGATCAGAACGATCAGCAGAAGGCCTCCCCACACGATCTGGCGGCATGCGGTCGGGATGTTGTTAAACATATTCAGTACCGAAGATACCATCTGAATGATCAGAACGGCGAGTACGATTCCCTGTACATTTCCGATACCTCCCTTCGGGCTTACGCCTCCCATGACCGCGATAAGGATTGCCTGCATGGTGTAGGCGGCGCCGTTGTCGGCCTTTACAGAGCTGTAACGTCCCCACATGATGATTCCCGAAAGCCCTGCGAGTATGCCGCTGATCACATGCGTGGTCACTACAAGCTTTAGATTGTTCAGACCGGTAAACTCTGTCGCAGTATTATTGTTTCCGTACATTTTCAGCTGACGTCCCAGCATCGTCCTGGAAACGATCAGTCCGGCGATCAGCGCCGCGGCAATAAAGATTATCACCGTGACCGGTATTATTCCTATCGAAGAATTCAGCATGGATGTCAGCTGTACCGGAAATCCGCTTAAGCTGGAACCTCCCGTGAGTACGACTCCGAATCCCCAGAACAGCGACTGTGTACCAAGCGTGGCGAGGATCGCCGGAATACCGAGTCCTGAGATCAAAAGGCCATTCAGTGCTCCTCCGGCGGCACCTACAAGCACTGCCACCAGAAAGCCGGCAAAGATAAGCAGCATGACGGTCCCTTCGGACGCCTCAGGCTTTATGACCGACAACAGGAATTTTCCGCCGATTATGGAACTGAGGTTTGCCAGATAGACAACGCTCAGATCAATGCCCCCGATCATGAGTGCCAGACCGACGCCCACTGCCAGAAGGCCGTATTCCGGAAACTGATTCATCATCGAAGAAAAATTGCCGAGATTCAGGAATTTGCCCCCCTGAAGCACCGAACAGATCACAAATACAATTGCAAATACGATCAGAAGTCGGAAAAAATTAGCGTCCCTTGTAAACATCTTCATGTTAAAGGATTTTTCTTTCATCATCACTGCACCTCCGGCTTATCAGCTACATCAACAAGTAATCTTCCGCGCCTTCTCTTTTCCTGGATCGCCGATACCGCAGTACCGATGATAATGATGGCGCCTGTAAATACGCGGGACCACTGCGTAGATACGCCTAAAAGGATCAGGCTGTTGGATACCATGGTCATCAATATTGTTCCAAGTACAGCGCCTACGATTCCTCCACGTCCGCCTATCAGGGAAACCCCTCCCAGGACACACGCCGCTATGACGTCCATTTCCATTCCGATCATGTTATTCGGCGATACCGTCTGCAGCATGGATGCACGGCAGACTCCGATAAAGCCTGCAAGCATTCCGGAGAAGCAAAAAATAAACATTCTGGTCCGGAATACATTGAATCCCGCTCTGGACGCGGCAACCTCGTCGCCGCCGACTGCATAGATGGATCGTCCCAGCATTGTTTTGTTCATCAGGAACCACGTTCCGACCACCATAACGATCATGAAGATAAAATGAACCGGCAGGTCTGAGGATAGTCCCGAGGCCGCGTTTCCCGCGGATATTATTTTCATTTTTCCAAGCCCGTAAAGGCCGGCTGTCAGCGGATATTCGCTGGATCCCAGGATTCCCTGCATGATTCCCAGATAGAGCGCGCTTGTACCTAAGGTCACGATCATGGCAGGGAAGCGGAATTTCGCCACGATCAGTCCGTTGAAGGCACCCATTACGAGCCCAAGAAGCATTGCCACCAGAAAATAAGGGATCGGATTTTCAAACATTCCGTCCATTTTCGTACACACAAAATACATTGATAATGACGCGATCGCCGGAAATGAGTTGTCTACGCCTCCGGATATTAACACCATCATCTCGCCGATGCAGAACATGGCCGGGATCGTCACGGAACGCATCAGATCCACTATGTTGTTTCCTGTGAAAAACTGCCCGCTCCGGATCTGCACAAGCAGGCAGAAAAGTATAATGATCAGAGCAATGTAAAATTCATTTCTTTTGGCCAATCTTTTGATATTCATAGCTACCCCCCTTAATACTCAATAGCGAGCGCAGACAGGGATGCTTCATCAAGTCCCGCTGTCTGCCGCTCCTCCACCAGTCGTCCCTGGCGCATGACAAGCACGCGATTGCAGTTAGACAGGATCTCACGGATATCATCGGAAATAATGATCACCGCAAGGCCCTCTGCCGCCAGCTTTTTGGTCAGCTTATAAATATCATATTTGGCACCGATGTCCACTCCGACCGTCGGGCCGTTCAGGATCAGGATCTTAAGATCCAGCGAGAGCCATTTCGCCAGGACACACTTCTGAGCGTTTCCGCCTGACAGTGTCCTCATGGTATCCTCAATATTTCCCACTTTAATGGACAGTTCCTTCACCCAGTGGTTGACCGAATCTTCTACTGATCTTTCCTTCATGAACCCAAAACGTCCTGCATGATCCTTCCATCTGGTGATGGAAATATTGTTTGCAATAGACTGATCCATGAACAGGCTCTGGATATTCCGCTCTGCCGGGACATAACCAACGCCTTTATCGATCGCGTCCTGCACGGAATGAAATGTTACTTTTTCTCCTTCTATATATATTTCTCCGGAATCGGGCTGATGACGTCCGAAAATGGTCTCGGCCAGCTCCGTTCTTCCTGATCCCAGAAGGCCTGTGATTCCTAGTATTTCACCTTCCTTCAGGGAAAATGAGCAGTCGGCAAATCCATTTGACAGCGAAAGATGACGAACGTCCAGAACCGTTTTTGCTCCTGCTTTTTCCTCATAAACAAACGGTTCCTCATTGATCTCACGCCCGGTCATGTAATAGACGAACTTTTTCTCATCCAGCTCACTTGTGGGCCCTGAAAATACATTTTTTCCGCTCCGGAATATGGTGAACTGCTGTGCGATCTCAAACACTTCATCGAGTTTATGAGAAACGAACAGCACTGCAATTCCCTGTTTTTGAAGATCCCGGATCACCTTGAAAAGATTCTTTACCTCTTTCTGGGTGATCGCCGTGGTAGGCTCATCCATGATGATCAGCTTTGCATTATTCAGCAGCGCCCTGCTGATCGCCACCAGCTGTTTATCGGCAACCGTCAGGTTTTCCACATTCTCGTCGAGATCTACTTTGAAATCAATTTTTGAAAGCGCCTGCAGAGCGATCTCGTTGTACCGTTTCCTGCTGACAAATTTCTTTCCGTTGGCGACCTCCATATTTATCGCGAGGTTTTCTCTGACCGTAAGGTTTGGAAATACGGACAGATCCTGATAAATGACCTGTATGCCCGCGTCTATCGCCTGCTGCGTTGTAAGCTTCGTATATGTTTTTCCATCGATCTCTATTGTTCCGGAGTCCGGAGTATAGAATCCTGAAATCACATTAATGATCGTGGATTTTCCACAGCCATTTTCTCCGGCAAGGCAATGTATTTCCCCTTTTCTGATCTCAAGGTCAACGCCGTCCAGTGCTTTTACGCCGCCAAAATATTTCTTTACGTCTTTGATTTTTATAATGTTGTCTGACACGTCTGTTCCTCCAGATTACAAAGACACTATCGTTTTTACAGAAGGGGGATCGGAACCAGCATTTCCATCCCCCGGATTTAAGTTTATATTTTTGTTTATATGATCCTGTTTGTGTTTGTATCGATCAGTTATCAGAAATTGTATTCGTCGACATTTTCGGCAGTTATGGATATGAATCCATTGCCCATTAACAGCCTTGGATTATCCTCGTCAACGATCAGATCCTTATAGGCCGGAAGTCCCAGATCGGTTCCATTATCTATCTCTTCCCCGTCAAGCACCTGCCGGGCCAGCTCACACATTGCATAACCCGCATCGGCAGGATCCCACAGTGTAATACATGTAAGTGAACCATTCTTAAGCAGCTCTCTGCACTCGTTCGGCATACCCGTACCGACCACATGGACCCTGTCCGAAAGGCCAAGCTCGTTGATGGCGCGGGCAATTCCGGGCGTATCGTCAGAACTGGAACCTGTAAATCCGGTCACCTCCGGATATTTTTTCAGTACTTCTTTTGCTTTCTCGTATGCGGTCTCAGTATTGTTTTCCGATTCTACACGGGGAAGCGCTTCCAGAAGATTCATGTCAGGATACTCTGCTTCCTGCTGCGCTACCGCACCGTCTGCCCATTCGTTGTGCGAAGCGGTCGTAAGGAAACCTACCATGGTAGTATAGGTCCCCTGCTCTCCCATAAGCTCAGCCAGGTTGTCCATGATAAACGCACCGTATCCTGCATTGTTGAAAGCTTCTATATCATAATCGCAATTCTGAACCGTAGAACCTTCGTGGCAGATTACGGTGATACCTTTGTTTTTTGCTTCCTGCAGGATAGGTTCACAGGCAGCCGGATCGACCGGGACTACGCACAAAGCGTCGATATCCTGATTGATCACGTCCTGAATGATCTGGATCTGCTGCGCCGAGTCCGTATCCGTTGGGCCGGTCATCCACGCTTCTATTCCGGTTTCGTCAGCCCACTTTTCAATACCCTCGTTCATACGGATGAACCATCCGTTTGTATTGCCTTTTACCACAACACAGATCTTATACGCGTCACCGTCTGTGGTTTTTGCTCCGCCTCCGGATGAGGCGTTTGCAGATCCGGACGTGCCTCCGGCGGAGCCTCCTTGGCAGCCCGCAAGCATAGTCACAGCCAACGCTGCTGCAATTACTGTGGTGAAAATCTTCCTCTTCATAGTTTTGTCCTCCTTTTTTGCAAGTCTTTGACCGCATGCTGGCTGCGGTCTATTTCAAAAGATAATCACTTTTTGAAACCTTTTTCTGCGCCACTCCGAAGGAGCGGCATTGATTACTTCTCTCTTATAATGGTTTGCACTTATTCTTCCGGTATTTATCATGCCGTCTTTTTATTCAATATTTCTGTGACGGTTCTCCATCTCTTCATATGTGAGATCCATCTCTTCACGAAGCAGCATCACCATCACATCGAAAAGAAGGAAAAGGTGCTGCTCAAACAGATTGCCCATTGGCTGTACTGACGGGACCGCCCGCTCATCCGTTCCTTTATACACACATGCCGGAACAAACAGGGTACAGTCAGCCTCCCCGGGAGTCTTTTCGCGGGGCGCGCCTGTGATCATTGCTATCGCAGCTCCGGTCTTACTTCCTGCTTCCGCCAGATAATCAATGTGCCCTATTTTTCCCGAGCCATTTACCAGCAAAAACAAGTCGCCTTCTTTCATTCCGGGCGTTGTATCATCCCAGATCCAGTGCACCTCAAAGCCCAGATGCATCAGTCTCATGGCAAAACTTCTGGCCGCGATCCCCTCTCTGCCCGCGCCTGTGACAAAAATTCTTTTTGCCGCCATAATGACTTTAAGCATCTTTTCCAGCTCATCTGTATCCTGAGCGTGGAACACCTTCTCGTGCTCTGTCAGAACAATTTGCGCATACGCCTCGTATCGTCTCTTCAGATCCATAGCTAAAGTTCCTTTCTCTTCCGTCGCTGATCCTCTGATCATATGGATATTTGTGTGCGGGTTTTCTATGTGCGGGTTTTCTGTGTTCTGTCTTTCTGACCGTATGTATAAGCGGGTCACTCCTCATTCTCTGTTTGGGCGGATGAAAATCCGTTTATCTGTTTCACAGAAAATTACGTCGATTTCCTGTGAGATAGCCCTCCGGGGGATGCACATGCCGCACAAAGGAAATCAGCAAAGCTGCCGTGAGGCGGCGCGCAAAGTCCGGTTCCAGTAGTTCTATTCGTTTATCCCGAAAGATTATATTCGTATGTAACCGGTTACATATTTCAGCAAAAAAATGTACTTTTATATGTCTGAGGTGTGTGCTATGCCGGTCTGTCTGGTTTCTCTATGAAATCCTTTATTTTAAGATCTTTCTTCTATAAAGCTCTTTTCTGAAGAATTCTCCTCTGTCGGTATGTAACCGGTTACATTTTTATATAAAAAAAATTGTGCCGGGATTCGGCTTGTAAAATGTCAGCTAAAGCTGACCCGAATCCCGCACCAGGTCTCGCGAGCGAGACCAGAACTAATGTCAAATGGCATATATGCCGAAATTCATCTTATCTGCTCTCAGATCTGTATGAACTTAGTACTATCCGATCACTGATTTTTCAGAACCGCGAAGTATGATCTCTGTAGGAAGTACTACCTTTTCTTTTTTTCCGTCAGGATCTTTCATTCTGCGGACCAGCATTTCCATGGCGATTTTTCCCATTTCGGTTTCCGACCGATGCACTACCGACAAGCCGAAATTTACGATCCGAAGTACCTCTATATCATCAAATCCGATCAGTGAAATATCTTTTCCTATCCGAATTTCCTGCTCTGTAAGATACTGTATGCAGCCTATTGTCATCATATTGTTACAGGTAAAGATTGCCGTAGGAGGATCGTCCAGCCTCATCAGCTGTCCGGTCATCTCATAAGCCGGATCAGATTTCTGATTACCTCTGACTATATATTCAGGTCTGATCGGGATCCCGGCCTCCTTCATAGCCTTTCTGTATCCTTCTGTTCTTTCATAAACAGGACGGTTGGAGGGGCTTCCCTCGATAATGGCAATTTTTCTGTGCCCTTCATTCACCAGGACCTGCACGGCGTCAAATGCACCTTTTTCATTTTCGGCAATGACCATGCTGAAATTTCCATCCTTCAGATCACGATCCAGAAGAACCACAGGTATCCCTGCCTTCTCAAGGCCTTCCAACATCTTAAGCGTCCTCCGGTCATTTGTATCCACAGGAGAAATAATGATTCCTTCAAGCCGCTGCTCTTTCACCTGCTCCAGGAACCGGTGCTCTTTGTCCGTATTCTCATCAGAATTGCAGAAAAATACGTTGTAGCGGTACTCTTCCGCGACCTTCGATAATCCGTTAAGCGCTCCGGAAAAAAACGGATTCGCTATGTCAGGAAATATGACTCCGATATTGAGGGAACTCTGAATGCTAAGGCTCCTGGCAATAGCGCTCGGAGTATAGCCGAATTCAGCAATAACCTGCATTACCTTCTCTTTAGTTTCCGGTTTCACGGCCGGTGAATGATTAATTACCCTTGAAACTGTAGCGGTTGAAACACCCGCTATATGTGCAATCTCACTAATATTCATGTAATGTAACCGCTTACATTTGTGATTTTAACATTACAGTAGAACGCTGTCAACATTGCCGCACATCGCACTCCCGTTTTTTCTGTTTTTCACAAATTGCCCTTTCTATATCTGTCTACTTTCACTATAACTATCTGAAATCATCAGAAACACAACACTTTTATATTCACCATTCTTCTCTATAAAAAAGAACCCTTCCGATAACGTATCGTACCACATAAACAAACTATCAGGCAATACGAAACCGGGGACGGAGGGGAGTTCCACTTTCCCGTGCTGCTTTTGGCAGCGCGGGGTGGAACGAACCTCCGTCCCCGGTTTCGTTTATTATTCAGACTGTTTACCGGTGATTGATTACTGGTAATCAGCTACGTTGTCAGCGTTGACCGGCTCAAATGGAACCCACATAACCTGGTCGTTTCCTTCAGCTGTTTCGAAGTCTGTACCGTCGTTACATGGTTTGCCGTTGATGATGTTCAGAGCTGCGAGGATAGCACCTTCACCCTGTCCAACCGGGTTCTGGAATACTGTACAAAGCTCTGTTCCCTCTGCTACTGCCTGGCATCCGTCAACTGTTGCGTCGATACCTGTAACTACTACGTCTTTTCCCGGCTCAAGACCTGCTACGTTGAGGGCCTCGATAACGCCGATTGCCATAGAGTCGTTGTTGCAGAGAACTGCGTCGATATCTTCAACACCAAGAAGCGGGCTGATAACGTCGATGGCTGTTGCACGATCCCACTCACCTGCGAGGTCTTCACCAACCTGTACATAGTTGAGCTTGGATGCTTCCATAGCGTCTTTTACAGACTGTGTTCTATGTGTAACAGCGTACTGTCCCATAACGCCGCAGATGATAACAACGTTGATAGGCTCGTCACCTTTGTCTGCAAAATGTTTATCAAGATTCTCAACTACGTATCCGCCCGTCTCATCCTCGTTGGATGCAACGATTGCCGCGTTCTTGTAATCTTTGATAAGTTCATTATCTGACAGAGATCTGTTGACAAATACACATGCCATATCTCCGGCTGCCTCGATACACTCTTTACCTGTCTCAGCGTCTACGACGTTTACAAGTACTGCATCTTCGCCGTTGTTTGCTGCTGTCTCGATGTACTGAAGCTGTTTGGAAGCGTCGTTCTGGCAATCCTGTGTTGTCAGATTTACGCCGTTCTCTTTTGCACATGACATAGCTGCTGCCTCAAGAGAGCTGAGGAACTCGTCACGAACCGACATCAGAAGAGTCATGTTGTACTCGCCGTCTGCTGCCTTTACTGCAGATCCTGACGCTGCAGAATCAGCTGCTGCAGAAGATGAAGATGAGCTTCCGCATCCTGCCATAAGAGACATTGCCATTGCACCCGCCAAGATACCTGCTACTAAACGTTTTTTCATTTTGCTATCCTTCCTTTTTCAATTGTTTCTCAAATCCTAAGATGACCTGACGGGGAGCTGCGCACCTCCCCTTAAAAGAATCCGTTCCGGTGACAAAACAGCTGCTGCTGATCTGTACCTGAAAACGATCCCAGCCGGGATTCTTTTGTCAGAGATATATGTAAATCCGCATTATCCTGAACCAAAACAATTGTTTCCGAATAATCAAGGATCCCGGCCATTTACTCGAGTTTGCGCCGGAGCCCCTGAATCTCATCTCAAAAAACTATCGCACTTCGTTTTTTACTGATGAACCGCTTTTTTACAAAGGTTTCACCTCGCCCGTGAATACCTTTTTTTCATCTCAGACCCATCTAATGAATCCGCCGCACTCCGGAAGCAGTACTTTTAGAAAAAGGAGGGTAAAAGACTTACTTCGTGCAACTTATTCATTTGATGAGTAAATCATAAGCTTTTTTCATTCGATTTTCCTTTAAAAAATACCAAAACGTATAGCCGATCATCATTTTACAAACTCCTTTTTTCCCTTTAAAATCAACGTTTTTCAAACTCATCCAAAAACCGGCGTTTGTTTTTGTTTTCAAAAACTTGAATTTTCTGCTTTGGTTATCCCTTGAAGTCAGGATCGCATGCCGCTGCAGGAGCCTGGTACATCAGGATTATTTCTCCGAACCTGATCTCATCGTTATGCCGCAGGGAAAGCCGTTCTCCATTGCTGATCCTTCTCCCGTTCACATATGTTCCATTTCTGGAATTGAGATCAAAAATCTGATATTCCTTCCCCACCATATCGATCCTGGCATGCATGCGGCTTACTTCAGGCGACGGAATGACGATATCCGCGGCAGTCTGACTCTTCCCTATAAAATAAACAGGTTTAGTAAGTCTGATATCCGGAAGCATCAGATTCCGGAAAATAAGTTTCGCGTCCGGCTGTCCATTGTCACGCTGTTGATCCGCCGGGGAAAGCAGAGTCGTCCGCATATCTCCCAGTTCACGGCTCCACTGTGAACTTACTCTGCCGGACGGCGCATACTCCCGGCTCCGTATATCTTCTTTCATATTCGCACTTTCTTTCATATATATATTTCGAATATTCTCTCTCATATATGGACTTTGAGTTTCTTCTCTCATATGTGGACTTTGATTATCCTCTCTCATATTTGAGCGTTGAGTTTCTTCTCTCACATATGGGCGCTGAGTTTCTTTTCTTATATGTGGACTTCGCAGATCGTCATCTTCTCCTGTCTTATTATTATCGAAAACACTCTCGGATAAATCCCGGGGATCATTCCCAAAAGGAACCTCCTTCTCTTCTTCCGGCTTTTTCCTGACAAAACAAAGAACGCTGATGACAAGGATAAGAACTGCACCTGCAATTCCCGCTTCAAAATAACCCAATGCATACCCGGCTATGACAGCCGCTGCCGCGAGTATTCCCGTCGACAGGATCCACACTGCCGCAAGCAGCAGCCCTTTTCCGGTGACCGGCAGCTTTTCTTCTTCATCCTCCCGCGAAAAAAAGTCGTCCAGCAATTGCTTCCTTTCCTCATCTTCCCTGAACAGCTCATCTTCGGGCTGTTCTTCTTTTTTGTCCGCCGGTCCGGTATTTCCGAAAAAGCCTTCGACTCCTGCGTCGTCAATTGTACCCGGACCGGCACCGTCCATGATCTTCTGATAAAAACTGTACCCCAGTCTTACCGCTCCGCTGTCGTTATGGTCGATATGGGTCAGCAGGAATTCCCCCAGCTCCTGTAATTCCTCCCGAAGTATCAGCTCATTTCCGGGAAAACAGCAAAAATAAAACTGTTTCATCTGATGATCGCTGTATATATAATCCGGTTTCAGCAGGATCGAATCCTCCTGAAGGAGATACCCCCTGATCTCACGGAACATATTTGTCATGTCATCAAAAAAACTCTGAAGCGGGACAGCCGTTATTTTTTTCTCAGAAACCAGCTGGATCAGAGAGACTTTACCTGTGACATCATAGGTGTAAAGTTCTTTATCATCTATTTTCTTTACCGTACACCCGAGAAGACCATGTATCTGGTTTTCCTGAAGCATATGGGTCTGATAATCGCTGTAAGTGATCTTCTCCGAGGAAAGAACCATGTATCTGTGATCAAGCTTTTCCTGAAATTCCATCTCCATAATTGTCACCTCTGATTACTAAGCTCATGAGATCATACGCCTGCTGCCCATAGTAATCTCAGGGTCCTCTCCGGCCTGACCTTCCTTACCGTTTTTGAAACCGACAATACAGGGATCAGACTCCGAAACGCCGGAAAAGTCTGCCCCGCGAATTCTACAGTTGTACTTCCCCCGTTTTGGCTGACTGAAACAGACGGGCTGCTTCCCGGCATCGGCTGACCCCCGACCCGCATATCTGCCACTTTACCTGCTTTTCCTTCCTGCTGTCCCTTTGTCTCATTTCCGCCGATCGCTGCCTCATAGGCAGCACAGGAATAATACACTCTGTTATGTATGTAGAAACACGTTACCAGCATCAGCGCAATTACCATAAACGCCATCGGCACAATGAAAGAAGCCTCCACCGTAAGACTGCCCCTGTTCCACTCCAGATCACTTTTCTTAAAAGAATCCATTTTCATAAATTCATCTCTCTTCCACACATCTATCACATTGTGATCAGCACCGAAGCCAGATATCCGGCCATAATAAACGGCACTGCCGATATCTCCTTCATTCTGTTCTTTATAAACAAAAATCCGCTGTATGCCGACAGAAGCATTCCTGTAAAAAGAAACGCCATCAGCATCCTCTCGCCGTCAGACCACGCTCCCAGCATAAGGAGAACGATCGCGTCGCCAAGACCGACTGCTCCCGCTGTAATAATACTTATTACTGCAGTGCAGATACCGGGTAGAAGCGGGATCACCATCACCCCTAATATGCTGCTCAAAGTCATCCCGCTGCCGCTGATCTCTCTGTACGTCAAAAAAAACTTCACCAGAATCCCGATAACCCCTGTCATCACTGTCGGACCCAGATAGATCTCCTTCCTCCGCACATCCAAAATACTGTTTCCCACCATAATCCCCGCCAAAGGCACCGCACCCACTATACGTATCGCATTCTCCATCACATCACCTCACGGAACCGGGGACGGAGACGCGTTCCATCTTTCCCGTTCTCTTTTTCTCTCCCATTTCCGTTTATATCCTTTCTTCTTTTTTTTCGTTACAGACAGCCGCAAATTTTTAATATAGAGAAACTTGTGTGAGCGAATTCTCCGGTTCCTCATACGCAAGTGCCGATCACTGCTGAACATGTCCCGATCCCTCATCCATATGCGCCGATCTCTCCTGCACATGCCCCGATCTCTCCTTCACATGCGCCAATCACTGCTGCACATGCCCCTATCCCCCCTGCATATGCATCGATCACTTCTGAACATGTCCCGATTCCTCATGGACATGTCCCGGTCCCTCCTGTGCGCATCTGCTGCACTGACTTATATTGCCTATCTCCGACATTTTTTCCATTCTCACATGTCTGGTCAGTCCGCTGCACGTCGCAGAATTGTGAAAACAATCACCTTCTTTTCCGATGTAGACGACCGACGCCATTCCACCGTTTCCCACACACTTATCGCAGGCATGGTATCTGCTGCCGTCCGCGTTTCTGCATCGTCCTACTGAAGACGAACTGACACTTCTGATATCCAGCTGTAGATGAGAGCACTGTGTTGAAGTATGATAAACACTTCCGTTATCCGTCATGTAGACCATGACGTCCCCCTCGTCATCGTAGGCTGACGTGTCTTCGGCGGGGCCTCTTCCTGTCCATGGATACACCCTTCCTCTGCATGCGATCAGCATTCCCGGAACCTTTATTCCTCTGACCGTATAGTGCTGCGGCACGATCAGATCGACGTATTCCGAACCGGCTTCGCCGCCCGATAAAGCTGCTGCCAATCCTGTCTGTTCAGCTGTCTCCTGCAAATGTACTGTTTCTTTTGCGTATATCCCATAGATTTCCATCATACAGATCAACGCCGTCATACACAGCATAAAAAGCGGGACCGCAGCCGCTGCTTCCACGGTAAGACTTGCCCTGCGCAAAAACGAAAGTTTTTTTCTCCTATGTCTTTTCCCGACTGCATCCGGAATCAGATTTTGTTTTTTTATAAATCTATTGTTTTTCATTACACCTGTTCTCTTAAACTTCTCTTTCGAAAACACGCTGCAATCCAGCACATTTCATGGTCTACATTTTTTCTTCGTAACCGTAGATTTCCCGTACTGCAAGTTCTTTGTTTCCGAGGTTTCCCTTCAGGATCACATCCATGCTCCCGATGCAGGAGTCCAGCCGGAAGCTTCCTTTTCCTTCCGCCTGCCGCACATTCCATTCCGTCAGATCCATTGCGGATCCGGTCAGTGCCGCCTGATTTTTTGTCAAAAGAATGAGCCTCAGGTAGTTTTTATAGCCAAGCCCGTTGCTGCTGCTATGACGGATCGAATCTGCCTGACTCAGCACATAGGGCAGCGCGTCGATCGACAGCTGCCAGGAATCATCCGATTTTACCAGCGCGATCTTTCCGCCGTCCAGAAGCTCCCTGACATCAAGGATCGACTCTGCGAAGGCCCATCCCGATTTCAGTGCCAGCGAAACCAGAAACTGCAGTTCGGGATGTCCGAATGCGCTGCAAATCGCCAGGGCCAGTTCATCCGCCTCCGCAGCTTTTGCAGGATTACTCAGAAGATATGCGAGATTGGACGCCTCACGCATAGCCAGAAGCTTCCTGCAGACAGATTCCAGGTTTTCTGCGTCCGATCCTTTTCCTGCCGCCGCATACTCCATCTGACATTTGAATTCCGAATCGTTCTCTTCTGACGTATAGCACGGAAACATTTCTGTCAGAAAAATGAGCATCATCGTCTTTGAGTCAAATCCCGATACCGGCTCCGGGATCATATTGACGCCGCTTTGAAGGCTTCTCTGGCTGACAAAATTTTCCGAAGCCGGCGCATATTCCGGAACTGCTTTCCCCTCCGGGATCACCAGTGACAAAACTCCGCGGGTCCGAAGCTGCCGGAGCGTTTCCACAAGATTTTTCTTTTCTTCACTCAATGTGGCGCCCGCGCTTTCCGTCCCTGCAGAACCATCCGGCGCCCCTCCCCCGGACATACCTCCGCTGCCGGACGTATTTCCGCCGCCGGACATGCTTCCGCTGCCGGACGTGCTTCCGCCGCCGTGTGACCCGCTGCCGGGTATATTTCCGCCGCCATGGGCCCCGCTGCCTCCCGGGGATCCTCCGTTTTCTCCAGCGGCACTGTTTTTCATCTCATCATATGTTCTGTCGGCTTCTTCCGTCCGGGCCGCTGCTTTCCGTTCTTCATAGTTTTCCATTTTGTCAAAATCACCCTGCAGGCCTGAAAGCAGTCCCTGCAGCGCATCCGCGCCAAGCTTTTCCTTCATTGCCAGGCTGACCTGCTGCGCAAAAGGACCTCCATGCTGATCCGTTGCCAGAATATATCCCTGTAATTCGGTTTCAAGATCCGACATACCGATCACATTTTTGGCCACGGGAACCGTATTTTTATCAGGAGAAACAATATACGAAGCATTCTCTCTGATCTCATTGGAAACCTTCCCCATCTGCAGCGCTCCCTCCCCGTATCCCCCGTCGGCAAAAAACAGACCATACTTCCGGAAAAGCTCCCTGTCATAATGTCCGAAAAAAGAATAAAGACTCTGCTCCAAGCCGCTCGCAAGCGCTGTCCTTCCTGCCGCGACCCGTGCGGAATAGAGACTTGCGGAGATCAGTGAGATCATGATCAGGAGCGAAAGAGACATGTATACGGTAATGCTGCCGCGCCGCAGATGCTTTCCATATCCATATTCATATTTCGTTTTCCGCATATTACGCAACCCGTTAAACGCTGTTTGCCTGACTCGTTATCTTTTGCAAAATAGTAGTGACCAGACTGGTCAGCTGTGATTTAAACAGTATGACCAGCGCGATCAGTACTACGAGGATCAAAATGATCTCCACCACTGTGATGGCGTCTTCTTCCTGTATAAATCGTTTCAGTTCGTTCATCTGTACTCCTTTCCTGTTTTCACACCTTCAGGTAATTTCAAATCTCCGGCGGGCGGGATTTTCGCAATAACCTGACTCCGTTCTCTCAAAACTGCATCATCGCGGGGACCATGACCATCGCCATGACCACGATCAGCATCAGGCACATGGGAAGGAGCAGTCTGATCCCGGCTTTTTCACCTTCCATCTTTGCCTCACGCTTTCGGTTTTCGAACGCCTCCGCCGATTCCCTCTCAAGCTGGTCCAGCAGTCCTGTTCCTCCGCGTTTCATGTTCTGGGTCAGCAGCAGCGCCAGCCCTTTATAGCATGGCAGCGAACATCTTCTGCCAAATTCCTCGTACGCTTCCAGCTCAGTCATCCCGCTTCGCATTTTTGCGCAGATCAAAGAGATCTCTTCATATGCGTAGCGCACATCCTGTTTCTTCGCAGTATTCTTCCATGCTTTCCTCCATGTTCTATTTATTTTTTTCTTCCTTTGTTCAAGTACATTCTGACGGCGGTAGCTCTGCTCGATCCGCTCAAGAGTTTTCCGCATGCTCAGGCCCGCGTGAAGGTATAGCTGCATTTTGCTTAGGAGGCCGGGGTAATCCCGCAGCATCTGCTCGTTTCGTTTCTCCTGTTCCTTTTTTTCGTTATCCCTCTCACGCAGGACCCACATGATCCCGGCAAGCAGCGCAAAGCCTGACAGGATAATTCCGTTCCGGGATCCTTTTCTGTACCATCGTATCCCTTTGCCGCGGAACCGGTCCGGCAGAAAGAATGTGCCTTTTCGGCTGCCTTCATTCATATTTTCGGCAAAAAGCCTGATCTGCTCCGCCTTGCTGTCCTCCTCTTCTGAGGGAAAGATTACGATATTTCTCCTATAGCTCTCCGATACGTCCTGCAGCGTAAGATCCGCCATCAGAATTACTTCCGTCCCGCCTTCATCAGAACCGTGGATCACTCCGGAGGCGTCCAGAAGATCAGGTCTGCTGCTGTACCAGCTGATATTCACCGGTGAATCCTGAAGTTTTGCGGGAAGATTCAGATTCCTGGTTATTTTCTCCGGCGAAGTGTTTTTGCCAAGAATTTCTTTATCCAGCGTGCTCATTACCTTTTGGATCTCAGCGCCCGCCTCTTCCTTTGTATATTCTTCGTAGGGCAGATGTATCGTCACCGGATAGATTTCTCCGTCATCAGTTTTTACGGTCATCTCCATTTCCCCCGCATCCTGTGCCGAGTCTCTTTTAAGCTCTGTCACGTTATTTCTCTGTTCCAGAAAATTTTCCTTCGCGGACAGGCCTGTTCCGGCCAGATTTATTATGAGCAGTACCAGAAGAGCCTTCATATCGAGCAGTCTTCTGTATCTCAGAAAAACGAGTATTCCCGCCGACAGCATTGAAAACCACATCACTTTCATGTTTATACCTCGATCCGCACGATCTTTTTTCCCCAGAAAAAAGCAAAACAGTATACCAGAAGCGCCGCGGTCATAAACGCCGCGCCTGCCGGGTTTCCGTACATATCATTCATCAGGGCCGAAAATGACAGCCTCAGATACAGAACGATCGCCGCCGGCATGATGCTCATGATCTGCTGTTCATACTGCTGTGAGGCTATGCCTGTTCTGATCTCTTTTTCCGTGTCCATCTTTTCCGAGATGGCGCGATAACACGCCTGCAATATCTTTCCGGTATCTCCGCCGCTTTTTTTCGATATCATCACGATTTCTGAAAAATGATAGATGTCCTCCAGGCCGCTTCGTCTTCCAAAATCATAAAACGCTTCTTCAATCGGAATCTGCAGTCTGCACTTTTTCAGGATCTCCTTCAGTTCCCTTACCATCGGATCCTCCCTCCCGTAAAGCCGCTGCATGTCCCTTGCCGCGGCAGAGGTACTGTTTTCCATCGAGTACCCCGCGCGCATGCCCGAGTAAAATGCCCCCAGAAATTCTCTGAAATGATACAAAAGCAGGCGCCTGCGTTTTTCACAGAGTGTTTTGTTTTTGTTCCTGAGCCAGACCGCGGCGACGGGAATAACCAGAAACGCCGCCCGCAGATCCCTGTAGCAGATCCAGACGATAAACACCCCGAGCAAAACACCCTCCGCCCCATACCTGACCCATTCCCCGGGAGAAAAAATATATTCTCCGTAATAAATCAGCTGCTCCTTCGATTTAGTTTTTCCTGCCCGCAAAGCTCCGCCTCCCTGACAAAAATTCCTTCTTCGTTTCGTTTATACAGTGTCCTGATCTGCACTTCATCGTTACTGATCCCTGTAATCTCCGCGATCTCATCCACACATCTGCGGCCGTTCTTATCCCTTGTCAGATGGATCAGAATATCAACGCCTGAAGCTATCTGCCTTCGGATCACTCCCACAGGCAGATCCATGCCCATCAGCACCATCATTTCCAGACGGCTTATCATATCCCTCACATTATTTGCGTGGGCGCTGCCAAGGCTTCCGTCATGTCCTGTATTCAAGGCCGTCAGAAAATCGCCCGCTTCGGCGCCTCTGACCTCGCCGATGATGATCCGGTCCGGCCTCATGCGCAGCGCTGTCCTTATCAGATCTCTTATGGTGATCTCCGTGTTCTCTTCCAGATTTGCGTTTTTTACCTCCAGCCTTACCAGATTCGGGATCTCCCTTATCTGCAGCTCCGCGTTATCCTCGATGGTGATGATCCTCTCATCCGATGGGATAAATTCTGTCAAAGCATTTAAGAACGTAGTTTTGCCTGTTGAAGTGCCGCCTCCCACTACGACCGAATATCCCGCTCGCACCAGCGCCGCCAGAAAATCCGCAGCCTCTTTCGTAAGACTCCCGCTTCTCACCAGCTTTTTCATCGTGATCGGTTCATCGGGAAAACGCCTTATGGTGAGGATCGGCCCTCCCAATGATACCGGAGGCAAAACAATATTTACCCTTGCGCCGTTTTCCAGCCTTGCGTCCACGATCGGGTGCTGCTCATTCACAACTCTGTTGCACCGTCCCGCGATCTGCTGGATCACATCCTCCAGTCGCGCTTCCGTGATAAATCTTTTGTGCCATCGGATCAGTCTCCCTCCCTTTTCAATGAAAATATCCCGATATCCGTTCACCATGATCTCGGTGATTTCCGGGTCATCGATCAGCTCCTGCAAAATATCCAGACGCCGTACGGAAAAAAACAGATCTCTTCTCAGATCCTCCATTTTTGCCAGAGAAAGACCTGCTCCGCGGTTCTCTGTCATGATCATTCCATCTATATATCTCCAGACTTCTTCATCCGACATCTGCCCGTTTTCCTGCAGCTCCTCCACCAGCTTCTCCCGCAGTCTGTGCTCAAGCGCAGCTCCCTCCCCCGCCGTCTCCCCACCCTCTGCTCCCGCGCCGGCGCCTGAAAAACTATTTCCAAAACTATTTCCTTCATCAAAGATTTCCCATTCTGTTTCTTCCAAATACTCCTGATCTTCATCTTTTTCAGCCTCTTTGGCCCCATACCGCTGTTTTCCGAATGGTATTTTCGACCATCGACTTTTTATATCCTGTAAAAAGCCTTTTTTAAAACTCTTTCCCACGTTTTTCCTCCATGATTTCGTTCAATATTCCAATGATTTTATTCGATACTTCCGTGATTTCGTTCGCTACTCCCGGGATTTCGTTCGCTACTCCCGGGATTTCGTTCGATACTTTCATGATTCCGTTCGATATTCCCATGATTTGTCCTGCTTACCCATCGGCTGCTATCCTGATCCCATCGCCACGCCCAAACCGGATTGCCTGTGATCACATCCCCTGCAGCTGCCGCTTTCATCCTTCTTCTCTCTGTTATCCCAAGTCTCATTCAATCTTCCCCCTTCACGTCTGCTCACCTCAATATCCCTTCCTAATATATTTCTCCGCCGCTTCCCCTATCCCGCTCCTTCTGATCTCGTCGAATACGCCTCTGCCTTCCCGCTGCATCCTGACCGGCGGAAGCTCTACGATCACTTCCTTTTCCTGCAGAAGGCGCAGATTTCCCCTTTGCATCAGCTTTCGAAAGCGTGCTGTTTTTGCCCTTGCCGGAGAGTCGTTTTCCGTTATCAAAAAGATCTTGTCTGCCAGTTCAGCCATGGCTGTCATGTATGGCATATCCGCATCCAGGTCCAGGATCACGATCTCATAATCGCTCTCTTCCATGATCAGCCGTAAAAGCTCTTTGATCTCCTCCTGTGACATGTTGAAAAAATCTTCCGGCGAACGTACAGGCGCCAGATAATCCATATCTCCGGCAGAACAGATCATATCCCCAAGCTTCCTGACGGCTTCGGCACCTGTCCTGCGAAACATATAGATCAGGTCGCTGAAGTTTTGCTCCGAATGTATGCCTGTCAGCTCTTCAAAACCGGATATGCTTTCCAGGTCCATATAAAGGACTCTGAACTTCCGAGCCAGATTCCGGCCCATCGCTATGGCAAAAAGCATGCTGCTGCCGCATCCCGCAGGACTGCAGATTCCCAGAATACTTTTTCTTTTTTTCCAGATCCGTTCTCCTTCAGCCAGATGATCCCCTGCTCCGGCTGCCCGGAAGATTTCCTGCAGGATATTATCTGCCGGCTGATATTTATATACATAGGAAAAATCATCATACTTTTCCTGACAGAAACCTTCTGAAAGTATCAACACCCGTTCGATACTCAGCTCACGGACCACATCGCTCATCAGGCGGTCCGATATAAGCAAAAGATTTATATGCTTCTTTTCAGCGTATCTGCTCAGTGTTTCAACCTCGGTAAAAACATGAATATCCATTGTTATTCTTTTTTTACCCTGGATATACTCCATAAGGCCGACTCCAAACCCCTCTTCCCAGTCGCAGATCGCAAGTACCTTTGGCCCAAACTCCATTACCTCGCCTCCCTTGATGATCCGGTACATTATTATCTGATACATCATTATCTGGTACATCATTATCTGGTACATCATTATTTGGTACATCATTATCCGGTACATCATTATCTGGTATATCATTATCTGATCAACCGGATCTGTTCTGATAAATCAAAAATCCATCCTCGTTCCGGCTGCTCTTTCTTCAATACATAGACATGGTCCACATAAGGACACTGATCAGAACCGGCAGCGCAAATGGCATTTCTCTGCCGGTATTTCCATTTGCATATCTCAATGAATAGACCATCAGACCTGCAATGCACGCTCTGAGCATACAATCAAGGACCCTTCCCGGTCCCATGATACTGCCCAGCACGATCAGCAATTTTACATCGGCGGCTCCCATTGCTTTTTTTCTGAAAAACCACCATAGGATAACTGCCGGTACTGCCATTCCGGGAAGAACGCATAAAAACAAACTTTGCACCTCTTCAATTCCTTCAAGGATCATGGCGAACCTCGCAGTTAACGAACAAGCCAAGGACAAAGCCAGCAATCTGCCTGAGACCTTATGGCATTTTTCATCCTGCCAGGCCGCGAAGACAGACGTCGCCAGCGCAAGCAATTTATACAAACCGCATCACCTCAGGTTTTCCTGCAGGCAAAGACCTGCATGTTTATTTGTTTTTCTGAATTGTTTTTCTGAATTGTTTCTCTGAACTGTTTCTCTGGACTGATTTCCTTAATTGCTTCTTTAAATTGAATTCCAGATTGGTTCTTTGAATTGATTTCCAGATTGATTGTTTGAATTGATTTCCAGATCGATTCTTTGAATTGATTTTCAGATTGATTGTTTGAATTGATTTTTTATACAGATTTATTTCGTTTATGTAAACCGAATTATATAATATATTTTTATGCTTGTCCAGTCATTTTCCCAAAGTGGATGACGCGGACACCGGTTCACCGGTTCTTCAAGCCAGAAGATGCACGGTGCAGACTCCGATTCGCTGGTTCACCGGTTCTTCAAACCAGAAGATGCACGGTGCAGACTCCGGTTCGCTGGTTCACCGGTTCTTTGGGACCGAAAAAGGCGGGGCAGTTCTTTACTGAACTGTCCCGCCCTGTCTTTAATTTCTTAGAATTTGAATACGGCTACGCCGTATGCCGGCAAGTCATATTCGATGTGGAACGGCATGCCGTCGCACTCGCTCTCATATGCTTTGTATGTTTTCTTTGCCTTGTGCTCTCCGCCGTATCTTTCTGAACGGCTGTCCAGAAGCAGAGTGCATTTTTTGTTCTGCGGAAGTCCGCACCAGTAGTCAGGTCTTGCTACCGGAGTAAAGTTGATCACGAACAGCAGATTCTCCTTTCCCTCCGGATCCCATCTGATGAAGCTGAAGATGCTTCTGTCGGCGTCGTTTGCGTTAACCCACTGGAAACCTCTGTAGTCCATATCCGTCGCATATAATGCAGGATATTTCTTTTCCAGCTTCAGAAGGTCGCTTACCCATGTTTTCATATGCTGGTGACGTTTGTCCTCAAGCAGGAACCAGTCGATCTCCCGCTCCTCGCTCCACTCACGGTACTGACCGAAATCCTGTCCCATGAAGAGCAGTTTTTTGCCCGGGTGTCCGAACATGAATCCGTAACCGGCTTTCAGGTTCTCAAACTTATCGTCCTCAAGGCCGGGCATCTTATTTATCATGGAGCATTTCAGATGAACTACCTCGTCATGGGAAAGTACGAGGATGTAATTTTCCGCGTAAGCGTAGGTCATCGCGAACGTCATCTTATTGTGGTTGTTTTTGCGGAAATATGGATCCAGCTTCATATACTCAAGGAAGTCATGCATCCATCCCATATTCCATTTGAGCGTGAATCCGAGTCCGTCGTCCTCCACGTCTCCCGTTACCTTTGGCCAAGCCGTGGACTCTTCCGCGATCATCATGACGCCCGGATTCTTTCCTGTTACCAGGGAATTCAGGTGTTTGAAGAACTCGATCGCCTCAAGGTTTTCGTTTCCGCCGTATTCGTTTGCCACCCACTGGCCGTCCTGACGTCCATAGTCCAGGTACAGCATGGAAGCGACTGCGTCTACACGGAGTCCGTCAATATGGAACTCTTCTACCCAGTACAGCGCGTTGCCGATCAGGAAGTTCTTTACCTCGGGACGTCCGTAATTGAATATTTTTGTTCCCCAGTCGGGATGCTCGCCCTGGCGCGGATCAGCATGCTCATATACAGCGTCTCCGTCAAATTCGGCAAGTCCGTTGGCGTCCTTCGGGAAGTGGGCCGGTACCCAGTCAAGGATGACGCCTATGTTATGTCTGTGCAGATAGTTTACCAGATATTTGAACTGCGTCGGAGAGCCGTAGCGTGATGTGGGAGCATAGTAACCTGTCACCTGATATCCCCAGGATGCGTCCAGAGGATGCTCGGCAATGCCCATAAGCTCAACGTGTGTATATCCCATGTCTTTGACATAGGATGTAAGTCTCTCCGCAAATTCTTTATAGGAATAGAAGCCTTCCGGATTGTTGTCAGAGTACGGATGCTTCATCCAGGAGCCGAGATGCACCTCATAGATCGAGAGCGGCTGCTTCTTCGGCGAATACTCGAGACGTTTCTTCATCCATGTTGTATCAGACCATTTAAAGCGATCGATATCCGCTACTCTGGAGGCTGTTCCCGGACGTTTCTCCATCCAGTTGCCGTACGGGTCTGCTTTGTAAAGCTCTCTGCCGTCTCTGGTGTAGATCAGGTATTTGTAAAGGTCTCCTTCTTTGACTTCCGGAACAAATACCTCCCATACGCCCATATCGGCTATCTTTTTCATAGGATTGGCTCTGCCGTTCCATCCATTGAAATCACCGACAACGGATACGCCTCTTGCGTTCGGTGCCCATACCGTGAACCATACTCCGTTCCTGCCGTCCTTATTCGACAGATGGGCACCCATTTTTTTGAATATCTCGTGGTGTGTAGACTGTCCGAACAGGTACTGGTCCAGCTCTCCAAAATGACTGTTTTCTTCTATATTTGCTGTCCTCCTTGCGATCTCAGCCGCTTTCGGATCTTTTTTCGGAGCATATTTTCCGGAACGTCTTCTGCTGGCCGTGGCTTTTTTCGTAGTAGCTTTCTTCACTGTTGTCTTTGCGGCAGCTTTCTTTTCCTTTGAGTCGGCCTTCTTTGCCGGTATCTTTACGTTTTCCGCAGCTTTCTTTGCGCTTTCGGCCGCTTTCTCCGTAGCTTTTATTGCGCTCTCGGTCGCCTTCTCTGTGGCTTTCTTTGCGCTCTCGGTGGCTTTCTTTGCGCTCTCGGTCGCCTTCTCTGTGGCTTTCTTCGCGCTCTCGGTTGCCTTCTTTGCGCTTTCGGTTGCCTTCTCGGTGGCTTTCTTTGCGCTCTCAGTTGCCTTCTCGGCTGCCTCGAGGACCTTTTCCACAGCCTTTTCTACTTTTTCTTTGCTTGTGGATTTCGAAGCTTTTTTTCCGCTTTCCCCGACAGCTGCATGCGGCTCTGTTCCAGGCGCTGCTTTTTTCTTCTCCTCCGGTATTTCGGAAGCTTCCACATCCGCTTCTTTTCCAACCACTTCCGCTTCTTCAGCCTTCTCTTCCGAAATAGCGGCAGCAGCCTCGTCATTATCCACAACTTCCGGTTCTACAGCCTTCACATCCTCCTCTTTTGTAGTCCCTGCTGCTTCAAATTTTACGTCCTTCTCTGATTTTGCCATAAAACCCTCCTTGATAATGTGATTTGATCATAAGTGACTGCCGGCTTATATGTATCTTATGCCAGCCCGTACATTCTCTGTGCGTTTTCGTATGTTACGCGGCAGACTTCTTCAGGGGAAATGTTTTTTATCCGGGCGATCTCTTCCGCCACATACGGCAGGTTCAACGATGAATTCCGTTTTCCCCTGTTCGGTACCGGCGCTAAATACGGGCAATCCGTTTCCAGAACCATCTGCTCCAGCGGCGCCATAGCCGCTACTTCTTTTAATTTCTTTGCGTTCTTGAACGTGATCACGCCGCCGATCCCGAGGAATATCCCCATTTTCAAATATTCTCTGGCAATCTCGGCAGAGTATGAGAAGCAATGCATCACTCCTCCGATCTCTCCGAGTTTTTCTTCCTTCGACACCCTTAAGGTGTCTTCCGCAGCATCCCGGCTGTGGATGATCACAGGAAGCTTCAGCTCCCTTGCCAGATCAAGCTGGCGCCTGAACCATTCGATCTGCTGCGGTTTATTGTCTTTATCCCAGTAATAGTCCAGACCTATCTCTCCCACGGCTGCGGTTTTTTCCGTGCCGCAGAACCGCCGGACCGTGTCGATAGTCTCTTCTATTTCCAGTCCTTTTATGTTTTCAGGATGAATCCCGTACGCTCCGTAAACAAAATCATATTTTTCCGTGAGCGCCCTGGTCTTCTCCAGACTTTCCAGTGTGGACGAGGCGTTGACTACTCTTCCCACGCTGTTCCGCGGAAGAGAGAGAAGCAGTTCTTCCCTGTCCGCGTCAAAGGCCTCGTCGTCATAATGTACATGTGTGTCAAAAATCATTCTCTGCATTCTTCTTTACTTTAGGAAACCGAAGATCCTGACGGCATATCCTTCATTGTGGTCAGAAGAGATACATCTCCGTCTGCGTCCTCCGCGGAGAGGATCATTCCCTCTGACATAAGGCCTGCCAGCTTCGCCGGCTTCAGGTTCAGAAGTACTACGACCTTCTTTCCTACAAGTTCCTCAGGAGCATACCATTTCTTTATTCCTGAAACGATCTGGCGCGTCTGATCACCGACCTTTACCTGGAAGAGGAGGAGCTTCTTGCTCTTTTTTACCGCCTCGCAGGAAACGACTTCGCCGATCACGAACTGGAGTTTTTCAAATTCATCGAATGTGATCTCGTCTTTCAGGTCCACGTGGATAGCTTCCGCGTCGTCTTCGTCTTCCTTTTCCTCTTCGGCAGGAGCATTCGCTGACGCCTGCTCCGCGTACATCTGCTCGACCTGATCCATTACCGTATTCAGATCTGCCCTTGCGAAAAGTATCTCCGGCTTGTCGGTCACTTTGTTTCCTGAAGGATACAGTCCGAACTGATCCAGCTCTTCATAATCGCGTCTGACCGTGTTCAGCTGAGCCAGCGTCTTTTCCGTAGTCTCGGGCATAAATGCCTCCAGCAGTGAAACGCCGATCGTAATGCCTTCTACCAGATTGTAAAGGACTGTCGCAAGGCGGTCTTTCTTTGACTCATCCTTTGCCAGTACCCATGGAGCGGTCTCATCGATGTACTTATTGCAGCGTTTGAACAGTTTGAAGATCTCTGTCATCGCGTCTGCGATGCGGAGCTTGTCCATCTTTTCCTCTACGATCGCGGCAGTGCCTGTGACAACGGCTTTGAGGTCGTCGTCGACGGGCTCTGTGACTTTTTTATCCTCGACCACGCCGCCAAAATATTTGTTTGTCATGGCGATGGTACGGTTTACAAGGTTGCCCAGCGTATTTGCCAGGTCGGAGTTCATTCTCTCCACCATCAGCTCCCAGCTGATGATACCATCGTTCTCGAACGGCATCTCATGAAGCACGAAATAACGTACGGCGTCTACGCCGAAGAGTTTAACCAGATCGTCCGCGTAGATCACGTTTCCTTTGGATTTGCTCATCTTTCCGTCGCCCTGAAGCAGCCACGGGTGTCCGAACACCTGCTTTGGCAGCGGCAGATCCAGCGACATCAGGAAGATCGGCCAGTAGATCGTATGGAAACGGATAATATCCTTTCCGATCAGATGCAGGTCTGCGGGCCACATTCTGTTGAACTGATCCGTGCTTTCTCCGTCACAGTCATATCCGATACCGGTAATATAGTTTGTCAGGGCGTCAAGCCATACATAGACCACGTGTCTGTCGTCGAAATCTACCGGGATGCCCCACTTGATGGATGTACGTGAAACGCAGAGATCCTTCAGTCCGGGCAGAAGGAAATTATTCATCATCTCGTTTTTCCTGGACTCCGGCTGGATAAATTCAGGATGTGTATTTATATGCTCGATCAGACGATCGGCGTATTTGCTCATCTTGAAGAAATATGCTTCTTCGTTTGCCTTTATTACAGGTCTTCCGCAGTCAGGGCAGTTCCCGTTGACCAGCTGGGACTCCGTAAAAAAGGATTCGCAGGAGTTACAGTAAAGGCCTTCATAAGATCCCTTATAAATGTCGCCCTTCTGATACATTTTTTTGAACATTTTCTGGACCTGTTTCTCATGATAATCGTCCGTGGTGCGGATAAATTTGTCATAGGAGGTGTTCATCAGATCCCAGATGTTTTTTATCTCTCCGGCAACGTCGTCCACATAGGCCTTTGGCGTTACGCCTTTTTCGGCTGCTTTCGTCTCGATCTTTATGCCATGCTCGTCAGTTCCTGTCTGAAAAAAAACATCATATCCCTGCTGTCTTCTGAAGCGGGCGATGCTGTCCGCCAGAACGATCTCATATGTATTTCCAATATGCGGCTTACCGGATGCGTAGGCGATCGCGGTAGTCATATAGTATTTATCATTTCTCTTATTCATTTTTCAAAAAACGCCTCCTGCATATATATTCATAGCCGTCTCCTGCCCGAAGATACAGCTACTCGCCTTATTATACCACATAATTACAAGTATGAAAAACTAAATAAAGTCCGCTCGCGGACTTCGATTGATATAAAAGGGCCGTACCCGGAAGGATACGGCCTGTCGCTTATTCTTTTTTATATCCGGATATCTTTTCAGATACGGGCTCTGATCATGTTCAGGATCCCGGATATCTTCGCTTCTTTTTCTTTATACTCCTGTTCGGACATTTCCTGCGTCACAAAAGCGAACTCGTCTGTAAATCCCGGAATGCTTATCGTCTCTACATTGCCGAAAACCTTCTGAATATCAGGAAGCTTTCCTGCGGCTGTGCCGTTTACACGGACAAAGAAACGGCTTCTGGCCATTCCCTGATCGATCAGATCCATCGGCTCTTCGCTCCACTCCATCATGACATTGTCATTCGGATGTTTCGCAAGCTCTACCACATCGCCCACGACAGCTGAAGCCGTCGGCAGTTTACCCGCGCCGCTTCCGTAAAACATGGAATCCCCGAGCATGTTTCCGCGGACGAATACCGCGTTGAAAACGCTGTTGACGCTGTACAGAGGATTATCCGGTCCTATAAGTACAGGCGATACCATAACGGAATATCTGCCGCCTTCCATACTGCGGGCCGTTGCCAGAAGCTTGATGCTGCAGCCGATGGATTTTGCGTATTTGATATCGGCAGCCGTAATGTCCGCGATACCTTCCGTATAGATCCGCTCCCAGGACAGATGCTTTCCGAAAGCCAGAGATGAAAGGATGGCGATCTTCCGGCAGGCGTCTTTGCCCATGATATCCGCCTCGGGATTCCGCTCGGCGTAACCGTTGGCCTGTGCCTCCTTCAGCGCGTCCTCAAACTCTGAGCCGTCCGCTGCCATTTTTGTCAGAATGTAATTTGTGGTTCCGTTAAGGATACCGGAGATCTCTTCGATCACTTCTGCGGTAAGGGATGTGTTCAGCACACGAATGATCGGAATCCCGCCGCCGCAGCTTGCCTCGAAAAGATAATTGACG
>OCVV011225694.1_pt1 | contig 38554 bp, 75 predicted proteins | sample 1539721 | NCBI WGS metagenome assembly OCVV01 (sample SAMN02144230, study PRJEB22623) | gut metagenome | biome: sheep rumen | host: Ovis aries | place: New Zealand | reverse complement strand
GGAGATATTAAAGGCACATTGGCTTGGACAGGAACAAGCGGGGCAGACCAAAACGGCACTTGGACATTTACAAGGGCAACAGATGGCGAAGAAATTGTAATTGACAGACCTACCGCAATAAGAACTAACTTTGATATAGTTCACAATGGAAAAAATGAACTCATGATAATTTATATGGGTGCTAATGGTGGTTGGAATGATATTGCAGATTTAGTACATCAGCACAAACTCATGATAGACCATTTTAAGGGTAAAGAATATGTTGTACTTGGTTTATCAAGTGGAACGGCCGCAAGTATGGCAGATTATGAAGCCGCCATGAAAGAAGCTTTTGGCAGAAGGTTTATTTCCTTGCGTGAATATCTTGCACACCCCATTTATGAAAATGGTGAGATTGTATCATGTTATGGACTTGCAGACCAAAATTTAACACCTAGCACTAAAGAATATGCGGGAGTTACTTATAACTCACTTGACGAGATAGCCACAGGAACTGTACCACATCAACTTTTAATTGATGGAATACACTATACAGAGGGAACACGACAAGTAATTGGTAAAATGCTTTATCGCAAGCTTAAAGAACTCAATATATTGTAATCGCAGAGGATGGTACATAATTGTATCTAATCATCCTGTATACCAATTCAATTAATTGTAACGCCACGCATAAAGTACGATATAATTAGAATATAAACATCAAAAAGAGGGCGCAAAATGGCAGAGGAGTTTTTAACAGTAGAGCTTCACAACGAGTTTGCAAAGAGGATTGAAGAAACCGATAAAAGACAAGATCATAGAATTACCGAACTTGAACAAAATTTCAAAGTTGTGCAAGAATTGGTAGTATCAACACGTGAGCTTGCAGTAAGCATGGAAACAATGGCAAAAGAGCTTGAAAAACAAGGGAATTGTTTAAGAGAGCTTGAATTCAAACCTGTTAAGCGTTGGGAGCTAATTGTAACATCGGTTATAACAGGAATTATCGGCGCATTGCTTGGCATGATGATGAAAGGGTTGTTACCTTGAGAAAACAAAAGAAAAAAATACCTGGTTTAGATAAGTATATCGTATTTTCATTTACCATGATGATCTTATATTCGATTGCAGAATTTACAGTTTCATCTTTTACAGGAATTGCACATGACACATTAACAACTTGCCTCTATGGAGCTTTTGGGGGCGAGTTGTTACTTTGTGCCATCATTAAAAAATTCAAATTGAAAGGAGATGAACAATGATAATTGCAGGGGTTTTAATCGTGGTAGGTGCTGTAATTTTTAAAAAAGCAATAATTGATTACTATTCAACAGTGATCGGAAAGTGAGGAAGTATGACAAAGAAAGAAATTCTTAGAAAGCTTGGTTCTCGAAAATTTTGGGCGTGTATCTGTGGTTTGGTTGTGTCTGTAGCCGCTCTTTTTGGTGTAGCTGATACCACTGCAGAGCAGATTACAGCTATCATTACAGCATTTGGTTCTCTTGCTGTGTACATGATTTCTGAATCAGTAACAGATGTTGCATCACTTAATGCCGAAACCACCTATACAACAATATCTAAGAATGAGAGTAAGACAACATCAACGAATATGTCTAAAGATCTTAATGCAAAAGATGTTGAAAAACATGTAGAGGGAGAAAATGCAAAGTAAATGGTATAAAGACATGACCGAAAATCAAATTGATGATTTAAAGAAAGACCCAAAATTGAAAAAATCTTTAAAATGGTTCAAGCGTCCAGCATATCAATATACATCAATAGAAGGGGGAGAACATGGCAACAGCAACACAGGTAGCTCAGTTTATCGGAATGATAGCACCATTAGCACAAAAAGCGTATAAAAGCCTTGGTAAAGTAAAACCATCTATTTGTATCGGTATGGCTTGCCTAGAATCTGCTTATGGTACTTCCAAGATCATGGCACAGCATAATGCCTTTTTTGGTCAGAAAGTCGGCACAGGCAAAACCGCAACAAAGTATTGGGGCGGCAAGTTTTTTACAACTAAAACATCTGAAGAATACACAGTAGGAACACACACAGTAATTAAGGCGGCATTTAGGGCGTATGACAGCGCCGAGCAATGTGTTTTTAATTATTATGAGCTTCTCAATACAAGTCTGTATAAGAGGGTGCTAGCGGCATCAGATTATAAAGAGCAGATGGCACAGATTAAAGCTTGTGGATATATGACAAGCAGTACAGAGGTTAATTCTGTTATCAAGATAATTGAAATGTATGGATTAACAAAATATGATCTTGATACAGTGGTTGAGGGAAACCCATATAAAGAGCCTGTTGTGTATGTTAAGCTTGGTTCTCGTGGCGTAGACGTAAAGTGGGTACAGTATGAACTTAATGGGCGTGGTTATGGCTTAAAGGTCGATGGTATCGCAGGAGATAAGACCATAGCCGCAGTAAAGGATTTTCAGTTAAAATTCGGATTAAAGGTTGATGGCATTGTAGGACAGGCAACAAGAAAGGCTTTAAATGGACGATAAATTAATACCTTATATTGCATTTGAAAGTGTTACAGCAAGGCAAGAACGGACAATAAAAAGGCTTTGGGTTATCTGCATAATATTGATTGTGGCTTTAATTGCTACTAATGGCGCTTGGCTGTATTGGGAGAGTCAATTCGAATATTATGAGGTAACGCAAGAAATAGACGCAACAAGTGATGATTATAGTGATTTGAATCTAACGACAGTCGGGGGAGATTATGGCAGGTAAAGCTAAAGTTAAGCAGACAACCAGGGGAAGAAGATTAAAAACAGGTGGTAACAGCGGCTACCATAAATGTCCTTCTTGTAACGGAACAGGCAGAAAAAAGAATGTTGGAAGAGGGGCGCAGTGATTGAGTATAGCAATTCAGAAATAAGTAAGGTAATTGATGAATACATACATAATCAAAAGCATAGAGATGTAATGAAAAGAAGATATATTGATGGAATTTTGCAAGAAAATTTAGCAGAAGAATTTAATCTATCAGTAAGACAGGTACAGAACATTATATACAAGAATGAAAACATAATATTTAAGCATTTAAAGTAACAAAAAAGGACTTGTGAGAGGTGCAAGTCCTTTTTTTAGTGGGATGAAAAATGAAAAATGAGAAACAGGGTTCATCGAACATATTAATTATATCTAATATATCGCATGGCGTAAAGTGCATATAAATTGCATATAAGATGCGCTTCTTATTCGTTCATTTTAGATCAAGTTAAATCTACAATTAATTCATGGACATAGTAAAAAATAGTGTAAACCGATTAGTTAGTTGTGGTTATTCTGATGCAGAAGCATGGAGAATAGTTAAAGATTTCATGAAAAATTATTACAGTTCTAAACAGCTAATTGAATTTATTGAGGAAAAGGAAAGAGAAAACAGAGAAAATGTGGATAAAGTACAATGCGAATCCCATTGCAAACAATGTAGAGGATTGTGCCATTCGTGCGGTTGCGGTTGCTCTAAACATTAGTTGGGATGATGCATTTGATATGGTCGCAAGAATGGCTAAAAACATGGGAGTAATGCCTCATAATAATGCCGCATGGGGAGCAGTATTGCGCCAACATGGATTTAAAAGAGCGATTATACCAAATGAATGCCCAGATTGTTTTACTGCGGAAGATTTTTGCTATGATCATCCGTATGGTGTTTATGTGTTAGGTTTTGGCACACATACGGCAACAGTAATAGACGGCGATTTGTATGATTCGTGGAATAGTAGTGGCGAGATTCCGCAATATTATTGGTATATAGAGGAATAAAGATGGCATATAACAATGGTTATCAGATGAATTATCAATTTTATCCTAATTATCAATTTCAACAGCAACCCCAAATGCAACAGAATATGCAGATACAAAATGGTGGCTTCGTTTCTGTGCCAAGCGAGGAAGTAGCAAGAAATTATCCAGTAGCGCATGGAAATTCTGTAACCTTTAAGGATGAAAATGCGCCATATGTGTATACGAAAACAATGGGATTTTCACAGCTTGATAGACCCATTTTTGAAAAATACAAATTGGTTCGTGAAGATGATATGCCTAGTGCGCCTGCTATGGTCGCTAATGGCGTTCCTAATGAAAACATAGAGAATAAGTCGTTAGAAGAATTAAAAGCGCTTATAGAAGAAAATAAGAGGGAAATAGAAGAACTTAAAAAGCGTATAGAAGATATGGGGGCATGATATGAATTTAATGCAAATGTATCAGCAGTTAAGAAGTAACCCGATGCAGATTTTAGCAAAGCGGTTTAACTTGCCACAAAACATGAGTATGAGCAATCCTAACAGTATTATTGAGTATCTGATGAACACAGGGCAGGTGAGCCAACAGCAGATCAATTCATTAATGGGAATGCAGAATAACCCGATGATACAACAACTCATGCATGGTAAATTTTAATTCGATTATAATTCGGAAAAATAATGAAGTTATTAAGCCAAGTGCGCATAGGCTTGATATATAACCGATTCCTCAGATTTGAGGAGTCAAACCGACTCATCAAAAATGATGAGTCGCTAACCTAAACAATTAAAGGAGAAAAATTATGGCTTTAACAGATGAAAACGGCAATGGAATGGTAATGCCTGTAGCGCCTATGTATGGGAGCAACAACAATGGCGGTTTCGGTGGCGATTGGGGTTGGATCATTCTTCTTTTGCTCTTAGCAGGTAATGGCGGTTGGGGCATGGGAGGTTTTGGCGGAGGTTTCGCAGGAGGCTATGAATTCCCATGGCTCATGAATGGCCAGCAAGGTATCAATAACAACGTGTCTGATGGTTTCCGTGATGCACAGCTCAATGACAACGTTACAAGTGTTCGTGATGGTATATCCGCACTTTCTACACAGCTTTGCGGTTGTTGTGGAGATATTCAAGCAAGCCTTTGCAACGGCTTTAATGGAGTCACAGGAGCGGTAACAGGTGCGCAGAATGCTATTTCACAGCAAATGTATGCAAATCAGATTGCAGACCTTAACAGAAGCTTTGATGCGCAGACAGCAGTAACACAGGGAATGAATAACATAGCCATGAATCAGCAGAATTGTTGCTGTGAAAACAGAGCAGGAATAGCTGATTTGAAGTACACCATTGCAAGTGAAGAGTGTGCAACAAGGAATACAAACACTCAGAATACACAATCTATTCTCAACCTTGTTAATTCTGGCATACAGAGCATTAAAGATCAGCTTTGCCAAGATAAGATTGATGCGAAAAATGATGAAATTGCACAGCTTAGACAACAAATTTCAATGAAAGACCTTGCGGCTTCGCAGGTAGCACAGAACGCATTTATTCAGAATGGATTTGCGAATGAGGTAGATCAGTTGTATAACCGATTAAATTCATGTCCTGTTCCTACAACTCCTGTTTATGGCAGAACACCAATATTTACATGCAATCAGAATCAGTGCGGTTGCAATGGTGGTTGCGGAATGTAAGGGGGTGTTTTAAGTGAGCGCCGAGTATTCAGCTAATGCGGCACAAATTGTGCCTGTTGGTGGTAGCGTGATTTTCACAGAATCGCCTGTTCCTTGCAATCGTGGTCTTATATACCATCGTGAGGATTCGGGGATTTTCCGACTTGCTAACAAATTCTTCCGACAAAATATATGCAATTGTTGGAGAAGAAACACCAATTACGAAGTTGCTTTTCATGCTAATATTGCTATCCCAGAGGGTGAAAACGCCCCCGAGGATGGCATACAGTTAGCAATCGCAGTTGATGGAGATACAGACCCATCAAGTACAATGATATCTGATGTAACAGTGGTTGAAACATTCGATAATGTTGGTGCAGATATTATTGTGACAGTGCCATGTATGTGTAGTTGTTCTTCCGTTTCTGTCAGAAACACAAGCACTATACCTATTTTGGTACAGAATGCAAATATTATTTTTGACAATTGACGGAAGGAGCAGAAAACATGGATGCTATATATGAGTTAAAAGATATGCTATGTGAAGAACTCGAAGAATATGGCAAGAAAGATAAGCTTGATGTAGGCGGCTTAGAGATCGTGGACAAACTAGCGCATACAGTTAAAAACCTTGACAAGATCATTGAAGCTTATGAGGAGCAAGGTTATTCAAGCGATTACGACAATATGGGCGGTTCTTATGATGGCTCTTATGATGGTTCATATGGTCGCAGATATTCAAGAGAGCGTGGTTATTCAAGAGCACGTGGCAGGAATGCTAGAAGGGATTCTATGGGAAGATATTCACGTGATGGAAAGATGATGGCACGTGAATTAAGAGAACTCATGGAAGATGCACCCGACGAAAGCATCAAAACAGAAATGCGAAGACTTATTCAAAAGGTAGAATCAATGTGATTACAGAAAAAGACTTGAGATCAGCAATAGCAGAATGTGAAGGACAAAGAAACCCGAATGCTAATACTTGCATAAAGCTTGCGGCATTTTATACAATCTTAAACAATCTTTACCCAAAAGAGGTAAAAGAGCAAGAACGTGTAGAACCGATGTACTTCGATTCTGTGCCTGTTATGAATAGCGATAGTGAATTTATCAACGTATGTTCTAAAAAGGGCATAGAGGGAGTGCTAAAGGTATTAGACGAGCATATGCAAGCAATCAAGTTATTGTATCCAAAGGAATATGATTCTATCATTGAAAAGATCAGAGATTTATGAAAAGAGGGACTAGAAATAGTCCTTCTTTTTTTGACCTATACAGGGATGGATAATTATTTTTAATAAAAATATAAAATAATGATTGACAATCAAATAAAGATGTATTATGATGGTTATATCAAATGAAAGAGAGGTAATGATCATGACGAAGTATACAGCGATTTTTGAAAATGGAACTATAGTAGAAAGAACGAGTGAGCTTTTTAGTAGCCGCTTAGAGTTTTATAATTGGATATGTAGAATGCAGTATGGAAAGTTGTTTGGTGGTTTAATAGAAATTCTTGCTACATGGTATCCAAATTAAACAGAGCTACACTCCCTGCTTGACAACCTATAGGGGCGGCAGGGAATGGATATAAAAAAGAGAGGAGAAAGAAAATGATCACAGTAACAAAATCAACTTATGTACCAAAAGAGGATGCAGAAATGAAAATCTTATCAGTTAGTATGAATCTTGATGGAAATATAAGAAGATGCGAAGCGATGTTGTGTTTCGTGAAAGACCCTACAGCTAGACAGGCTTTGATGTTATTAAAACAGGATCTATTGAATGACAGAGCCAAATTAAGCGAAGCTTTAAGGGAGATCGAGAAAAGAAACTTGCCCGCTCAAAATTGAGCAGGCGGATGGGAGAGGACATGGAGAGCATATTTGTTTTTGTAGCGATCATGGCAGTAGCGGAAGGGTTAAAAATGTACTATTCAGACGAAGATGTTAAAGTTAAAGATGAAAGTTTTTGGAATGATTGATTTTAATATTATATTTTGTTTGACAGATATATAAAAATATAATATAATGGTTAATATGAAAGGAGATACAAAACATGAAACTTAAACAGTATATTGATGAAAACAAGGTTAATCAGCAGTGGATAGCCGAACAGCTTGGGATAACTTACCAGGCGCTTTATGTAAAGCTTGTAGGTAAGGGCAATTTCAGCATCAAACAGGCATTGACAATAAAGAAGTTGCTTAGACTTACATGGGAAGAATTTGAAGAGCTTTTCGGTTGAATAAGAAAGGGGTTCATTATGAGCGTATTTGAAACATTAAACAACATCAATGTAAATGATCACACAGAAAAGAAGAATGGCTTAACTTATCTCAGTTGGGCGTGGGCGTGGGCAGAAGTTAAGAAAGCTTATCCCGATGCATTCTACACCATTTATGAGAATCCGCAGGGATGGAACTATTTTACAGATGGCAGAACTTGTTGGGTTAAGACAGGAGTTACTATTGAGAATCTTGAACATATTGAGTATCTTCCTGTTATGAATTTCAGAAATCAGTCTATTGGAGCTGATGCAGTAACATCAACAGATGTTAATAAGGCGATTCAGAGAAGTTTAACAAAAGCTTGTGCTAGACATGGTTTAGGTCTTTACATCTATGCAGGAGAGGATCTACCCGAAGCAGAACAGCCCGAAAAGCCTGCACCTTATCCATCAAGGCAGGAAATGCTTTATGAGATTCAGAAGAAGTACCCAAAGGATTCAAAGAACAGAGAAGCGCTTGTTAATTCGTTAGGTGTTGCAACTATTGATGATATGACAGATGCACAAGTTATGGCAGTATATAACAAGGTACACAAACCATGATCACAGGAAACAAGAATGATATAATTGCATATCTGATGAATGAGGGGATAGAAACTACATGGGATTTATCCCCTCACGTAGAAAAGAAGCACAGATCATTAACGCAAAATGCGTATTATTGGAAATTGTTAGAACTATTAGCAGTAAATACACATATATCTAAAGCTGAATTGCACAACATCAATTTAAGGCATTTAGGTCTTATAGAACGTCTGGATGATAAACCGATATATTTATTATTACCCGATACGGATAAAACCGAAAAAGATGTGTTGTTAGAAACAAAGTATCATTTAGCACCAACAAGAAAAACGAAAGTTGGCACTGATGATAAAGTGTATAGATGGTATATCATGTTAAAAGGTTCTAAGGATATGACAGTTAAAGAATTTAGTGCGTTAACTGATCTTGCTATTCAAGATGCGAAAGAGCAAGGGATAGAAACATTACCGCCTAGAGAATTAGAACATATGCGGCAGATGGAGTTAGAACATGAAAGAAGAATGGAAAACAATTAAAAATATAAATTCTGTAAGAGAATATGGTTTTCAACCATCTTGCGTATGTGTTTGTTGCAAGCACAAAAATGGAATAAAACAACATAAAGGATATAAATGGGAGTATGAAATCAAAAAGAACTAAAGCTTGTGAAATCTCTCCGCAGGTTCGCGAAAAGGTAGAAGAACGTGATAATCATTGCTGTATCTTCTGCGGTCGTGCAGGACGTGGGGAAGCACATCTAATTAACAGATCACAAGGGGGATTAGGAATTGAGCAAAACATTGTAACAGTATGCAGAGAATGCCACAGAGAAATGGATAATGGAAAGCATACACAGATATATCGGGATAAAGCAGAAGCATATTTAAAGAGCATTTATCCCGATTGGAATAGATCACAACTTGTTTATAACAAGTGGCGATAAAGTAACTAACTCCGAGTAGGTCTTTTATATCACGGGTAAAAGATTTGCAAGCTATCCCTTACTGCATGAGGGATAGCGGAAAGGGGGTTATTTTTAGTTTTAAGGCGTTTTAAATGCGAGCTAAAGGAAATAATCGCCAATTAAATTAAAACCGATTGTAGAGGAAAACAAAGGGGGCAAAATGCATATTACAATACCAATAACTCCAATAAGCAAAAAAAATCATTCCCAGATCATATGGAATAAGAAAATTAATCGGCCAATGATTATACCATCAAAGCAGTATAGGCAGTACGAAAAGGATTGCGGAGCTTTTTTAAATCCATTGCCATTTACCTGCATCGAACAGCCTGTTAATGTGAAATGCTTATTCTATATGCCAACAAGACGCAGAGTGGATTTAGTGAACTTGGAAGAAAGCATTTGCGACGTTCTTGTAAAGTATGGCATATTAGCGGATGATAACAGCAATATAGTTGCTTCAATGGATGGCAGCAGGGTTTTATATGATAAGGAAAATCCAAGAACAGAAATTGAAATAGATATACTTGATATGCCAGAAGAATCTTATAATGTTGAATTGGTGGAAAATGCTAGGCATGATTTGAATACAAAATTAAAAGTAAGTGGTATGGATGAATTAAACATATTGAAAAAAATTGCAAAAGAAAACAATATTGAAATAGAACTATTGTAATTTGTAAAATTATGGTTTATAATAGTATATGTACTTGAAAAACAAGCCTTATTCAGTACTCGCACTACTGAACAGGGTGCAAACTGAATAAGGCACAATAGAACCATCTTACATACTAAGTGCGAGTTAGTGTGTGAGATGGTTTTTTATTGCAAAGGAGCAGAAAAATGAATACAAATGTAAAAAGTGTTTATGAGCAGCCATTAGCGGCGAGGTATACAGAAGATGGAAAAGCTTATTTTATGAGCGGCTTTTATCTGACTAAAAAAGAAGATGCATTAAAGATGATTGAAGCATTAAAACAGTTCTATGAGGAAGTATCAGCAGAAGAGATAGAAGCAGAAAATCGGCGTTTGAATGAAGAGATTACTGCAGCAAGTCAATTTAATAAAGGGGGAAGATAATATGGAATCACCAAGTTTTTATGCGATAATTCCTGCTAATGTGCGTTATGATAAGGATTTAAAGGCAAATGAAAAATTGTTATATGGTGAGATTACTTGTTTAACACATCAGACGGGGGAGTGTTGGGCATCAAACAAATATTTTTCAGAGCTTTATGGAGTTACGCCAAGAGCAATTCAAACATGGTTAGGAAATTTAAAGGATAAAGGTTATATAAAAATAGATTTAATTTATAAGCAGGGGACAAAGGAAGTAGAAAAGAGAATCATTCGATTGGGTGGTGAACAAAACTTCGTGACCCCTCATGAAGAAAACTTCATGACCCCTCATGAAAAAAACTTCGTGGATAATAATACAAGTATTAATATTACAAGTATTAATAATATATCTTGTCAAAACAAAGATTTTGACAAGGGAAAATCACCCGATTATGAAGCAGTAGTTAAAATGTACCATGATATCTGCAAATCGTTTCCAAAGGTGATGAAGTTAACAGATAAGAGAAAAAAAGCAATTAAGGCAAGGTTAAAAAATTATACCTTGGATGATATAAAAAAGGTGTTTGAGATCGCAGAACAAAGTGAGTTCTTAAAGGGTAATAACGATAGGGGATGGAAAGCGGACTTTGATTTTCTGATGACCGAAAGCAAAATGATAGGGGTATTAGAGGGAAAATATAATTTTGCTAATGGCAGAAAGAAAACAAATATAGAAACAAATCAAAGCTTTGGGGATGAGCTTACGAGATCACAAGATGATCTTTGCAGAATGATAGGGTTTAATGTATAAGAAAGGAGAATAAAAGAGGACTATGGGAAATATGGGAGATTTTGGGGTAATGGGAGTTTGCCCCAGATGTAAAGGATGCGGCTATATTATTGTGCGTAAAACTACACCAAGGAGCATTGAGATATATGGGAAAGATCATCCTGTGGATTATGCAGAACCTTGCCCTTATTGTAATGGCGGTGAGCAAAAGCAGATAGAAGATGTTAGGACAAGAGCAAATATTCCTACAACGTATTATGATGCATCTATAGAATCATTCAAGTTTGATGAATATTACAATGATAAAGGCGAAAAAGAAGATATTTCATTGCAGGAAAAGTATGTTAGGTCCTTTATTTTTGATTTTGAGAAATGGCAGAAAAAAGGAATCGGGTTATATATCTATAGCAAGCGTAGAGGAACAGGAAAAACGTTTCTTGCGTCCTGCATTTGCAATTCTTTAATGGCTAAGTATAAGCTTACAACTAAATTTGTATCTACAAGTGATCTGCTTGATATTGCCAAGGCAGAGCCAAGACAGGGCGAGAAAGCGCCATTAGAAGTATTATGTGAGTGCAAGGTGCTTGTATTGGATGATATCGGGCAGAAGAACACAGGAACAGAATGGCTAAATGATATTTTGTTCAAGATCATAGATGCAAGATATCAAAAAAAGTTAGTGACTATTTTTACATCAAATGTTAAAGTTGGAGAGTTAAATATTGATGATCGTGTACGTTCAAGAATTGATAAATTGAGCCAATTGATTCCACTTCCAGAGTACAGTTTTAGAAACAAAGAAGCTCATGAGGAAAAATTAGAGCTTTTTAAAGAAATTGGATTAATGTGATATAAATATAAATTAACTGTTGACATTTATATAAAGATAGTTTATTATAATATCAACGGTTAATTTTATTTGAAAGAGAGGTAATTAAAATGATTATCACATTAACAGATGATGAAATCGAAAAGTTTGAGAAGAAATACAATACAACCATTGATGATGAAGATATCATGGATGATGTTTGGGAGTATCTCAGCAAGAGAATTGATGGAGATTTTGAAATTGATTCAATTGATGCTGACGGAATGGTAAGCATAACAGTATTTGAAGATGAAGATACAGAAGTAGAACCTGCATGGACAGAAGAATATCTGAACAGCATAGGAATGAGCAAGAAGGATTTTTTCTAAGGGGAGCGCAAGCTCCCCAAGGGGGGAACATGGATAAATGTTATGTGGTCATGATCACAGCTCAAAACCGATGGTACAAAAGATATAAGACTATAGATGGATGGACTAAAGATAAGACAGAAGCATGGATATTTACAGAACGGAGTGCCAAGGATATAAGCGACAGATTAAATAGGGGAAACCTAAACGCAGATAGATTGTATTTTGAAAAAGAAAAAGTAATAAAAATATAAAATATATGTTGACAATAATATAATGGTATTGTATTATTATATCAATGAATGATTTATATGAAAGCGAGGGATTAAAAAATGACAAAGAATAACAAAGGTTTTACAGGCACAGCAAATGAGGGCGTAGAGATTGCCCGCCTCAATCTGAAGATACCGGCAGAGCTTAAAGAGTATTTAACCGTAGCGGCTGCAAAGGCAAGCATAGAACAGCGACGTAATATATCGCTTACAGAGTATCTTTGCGACCTTGTACGCGCCGATATGAAAGCGAGGGATTGGACATGGATGCTATAAAAGTAGGAATGTGGATTGCATACAAAGGACGCAAGGGTGTTTATTTAGTAGCTGATATGGATGGGGAGTACATCACATTGAAAGATGTACTCATAAGCCGACAGGGAGCTATAAGCTATGGAAGAAAGCGCATGATCACAGTTAAAGAGCTAGATAATTATGTAATGGCATAAGGGGGCAAAGATGGAGATAAAAGGCTGTATTTATCCAAGATGCGAGGGCGGTTTAAAATGCCCCCTTGCAGACCCACCAGAGTTTTGTAAGGCGGACAATGGAAAGTTTTATAATGACGAGATCATAGAGCTTGAAAAAAAGGTTATAGAAGGCGAAGAAGCGGCAAAAAGGATAGCTGAAATAAGGCGCAGGGAATATTACAGAAGATGGTATGCAGAGCATAAGCAGGAGCGTAGGGAATATATGCTTCAAAGATATTATCAAAAGAAAAGAGGATAAAGCAATGGGAGAAATACAAGTGTATGTATGTGAGGTATGCGGAAGAAAATACATCAAGAACAAGAGGTGGACAAGTAGCCACACGTGTTGTAGGAAATGCCTTATTGATCGCAAAAACAAGCTTGAAAGAGAAAGGCGAGCCAATGAAAGGAATGAAAAGAAAGAGGTAAAAAAGGATAGCAACCTTTTGAATGAGATCAATGTTAAAGCATTAGCGGCAGGAATGACGTATGGAGAATACCAAGCAATGTTATTTTTACAGAAGAAGGGGGTAAGATCATGAAAGAAAATTTGTATGAAGTACGTTTTATGCTAGACGGAAATTATTGCGTGAAATATGCTAGGGGATTAAACAATAAAGAAGCTATTGAGTATATCGAAAGCGATATTGACACGTCAAAAGAATATGAGGTTTTGAGCGTGGTAAAAATAGCATAACTTAATAAAAATATAAATTAAGTATTGACAATGATATAATTTTTTAATATAATTAGTACATAAGTTAATGAAAGAGAGGACATGAAATGGTCAAGGTGATAGCGATCATGATAGGTTTTTATCCTGCATATCTGTTTTTAAGCAATTTGTATTGGATGTTTAATTGTTTGTTTTTTGGTGGTGATTGGCAATATTACGCAGAAGAAGTTATAGCAGATATAACAGTGATCGGAATTATTTTTGGTTTAGCGTGGTTTGTGGCAGGAGTTATGAAATGAAGTTAATAGACAGCGACCAGCTCCACTACAAAGAGATTAAGTGCGCTAATAATAAAACAATAAGGGTTGTAACAGAAAGCGATATACAAAGTGCTAGGGCGGTTGTAGAACATGGGCATTGGATAAGGCACAAGGGCAGGAATGAACAGTGTTCGGTATGCAAAAGATATTTTCCGCTCTGGCTGCTTGAAAGTAAGTTTGATATTACACATTGCCCGTTATGTGGGAGCTACTTGGACAGGTAGCAGAAAGGTGGGAATATGGGAGAATTTCCAACACAGAAGCAGGAAGAATATGCAAAGCAGATATCCAAAAAGTTAGGAATTGAGCTACCAAGCGAGCGAACTAAAGTGCAGTATGGGTATTTCATTAGTAGGCATGTAAACACGTACAAAAGGGAAATGCAGAAATATGGAGAGGTGCAAGTATGATCAAAGCAAATGCGATATTTAGGCGAGTTGGTGATGATCTTGAAATGTTATCGGATTACCTAAAATTGCATGAAGATGATTTTGAGCCGATAAACAACGACTTCATGCAATCGCTAGTGGAGAATATGCAGGGGCAGTTAACGAGGCTTCAGCACACATGGGATGAGTGCAGAGAGGTGGAGAGATGAAGACATATAGAGTTTATGTATCAGATGAAAATTGCATTGTGGTTAAGGCGACCAACTTTAAGATTCATGATAATATTGTGGTTTTTATTAGTGCGGGAGATAACCCAGTTGCAGTATTTTCTATTAACAATATTAAGGGGTTTGAAGAGGTGAAATGATGGGTAATGTAGAAATAGTAATTAAGATACCCGAAGATACTTATAAGGATATTATCAAAAATGGATTCATATATGATGAAGATAACGAAGTAATTACTCATGCAATCAAGAATAACACACCACTTCCTAAAGGGCATGGAAGATTAGGTGATTTAGATGCTCTTGAAATTGAAATGGAAAATGGTATCCGTGCAGGAAATTACGAAGAAGGATATGAAACATTTGCACACATTAACAATATGGACGATTGTGTGGACTGTGTAAGGTATGCAGATACAATCATAAACGCAGATACGGCAGAAAGTGAAGAATAAATATGGCAGATATAGAGTTAGTAGTTAAGATATCAGAAGATTCCTATAAAGCAACTTGTAATGGATGGATGTTACCATCAGATGTTGAGAACGTAGTGCAAGGGATTAAAAACGGCACACCACTTCCTAAAGGACATGGAAGGTTGATTGATGCAGATGCACTTAATATATCCCATGGTGTGTTCGTGCCTAAAGTAAAGGGGAATGCGTTCGGGTGTCCAATGGATGCGGTTTTTATAGACGAAATAAATGATGCACCAACAATCATAGAAGCAGATAGAGAGGTAGAGAGATGAACGTAAACAGTGAAGTAACAGTATCATTAACAGAGGAAGAAAAAGAAATTTTGGCTAAGTCTTTTGAATTGTGTGAAATGATAGCCACAGAGTGCAATTGTAATACTGATTTATGGATAGATGCTGATACGGTGTTTACCTGCTTGAGATCAAATTACAAAGACGGTAAGTTGCCAACAGTTAATAATATTTATGAGTGAGGGGTAGGAAGATGACAAACGGAGAAAAGCACATAGAGAAATTATTGAGCTGGTATAAAGAAGCGGTTACAGAAGGTGGAGTGTGCTATTTAACATCTGATGATCAAAATACACTGGCTTATGCAATTAAATGTTGTAAGCATTTTGAAGATATAAAGAAAGGTATTGACTCATGGGCGCTTAGAGAAGAACCAAGTGGTTCGGAAAAACCGAACAAGTCGGAAAACCCGACAAGTTCAGATTGTGTCGATAGGCATTCAGTTGATATGTTGGCATATAGGTATCTTAAAGAACCTACTGATAATCATGTTGCTTTTTATGAGCATTTTCTTGATTTGCCCTCAGTAACACCAATAAGATAGGAGAAAAAATGATTAGAAATTTAATTGGACAACGATTTGGTCGCCTTGTTGTATTAAAAAGGGGAGAGAAAAAAGAATCACAAAAAAGCCGTAATGTAGTATGGCATTGTATTTGTGATTGTGGAAATGAAGTTGATGTATTAAGTTGTTCTCTTATTTCTGGACATACAACTTCTTGTGGATGTTATCAAAAAGAACAAGTAGCTAATAGTCATTATAAACATGGAGATGGGAAACATGGTAAAAATAAAAAGCAGTCAAGACTTTATAAAATTTGGGTAAGCATGAAATCCCGTTGCGAAAACAAAAATAGTGACGCATTTAAATGGTATGGGGCAAAAGGTGTTTCGGTATGTAAAGAATGGCATGATTATTCTATTTTTAAAGATTGGGCAATAAAAAATGGTTATGATGAAACGGCTGTTAAATGGAAATGTACTTTAGACCGTATCAATCCTTATGGAAATTATGAACCAAATAATTGTCGGTGGGTAGATATGGCAACTCAAAATAAAAACAGACGAATAGATGCAGATAATAGAGAGGTGAGGAATGACAAGAGAAGAAGCTTTGAATATATTGCATAATGCAAGTGTGTATCATCCCGATTATTTAGATGCTTTAAACATGGCAATCAAAGCCCTAGAGCAAGAGCCAACAACCAAGATAGAAGAGTCTAATTTCAGCCAAGAACAGTATTTAGCAGACATACAGAGTGCTTATGATTGTGGGAAGTCTGTTATAGACAAGATAAAAACCGAGATAGAAAATATGCAAATAGTGTATGACAAAAGTGCAAATTACAAAGATGAGAGAACAGACGAAGAAAAAGCAAATGATTTGGGAAAGATGTATAAAGTGTTGGTTTTAAGCATTATTGACAAGTATAAGGCAGAAAGTGAGGGACAGGCGAATTGAAGAAATGGGAAGAACGCTTGGAGAAAATGAATGACTATGATAAAGGATATTTAATAACAGGTATAGAAGATGGATGGATTGACCCAAACATGGATGATTGGCATATATATTGTAAGCTAAAAGGTATTGATGAACATCCAATATTAACATGGCTTAAGAAGATAGTAGGAGTATTTGGCGGAAAGTGAGGACACATGAACAGAAGCACAAGGAAATTATCTTTTTTGGATAGGTTCTACAAGAACTATTGTTGCGGAGCAAAAAATCATCCTAGCAGTTGGAAGAAAGATAAACACATTGCTTCGAGATCAGTAAGAAATAGGCTCAAAAATGATTTAAAGGCAGAAAGTGAGGATAAGTATGTATAAGCACTATATAGCTGTATGGTCGGTAGATGAAGAATTGAAAAGAGGTAATAAAAATTCTTTTCATGGTTTCATTGATACTGACGGCGAGAAAATCAGGATGTTCAGTAAACTTTATAGGGTAAGTGATGAGACAGTTAAGAAAATATGGGAATTGATTAAAGCAGAAAGTGAGGAAGACAATGGCAGGGTATATGATTAAATGCCCAGTATGTAAGGGTGAAACTAGGGTTTCATATGTTAAAGGGTAAGAAGGGAGCAGGATAATGATAATAGCGTTGTGTATAATAGCGACATGCGAAGTGATCAGAGCAATACAGAACATTGTTCCGATAGTGGTGCAGGTGAGGAACAGCAAGAATCAAGAGAATGCATACAGTGAGTTTGTGAAGAGCCTTAGAAAGACCGATAGGGAGTTTGTGGATGATCTAGTTAAGGAATGGGGGAGACAGGAAGGGCAAGATAAGTGAATATATAAATGATCGCAAGCAGGTTAAAAGCCTGCTTGTTTTTGTATAAAAGTTTTGGGTAAAATATAAAATAATTGTTGACAATGATATAAACATATAATATAATAATATTATCAAATGAAAGAGAGGGAAATAAAATGAATTACGTTGAAACAATGAAAACGCTTATTGAAATGGATGATGAAACATTAAACAGGGCAATGGCAAAGGTACAGGCAACACAGGAGCAGAAAGCAAGAGCAATGAAAGAAATCAATGATTGTAAGTATGCAAGAGAAATCATGGGTAAATGGTTTAGATCATGAAAGAGAGGTAATAAATATGAACACAAAATCAGTTATAAGAAAAGAAAATCATTTTAATGTTTTAGAGGAACAGAAAGTCGATGTAATAGAGCTTTTTCAGTTGATCAACAGGAAATGGACAGGAAGAGTTAAAACAATCATTCATGCGCCAACAACTGCAGGGCTTAACATGAAAATTAAGACCATTGCAGATTATCAGCTTAAATGTGGTGGTGGTCAGATATGGATAGAAAGTCCAGATCAAGTATTTGTAATCACAGAATTAACTTCTGTCAGATATGAAGAAATGGCAGGCAGACCAAATCTGCAAGCCAATTGCAACGGTGTTACAGTTGATTTCTATTTTATCTAACAGGTCAATAATAGGGGGCGCAATGCCCCCAGAAGGGCGGGGGAAATGAAAAAGATAATAATTGTATTGTGTATGATAATGTTGATGGGGTGCAGTTGCCCCACTGAGCCATATAAAAATGCTTACAGGGTAAATTCTATTGGCTTTGATGTAAAACCGCTTAGAAGGGAAAATAGAGCGGATATATATGAGATAATTGAGAACCCAACATTTGCAGATGATCAAGAACAGATAAGAAATGAAATTTTCTATGGTGAAATGGAATTGTTAGCACAGTTAATTCATGCAGAAGCAGGAAACCAAGATTTAACAGGTAAAATATTAGTTGCTGATGTGGTTTTAAATCGAGTTGATAGAGGATTCAATGGTTGTGATAGTATAGAGCAAGTTATATTCTATGATAATGCTTTTAGTTGCATTAAAGATGGGAATTTTGATCAAGCTGGGTGGAATATAACCGAAGAAGATTATAAAGCGGCAGAAATGGCAATGACAGGGGAGAGGATAGACAGCGAAATAATATATTTTTCGTCAGAGGGATATAGCAAATATGGGAAACCTGCATATAAGCATGGGGATCATTATTTTAGTAAATAGTTATACAAACATCAATGAAAATATGATATAATTAAATGGTAGCGGTATAGTATAAAAGGTTATTGCATCGGACTTTGACTCCGAAAATGCAGGTTCGATTCCTGCTACCGCCGCTATGGAAAGGGGTAAAAATGGAGAAGGCGATTTATCCAAATGATGGTAATACCATTATGAAACAATTGGAACATATAAAAGCAAGCGCCATAATGGATGATAAATATTTTTGCGAGGATAATTATAAATGGTGTCTTGGTGTTGGCGTAATCAGTGGCATTGATGTTGCCGAAAACATAATCAATCATAGTCAGAATGAAAAAAGAACACTATTTGGAATTGTTGTTGAAGTGGATTATCAGAATCCTTATAGAATGGAGTTGTGGAAGAATATTACAAGTGATGTGTGAGAGGATTAGAACATGGCAAAAACTATGATGATGTACACGATCAGCAAAGACAAAAGCGGAGTCTGGTACTGTCATAAAAAAGGATATGATTATATACCCGTATTTGGAAGTATAGGGGATAAGAAAAAAGCACAGTCAGTATGTAAAATGATGAATAGGAGTATAGGGAAATGAACAATATCGGGAACATAATAGATGCATATAACGGCGGTACTTTTACATTGTTAGTGGATGAAAATGGTAAACCGATGCTATGGGAGGATCAAAATGGATATCAGAACATTAAATGAACATTATGCAGAGATCGCAAAAGAAATCATTGAAACAGAAGAAGCGTTGATAGATATTCGTAACAGTAGCGCTACAATTGTTTATCTGTCCTCAGAACACAAGAAAAAGAGTGGCGATAAATTGGTATATGGTCAGTGCGAAAAGGTGGCAGACAAGTATAAGTGGGGCATTCCTGCGGATTTTACAATCACAGTGTTTGAGCCAAATTGTGAGGGAATGACCGAAGAACAGATAAAAATGTTGTTGTTTCATGAGTTGCTTCATGTGGGCATTGAATTTAATGCAGATGGTTCAGAAACATATAGCATTAAGCCTCATGATTTAGAAGATTTTAAATTGATCATTGATAGATTTGGTACAGATTGGAGCAAGACAGAATGAATGTTGAAATGATGGCAGTAAAGGACATAAAGCCTTTTGAAAGAAATGCTAAAAAGCATGATGAAAAGCAGATTAAGAATGTAATGGAAAGCATTAAGCAATTTGGATTTGCGCAACCTTTGGTAGTTGATAAAGACAGTGTTCTGATTATCGGGCATTGCAGATTGATAGCAAGTAAAAGATTAAAGTTAGATAGTGTTCCTGTTGTAAAAATGGATGAATTAACACAGGAGCAAGTTGATAAATTAAGATTGCTTGATAACAAGCTAAACGAGAGTGAATGGGATTTTGACCTTTTAGAGGAAGATATACCAACACTTGATTGGGAAGGCTTTGAAATTGATTGGGGATTACCCGAAGATAAAGAGAAAAAGGAACAAGAAGAAGGGGAAGAAGAATTTACAGAGGTTTTGGGAGAAGAACATAATTATGTAGTTCTTTATTTTGATAACGATGTTGATTGGCTGCAGTTACAAAGTATTATTGATGTTGAAGAAAAAATGAACCTATCAACAAGAAAAGATGGAAAAATAGGCAAGAATATGAAGCGTAAGAGCATTGGCAGGGTGTTTAATGGCAAAGAAGTATTAGAAAGAATGAGGGAACATTTTGAAAATATCAATTAATGCCCCATCGTATAAAAGACCCAAAGTGGAAACATTAGATTATGTAAAAAGTTGTAAAGTCTGGGTTGCGGAACGAGAATATGAAGAATACATAAAACAAAACCCAGATCATGAGGACAATATTATTAAAGTCCCCAATGAAGTGCAGGGGAATTTGTGCCGAATACGTAATTATATATTAGATAAACAGTTACCGGATAATGATGTTGTATTGATAATAGATGATGATCTACAGAATGTCGGGAGATTCGAACCGAGCGGAGCATATGGATATAATGATGTTTTAATAGATGAAGAAGAACTATATGATATGTTAGAGCATTATTCTATTCTATGCAAAGATTTTGGTTTTTATTATTGGGGAGTTATGTGTAATAAAGATGCATTGAGTTATAGACAAACTACTCCTTTTTCCACAGTTTCATATATCGGTGGTCCTTTTCAAGTATTTTTACATGGTAATGAATTACGATATGATGAAAGATTGCCATTAAAAGAAGATTATGACATGACATTGCAGAATTGTAATAGATACAGAGGATGCTTAAGGGTTAACAAGTATCATTACACAGCAAAACAGAGCGTTCAGAAGGGCGGATGCGCCACTTACAGGAATTATCAAAGAGAAGAAGAGCAATTAAGATTATTGCAGAAAAAATGGGGCGAAGATATAGTGAAAATAGATAATGCATTAAACCATAATGCGAAGAAACAGAAGAAAAATATTGATTATAACCCTATAATACATATTCCGATAGGGGGGGTGTAATATGGGAAATATAGAAAATCTTGTAAAAGGTGATGAAAAACATAAGCTTACCGCCGAAGAAGCGTCGAAAGGTGGAAAGGCATCTGCAGAAGCAAGAAGGAAAAAAAGAGATATAAGGCAGGCAATTGAAATCTTACTTGAGACGGACATAAAAGATAAAAGTGGAAAAACATTAAGCGGAGCAGAAGCAATAGCGGTAGCACAGTTTAAGAAAGCGCTAAAGGGTGATACAAGAGCGTTTGAAGTATTAAGAGATAGTGCAGGACAGAAACCTGTTGAAAAAGTCATGGTTGCAGAAGTGGATAACGAAGTGATCAATGAAATAGAGAACATGGTTTTAAATGATGATTGATAAAAAAATTAAATTCATCGGGAGAGGAATATAAACAAATAGTAAAAAGAGGATAAAATGACAAGACAACAGGCAGTTGATTTTCTAATTAAAAAACCTGTTAAATATGCTCATATGTTGGGATTTACTAAGCTAAGAGATTTTCACAACATATGGATAAAGGAAATGATACAAAGCAAGGACGATAAGACGTTACAGGGCAGTCGCGGAATTTTCAAAACTACCTGTGTATCGGTTGCCCTTGCTTTGATTATTATATTGCTGCCGAATAAAAGAACCATGTTCATGAGAAAAACGGATAACGATATAAAAGAGGTTATAAAACAGGTTCAAAAGATATTACAAGACCCACACACATTGTATTTTGTTCAAGTGATTTATGGGGTACAGTTAAAATTAACAGTGTGTTCGGCAACGGAAGTGAGTACAAACCTAACCACAGATATAAAAGGTACATCGCAATTAGTCGGCATGGGTTGCGGGGCTTCGTTAACAGGTAAACACTTTGATTTCATTTTTACTGACGATATTGTAAATGTAAAAGACAGGATATCAAAAGCAGAGCGAGATAATACCAAGATCATTTATCAAGAGTTGCAGAACATTAAAAACAGGGGCGGCAGGATCTTTAACACAGGCACGCCATGGCATAAAGAAGACGCTTTTTCTATCATGCCCGAACCCGAAAAGTGGGATTGTTATAGGGAAGAAGTAAGGGAAGTTATTACTGCAGAAGAATTAGCCGAGATCAAATCAAAAATGCTACCCTCATTATTTGCGGCTAACTATGAGCTTAGACACATAGCAAGTGAAGATGTAATATTTACAGACCCGATAATAGGTGGCGACCCTGCAATGTGTGAACAGGGTATGGCTCATGTAGATGCGGCTTTTGGCGGTGAAGACTACACAGCATTTACTATCATGCACAAAATACAAGGTAAGTATTATGTATTTGGTAAAATGTGGCGTAAACACGTGGAAAGCTGTTATGATGATATCAAGAAGTATTACACACAGTTTATGTGTGGGAAAATGCCGATAGAAGATAATGGTGATAAAGGCTTTACTGCAAGGGATTTGAAGAAGCAGGGAATAAGGGCGTATACTTATCATGAAAGCATGAACAAGCATATCAAGATCACGACTTATTTATTGAGGATATGGCAGGATGTTATTTTTGTAGAGGGTACAGATGAAGAGTATATAAATCAGATATGTGATTATAACGAAGATGCAGAACACGATGACGCACCAGATAGCTGTTCAAGCTTAGCAAGGTTGCTAATTAACAAGGATGATAAAGAATATCATTCAATTCTAAAGCAAGGGGGAAGATATGCTAACCTATAATGATTTAATCGAGTTAGGTGAAAATGAAAATGAGCGCAAGGATTTTATTTTTAGGGCAATTGCTGACCACAAGGCAACGGAAGAGTATAAAATAGCGCATGATGCTGAATTGTACATGAAGACGTTGAATCCTACTATCATGGCATACAAGAAGCTTTTGTATACTTTAAGCGGTGAAGCAGTGCCCGATAATTTCAGTGCTAACCATAAGTGTGCAAGTTCATTTTTTAAGCGTTTTGTTACACAGGAAAATCAATATTTGTTAGGTAATGGAGCAAATTTTGGTGATGATGGCACAAAGGAATTATTAGGAAGTGACTTTGATACACAGCTACAGAAAGCAGGAAGAGCCGCTTTGGTTGATGGCGTTTCGTTTGCTTTTGTGAATCATGATCACATAGAAGTGTTCAAATATACCGAATTTAAACCGCTTTGGGACGAAGAAGACGGAGCGCTAAAGGCAGGTATAAGATATTGGCAGGTAGATGCTGATAAACCGCTCAGAGCGACATTGTACGAATTAGATGGGTATACAGAGTATATCAAGCGCAAGGGCGAAGATATGGAAATCTTGAATGACAAGAAACCATATCAACAAGTTATTTCATATTCAGAAGTAGACGGAACACAGATTCTTGATGGATATAATTATCCGACATTCCCGATAGTACCATTGTGGGGGAATCCAGAGCATCAGAGCGAACTAATAACAATCAGAAGCCAAATAGATGCATATGATTTAATTAAAAGTGGATTCGCTAATGATCTTGATGATGCAAGCATGATTTATTGGACTATTTCGAATGCAGGCGGCATGGATGATGTAGACCTAGCACAGTTTATTGAGCGAATGAAGGTGGTTAAGGCGGCTACAGTAGGTGATGGCGATGCAAAGGCAGAAGCTCACACACTTGATGTGCCTTATCAATCACGTGAAGCTTATCTGACACGATTAGAAGCAGATATGTATAAAGATGCTATGGCACTTGATACAACACAGATAGCCGCAGGACAGGTGACAGCCACGCAGATAGAAGCCGCTTATGAACCTTTGAACGAAAAAGCTGATATGTTTGAATATTGTGTGCAGGAGTTCGTACAAGGCGTTTTAAGGGTGTTAGGCATAGAAGATAGTGTAACATTCGTTAGAAGCAAATTAGCGAACAGGAGCGAAGAAATAAATGCCCTACTAAATGCGTCAGAATATCTAAGTGATGAATATATCACAGAAAAGCTTCTTACAATCTTGGGGGATATTGATAAGATGGAAGAAGTGTTGGAACAGATGGCGAATGATTCCATAAGTCGTATGAATGATAGAGAAGATACGGAAGAATCTGATGAAGAGCCCGAAGAAGAGGAATTAAATGAATGATGAAGGTTTCAGATTATCGGATGAGTATTTAAATGAATTAGAAAAACGCATTGCCAAATTGTATTCAAAAGCATCAAAAAAAGCTGTTAAAAAGGCCAAAAATTATCTTGAACAGTTCGAAGAAGAGGACGCAGAAAAGCGGCAAGAATATGAATCGGGGGAAATCTCAAAAGATGAATATTCAAAATGGCGAAGAAATTTAATGATCGTGGGTGCTTTTTATGTCCTCAGAAATGAGCTTACCAATGATTTGACCAATGTTGATGTTAAGGCTATGCAGTTTGCGGCTAGTACCATGTTAGATGTGTATGCATTGAATGTTAATTATGAAATGTATTGCATAGAACATGATTTAATGGTTGATTTGGGGTATTCATTGTACAATCGTAAAGCGGTTGAAAGATTGATAAATGAAAATCCCAAATTATTACCACGACCGAAAGTAAATATTCCCAAAGATATGAAGTGGAACAGAACCCACATTCAGACAGCTATAACACAAGGAATTATTCAAGGTGACAGCATTCCAGATATAGCCAAAAGATTAGAAAGAGTTGTGGGGATGGATAAAAACGCGGCGATTAGGAATGCCAGAACCGCCATGACAGGCGCTCAAAATGCAGGGCGGTTAGAATCCATGAAAGAAGCGCAAAGCAAGGGCGTAGGCATTAAAAAGACATGGATAGCGGTATTAGATAATGTTACAAGAAGTTCGCACAGGCATTTAGATGGTGAAACAGTAGACTTAGATAAAACTTTTTCTAATGGTCTTATGTTTCCTGCCGACCCTAATGGAGAACCTAGCGAGGTTTATAATTGCCGATGCGGATTGGCAAGGCAATATGACAGATATAAGACCGATTGGCTTAATTTGGAAAATCGCAGACATGACAAGTTAGGGGATATGACTTATGAGGAATGGCAAGAAGCGAAGCCTATAAGGAGAAAAAAGGATGGCAAAAATAATTGATCACAGCCAAGAAATCATAAATCAAACCAATGAAGCTATATATAATGCATTAAGTATAGTTGGGAACAAGGCGGCTGATTATGCAAGGGGGTTAGCACCTGTTGATACAGGAAATCTTAAAAATTCAATGACAAGTGAAGTGCATGAGGATGAAAAAGCTGTATATATAGGCACAGATGTTAAATATGCACCACCTGTTGAATTTGGACATAGACAAGAAGTCGGGCGGTATGTTCCTGCAATCGGTAAAAGGTTAGTAAAAGCTTATGTACCTGCAAAGCCATTCTTGAAACCTGCAATCGTGAACAATTTGGAAGAATACAAGGGAATCATTGAAAGCGAATTAAAAGCCAAAATAAAGTAAGTATGCAACTTTTTACTAATCAATGTTTGACGACATTGTAAAAAATGCTATACTAAAAATAGGTAGTAAAACAATCTAGGGTAGCACCCGTTAACAGCGAAAGGATTGTAGATGGATATTTTAAGTATTTTAAAAAGTAATGTAGACGAAAGTGGTAATATCAGTTCCGAGAAATTTTCAGAAGTAGCAAATGCCATCAATAATGCTGTCGGTAAGGAATTTGTTGATAAAAAGCGCTACAACGAAAAACTTACAGAGATAGACACATTAAAAGGTGAAAAGCAGAATGCCGAGGACAAGGCAACAGGCGCAGAAAAATGGAAAACCAAGTATGATGCGCTGAAAGATGATTATGAAGCGTATAAAAAGGATGTTTCCGCTAAAGAATCAAAAGCCACAAGAGAAAACGCATACAAGAAGCTTTTAAAAGAAGCAGGAGTTTCCGAGAAGCGCATTGATGCAGTGCTAAAGGTATCAGATGTTGATAGCCTTGAAATGAAAGATGATGGCAGTTTCAAGGATTCTGACAAGATTCTTGATAGCATCAAGGAAGAATGGTCTGATTTTATCACGACAACAGAAACTCGTGGCGCAAAAACAGCAACTCCACCAAAAAATACCAATGTAAAGATGACCAAAGAGGAAATCATGAAGATTGAGGATGATGGAGAACGCCAAAAGGCAATCGCTGAAAACCACGACCTATTCGGATTTTAAACAGGAAAGGGAAAAAATATGCCAGAAGAAAATGTAATTACAACCGAGCAGATGAAAAAGGCAAGAGAAGTAGATTTTGTAGAAAAGTTTGCTCATGATGGACTCAAAAACCTTCTTAAAGCACTTGGTGTAACAAGAATGATTCCCAAGAATGAGGGCGATGAACTTTATGTATATTCAACAACAGGTACTCTTGAAGATGGTACAGTAGCAGAGGGCGAGGTTATCCCACTTTCACAGTTTGAGAGAGTTAAGACACCTATTGGCAATCTTACACTTAAAAAGTGGAGAAAGGCAACAACAGCCGAAGCCATCGTTAAGAGCGGCAAGGAAGAAGCAGTAAGAGAAACAGATAAGAAGATGCTTAAGGAAGCTCAGAAGGGCGTAAGAACCAACTTCTTCTCATATCTTAATGGAACTATCGCAGGATCAGTTTCAGCAACAGGCACAGGACTTCAGGCGGCACTTGCTAATGCATGGGGCAAGCTTCAAGTAGCATTTGAGGATGATGCAGTAGAGCCTGTTTATTTTCTTAATCCTCTTGATGTTTCTGAGTATCTTGGAACTGCGCAGATTTCTACTCAGACACTTTTCGGCATGAAGTATATCGAAAATTTCCTTGAACTTGGAACTGTATTTCTTACTTCCAAGGTAACACAGGGCACTTTTGTTGCTACAGCAAAGGAGAACCTTATTGTTTATTACATCAACATGCGTGGAGATCTTGCCGATAGCTTCGAACTTACAGCAGATGAAACAGGTCTTATAGGGTTTAAGAGCGGCGCTATCAACGACACAAGAGCGCAGATTGAATCTCTTATGATGTCTGGTATTCAGCTTCTCGTTGAGTATGCAGGCGGCGTAGTTAAAGGAACTATAACAGGAGCATAATATGTATAAAGTAGTGAAATTTTTCACTGACCTGCAAGATCATGATTATCCATATCATGTGGGGGATATATTCCCCCACAGTGGTATGGTAGTTGATGAAAAAAGAATTATAGAGCTTTCTACAGATGCTAACAGGAGAAATGAGCCTTTAATCGAAGAGGTTAAGGAAAATGTGCAGGAAGAGTCTAAAGAGCCTACAGAGGAACAAATAGATGATTTTGCGCAGTACATGAACCCACCGATTGAAGAAGTTGTGGAAAAGCCTAAGAAAAAGAGGGGTAGACCTAGAAATGATGCTGAATGAGCTTTGCATGGAATTGAAAAATTATTTTGACAAAGCACAGCCTAAGATTTTTGGCGAGATCGTAATTAGAGATAGCAAGATACAGAATGCAGAATTTCTAAGAGCGATCAAGCCAAATCAGTATTTTAGAATTGCAGGTTCAGTATTAAATGATGGAGTTTATCGCTATGATGAAGAGCTTGTATTAGAAGATGAAACTTTTAAGGGTTCCGTATGGCTTATGGCAGTGCCTAAAGCGGTTATAGAGCTTGCAAATGACATTGAGAAGTGGGTAAACGATTATAGTAATGTTAATTCACCTTATCAATCGGAATCATTTGGGGGTTATTCGTATTCTAAAGCAAGCGGAACAAATGGCGGTGCTATAACATGGCAGGATGCTTTTTCTAAACGCTTGAATATGTATCGGAGAATCAGATTATGAGCCTTATTGATGATTTTACAAGTAAATGCGTGATGCAGGACAGGGTAACAGTTCCCGATGGTTATGGCGGTTTTAAGCCTAGTTGGGTAGATGGTGCGGTATTTGATGCGGCTATAACATTAGATACCTCTATGCAAGCGAGAACAGCCGAACAGCAAGGAGTAACAGCCTTGTATACTGTCACAACAAAGAAAAACATCAATCTACAGTATCACGATGTATTCAAGAGAAAATCTGATAACAAGATATTCCGAGTTACAAGTGATGGCGATGATAAAGCAACACCGATAAGCACTAATTTAAATATGCGGCAAGTATCTGCAGAGGAATGGAGTTTGCCACAGGAGCAATCATGACTAAAGGACAAGCAATACAGTATTTTTGGGAAAGTTTTGGATTAACTGCATATGATGAAAACACAGTTCCCGATGATGCAAAACTGCCATATATAACATATTCGGTTGAAACTGATAGTATAGGCAATACAGTAATGAGTAATACATCATTATGGTATCGCTCATATTCATGGAAAGAGATTTCTGAAAAAGCCGAAGAAATAGCGCAAGCAATCGTCAGAATGTACCCACCGAGTATTGCAATAGATGGTGGGAGATTGTACATAACCAAAGGCACACCATTTTCACAGCGCATGAAAGATGAAAGTGATGATGCAGTAAGGCGTATATTATTAAATATTAATTATGAATTTTTAACAGAATACTAAGGGGGTAAAAAATGGGTAGATTCACAGTAATTCCCGAAAACACATTTAATGCTCTTCAGATGGATGCAGGCGTACTCCTCAAAAATTTTGACCCTGCTAACCCAACAATTGCAGATGCTGATATCATTTGTGCAACAACAGGTGGTGTTAATCCTGTTTGTAAGCCTACATATTCTGATTTTTTTGAAGATGTAGACAATGCACCAAATAATGTCAAAGAAGGTAAGCATCTTGATGGATGGGAATGTTCAATGTCCACCACAGCACTTGGCACATCACCCGAGCTTATCAAGTTTGCGCTTGGCTGTGCAGATATTGACGGAACAGATACAAGCAAGATCATTCCAAGAATGGATTTGAAGCAGACCGATTTCAGCGATATTTGGTGGGTAGGTGATAGAGCAGATGGTGGATTTGTAGCAATTCAGCTTAAAAATGCACTTTCAACAGATGGTTTCTCACTTCAAACATCAAAGAATGGTAAGGGACAGATAGCACTTAATATTATGGGTCACGTTTCCATCAATGCACAGAAGGAAGTGCCGATGGTATTTTATAGCGCAGACCCAGAAACAGAGAATACAGGAGCGTAAAATATGAAGAATTTAGCAACTTGCAAACCAAGTGAATTTATAGCACAGACAGCAAAAATCAAAAATGCTGTTAAAAATTGGGTTGAAGTAATCGACCTCATGAAGATCAGAAGCATTCAGCCTGCTTATAAGCCTTATCCGATTGATGCTACAATAGAAGAAAGAGCAATGATCACTAAGGAAAATGAGGAATTGAAGAAAAAACAGTTAGCAGACAATCTTAACAAGATTTTTGATAATATGCTTGTGCTTCACCCAAAGGAAACACTTGATGTTTTGGCTTTATGTTGCTTTGTAGAGCCGAGTGAAGTAGATAACTACACAATGGATGAATACATGGATTGCATCATGGAAATGATACAGAACAAGAGTGTAGTTAATTTTTTCTCATTATTGGCTCATCTTCAAACTCCTGTGAAGAATATTTAAACAGCTTAGAAAGTTTGAATTTTGAACTTTTGGAAGTGTTAGGAATAGGCTATGTAATCGAACATTACATAGCCTATTTTAAGAAAAGGCAAGAAGAGAAAGCATACAAGATGTATGTAACAGAATCTTTAAGGATAATCGGAGAAAATACCGCAAAATATAGCGGTGGTAGTTACATACAGATGCGATATGCAGATATGATTGAGCCAAAGAAAGAAGAAACAAGAACAGCAAACGAGATCATATTAAACTTGAAAGACAAGTTAAGGAGCTTAAATGGCTAATGTAGTTTTTGAGTTATTTGCCAAATTGGGATTAGATTCAAGTGAATATGAGAACGGGTTAGGTGAAGCCAAGACAGAAGCAAATTCTGTAATGGATGCTATCGGCAAGGGTTTCAAAACTGCGGCAGGAATCGGGGCGGCGGCAATCGGAGCGGCTACAACAGCAGTGGGTGCTTTTGGTATGGAATCCATTAAAAGCTATGCCAATTATGAACAGCTTGTAGGCGGTATTGATACACTTTTTGGAACATCATCAAAGAAACTTCAAGGATATGCAGACGAAGCATATAAAACAGCAGGGTTATCAGCTAATGAGTACATGAATACTGCTATAGGATTTTCGGGAGCATTATTGAAGTCGTTGGGCGGTGATACTGCAAAAGCGGCTGAAACTACAAATATGGCTATAAAAGATATGGCAGACCAAGCGAATAAGTATGGTAAGACTGTAGATAGTATCAGTGAAACATATACTTCGCTTGCACGTGGTAATACACAAATGCTAGATAACCTGTTTGGCGGTATGTTTGCAGGCACTAAAGCAGGTCTTAAAGAAATGCTCGAATATGCAGAGAATTATAGAGCAAGTATGGGCGAAACTGTATCATATTCAGCCGATTCTTATGCAGATATTGTAAGTGCAATACATGATGTTAGCATGGCAACAGGTGTATATGGCACGACCACAAATGAAGCTATGACCACTATTGAAGGTTCTTTGAATGCTACAAAATCGGCATGGCAGAACGTAATCACAGCGATTGCAGGTGGTGGTGATATAAGCGCCGCTATGGATGGTCTTATTACATCTATTTTCGGTGAATTAGAGGGCGAAGGGTTATTAAATCAGATAACTCCAAGGATTGAGCAGACAATGGAAGGCATAGGCGATTTTATAGCCGCCGCCGCTCCTTTTATTACCGAGAAAATCCCCGAATTGATCGCCGCTATACTCCCAAGCATGGTAAGCGCAGGTTTAGGATTGCTATCTACAGTAGGGCAAACGATAATTAACACTGTTCCTGCCTTGATGGGTTCGATTTTCAGTGAAATTGATAGCGCTATAAGCAATTCAAGCTTCGGAAGTGCTTGGGATGGCATCAAATCGTCAATTACAACCGCTATAGAGGGCATAAAAGGATCATTTGACACGTTAGTAACAGCACTTTCACCGATTACAGAAGCAGTTGGCGGTGTAGTCGAGAAATTCCAAGAGTGGATAGACAGCGGTGATGCTTTGAATGAAGCCACAGAGCTATTTAGCACAGGAATTGAGCTTGTTGGTGAGGGCATAAGCCTATTCTTAGAGGGTTTAGCATCAGTAATTGACTATGGTGTGCAGTTTACAGAATGGCTCACGAGCGGTTCAGATGGTGCAGATGCATTCATGGCAGTGTTAACAGGTATTGCAACAATAATAGGACTTGTTACAGCGAATATGGCGGCTCATGCAATAGCGGCAGGAGCTTACCAAGTGGCTATGATGGCAGTTCAAGGCGTTACAAACCTTGTAGCAGGGGCACAGGCGGCTTTGAATGCAGTAATGGCGGCTAATCCTATTGGAATTGTTGTAGTGGCTATAGCGGCACTTGTGGCGGCTCTCGTTTATCTCTATAACAACAATGAAACTGTTAGGGCGGCGATAGACGCGGCATGGCAAGGCATCAAAACTGCTGTAGAAGTTGCTATAGAGGGTATTAAAGCGGCGCTGTATGCAATTGGTGAGTTTATCGTTACGACATGGGAAACAGTAACAAGCGCAGTAGAAACCGCTATGACCACTATAAGCACAGTAGTTTCAACCGCTTGGAATGCAGTTGGTACATTGATATCAACGACATTAACAACCATCAGCACAACGATAACGACAATATGGAGTACCATCACTTCGACCATTAGCACCAAGATGGATAATATTAAAACCAAGATTACGACAGTATGGACTAATATTAAAACTTCCATTACAAGTGCTATCACATTGATTAAGAGTACAGTTACAAATGGCTTCACTACAATGGTTTCAAACCTTACAACTCCATTAACAAACATGAAAACAGCTATCACAGGTGCTTTCAATTCAGTTAAAGATACAATAAGCGGAGTAATCGACAGCGCACTAACATGGGGTTCTGACCTTATCGACAATTTTGTATCGGGTATCAAGAACAATATTTCTAAGGTTGGTGATGCAATCGGCGGAGTAGCGGACAAGATCAAATCACTTATCGGGTTCTCAGAACCCGAAGATGGCCCTTTATCACGTTTTCACACTTTTGCGCCCGACATGATGGAGCTTTTCGCACAGGGCATAGACCAGAGCGCATATCTTGTAACTGATGCATTAAAGAGGAACTTTGATTTCTATGATGATATTGTTAGGCCTCTTAACATGGATAGTAGTGCTTCAAGCGGTCTAGTAAGCTCTAGGAGCGGTGATTTTAATGAAACCATAAATATCTATGCACCGACAGCATTAGACCCGTCAGAAGTTGCAAGGCAGACAAGAAAAGCCAATAGAGAAATGATGTTAGCTTTAAGAGGTATCTAATTATGTATGCAGACAGAGTAATAACGTGTAGTAATGAGGATGGATACGAAATCGTACTAACAGAGAGGGGTTTTACTCCCTTCCTGTTATGTGCGGCTGATGGCATCTATGATGTATTGATAGACCTTACAACCTCTAAGAATAACAATACTCATGGTTCAACATACCAAGGCAGTAGGCAGAAAGAACGTGATATTACCTTAGTAATAAAAGACCAGACTAACAGCGCATACAATCGGCAGTTAGTTAACAGGGTATTTTCTGAGGGTACAGAGGGGACTTTAGTATATAAGGACGATGAAGAAGAGCTTTACTGCAAGTATCGCGTGGAGAAGATCAAGCCAAAAGTAAAGGTTGGGGCAAGATTAACACAAATTGATTTAGTTTGCGTAGATCCTTTCTTTTATGCCATGGACGATGATAAAACCACCTTGGCGGCTACAGTGGGTGCTTTCACATTCCCTCATTGCTTCCCTGTTGCTAAAGAGGTTTTTGGTTACAAGTCTAATCAAAGACTTGCAAACATTAAGAATGAGCTTGGTATTAATGGAATTGGTCTGACAATCACAGTAACTTGTAGCGGTGAGGTTACAAATCCGATCATAAGACATATCGAAGCAAATGAGCATATAGCTTTAGGCTCAGAATCTAACCCGTTGAACCTATTGGCATATGATAAGTTGATAATTACCACAGCTTTGGGTGATGCTCATATATATTTGATTCGTGAGGGCGTAAAGACCGAGATAAACCAATATCTTACAGAAGATAGTGAGTTTATCAAGCTTCAAAGTGGTAATAATAACATCGGTTATGATGCAGATAGCGGAGCGGATAACATGGAAGTTGAGGTTAAATACAGAAAGAAGTACGCAGGAGCTTAAACATGGTAATGCAGTTAAGGGTATACGATCAAAATTTGAACTTCCAAGGACTAATCGAGAACCAAACATCACTTGTATGGTCAAGGAAATACTTTGAAGCAGGTAAGTTTGAGCTTCACGCACCTGTCACCGATTCTAATTTGGCGCTTTTAAAGATGGGCAATATTCTGTCCTATCGCGGCGCTAAAGAGGGCGGCGTTATCGAGCATCTAATAATCACAGATGAATACAAAGGCGGCGCTAGAGAGCGAGAGATAGAGTGCAGAGGGCGTTTCCTTGAAAGCTACATGGATAGGCGATTGATTAAGCAGACTTTTAATTTTAGCGGACGTGTAGAAACTGCCATGCGATCAATCCTAAGTAATGCAGTACCTATTCCATTGGTTCAGCTTGGCGAAGATAACGGATATACTGAAAGAATCGACTTCCAAGCGACTTATAAGGGCGTTTTAGACTACGAAACAAAACTTGCTAAGTATTCAAACATCGGTTTTCGATTTGTGCCGAATTTCACCGACAAAACAATAACTTTTGAAACTTACAAAGGTCTTGATAGGTCATTTAGGCAGACAGAGCGCAACAGGGTTGTATTTTCCGATTCATATGGCAATCTGAACGAAGCCGAGTATGAAACCAACGACCAATTATATAAGAATGTGGTTTATGTCGGTGGTCAAGGCGAGGGAGCAGATAGAAAGATTGTAGTAGTTGGTGATGATACATTAACAGGTTTAAACCGCCGAGAAGTCTTTTTAAGCGCTTCTGATATCTCACAGGGTGAAATGACCAAAGCCGAATATGAAAGCGCTCTAAGGCAACGAGGGGAGCAGTTATTGACGGAAGACGTTGTAACATCTTCATTTGAATGCCAAACATCAGCAGAAGGTAACTTCATTTACAAACGGCACTATGATTTAGGGGATATAATAACAGTAAGGAAACCCGAATGGGATATAGAAGTTGATTTGAGAGTAACAGAGCTTCAAGAAACATATGAGAACGGAGCATTAACTATTTCACCAACCTTGGGAACACCATTACCAAGCGCGGTAGATTGGAGCGAGAATGGCTGACGGAAGAGATTACGGATATTTTTGGAATGATGATGGTTCGGGAGATAGAACCTATAACGCCGATTCTTTCGAGTATTGGCTAAAGAAATTCTTTACAACAGGCGTATTTGCAGGAGATTTGCAGGTCACAGCAGGTGGAAGCTATACAGTAAATGTTGCCACAGGATATGCCAATGTTAATGGTAAGGTGCGTGAGTTTTATGAAACAGAGAATTTTACAGTGCCATCAGCAAATAGCACATACCCACGTATAGATACGATCGTGGTAAGGCGTGATGATACTAATAAGATTATATCCTTACAGTATGTAACAGGTACATATAGTGGTCAGAATCCGAGTGCTACAGCACCAACAAGAAGCGGTGCAATCTATGAGCTTGTATTGGCTGAAATATATGTAGGCGCAGGTGCTACCGAGATTTTGCAAAAGGATATCACCGATAAGAGAGCAGATTCTACAGTGTGCGGAATTGTAACAGGTACAGTAGAACAAATGGACTTCTCACAGTTTGCGGCGCAATTTAACTCATATTATAACGAGTTTAAGACAGGCAAACAGGCAGATTTTGAAACATGGTTTGCAGGGATTCAGAGCGCATTAGATGGAGATACCGCAGGCAACCTTTATAACCTTATCCAAGAGAACAAGGCAAGCATTGAAACTAATGCCGATGGAGTATCGCAGAACAAGGATAATATACAGAGTTTGCAGACCACAGCGCAAAACCACACAGATGCTATCAGTGCATTAGATGGCAGAGTAAGGACTAATACTAATGCAATTACAGCAATTAACAATAACCTATCTGCTATCAAGTCAATTACAATTCCATCAAGCTCTTGGAGCGGTTCAGTACCATACACCAACACGGTAACAGTAAACGGCATCGCAGCATCGCAGAATTGGGAGATTGTAGGATTTACACCAACGGGCAATACAGCATCAGATAAGGCTATTAGAAAAGCTTTAGGTTTCATCGCATATGGTACAACAGCGACAAATAAGATTACATTTACCTGTTTGGAAGATAAGCCAACAGTAAATCTCCCTATCGTAATCAGAAAGGTGGGTATTTAATGGGTACAGTGTATAACAAGTGTGCATCTAACCAAGCGGACATTACTAGCGGTAGTGTGTCGTTTGAATTTACTCAGAATAATCAAACGAAAAATATTAGGCTTCCATCAGGGCATACTCACGAATTACTATTCTCTAATTATTCATACACCCAGTTTAAATCGGGTGGTACATATGCTATTTCGGTTCAAGTGACTTATTCAATAAATGGAGATACATTATCTATAACTTTAGTAGCATCAACGGGAGGCGCAGGCTTTGATGGCGGTTCTATTCCTGTTCACTACGCAGTTCTAAATAAATAAGACAAGTAGAATAAGTCTTTTTTGTTAATAAAAGCATTTATAAGCTGACGAGCTTAAACGTAGAAAGGACATAATATGCCAATCAAATATTATACGACTACAATCCTTACTTATGAGGACGAAAGCAAGAACAAGCGTTCTACATACGACTATAATGATGTAGATTCGGCAGTAGCAAGATTTCACAGTATTTTCGGCTACATGACAACCGAGGGCGTAACAAGCGTTATGGCAATCTGCTACAATTCACAGGGCGGCGTTATCCGTTCCGAGTATTGGGAGAAGAAGGCCGAAGAGCCGACCGAAGAAGCGACTGAAGCAGTATCTAGGTAATTGAAAAAGAGGGGCAATTCTTAACAGGGTTGCCCCTTTATTAAAAGGAGTGACTATGGAGCTTATTTTTAACGTAGAAAAACAGGTAATGACAAGAACCGACAGCCTTGTTATTGCTTCACATAGTAGAAAAGTGCATTCCTGTAGCTTCACATTTTCCGAGGAATGGGCAGACATGGAGAAAAGCGCCACATTCAAGAAGAATCATATCACTTATGATGTTCTGCTTGATAATGATACCTGCATAATCCCTAGTGAAGTATTAAGAAGCGCAGGAGCTTTTGAAGTTGGCGTATATGGCAGTGATGGACAGCGTACAATCACATCTAACCTTGTATCGGTTGAAGTGGTCGCAGGTTCACCAACAGAGGGAGTAGAAAGCAGAATAACACCTTCACTTTTTGAGCAGATCATAAAGAAAATCAACGAAGTGAAAAAAGGTGAAGTTGAGCCAGAACTTATTCTTGAAGCTGTTAACGACTATCTGACCGAACACCCACTAGATGATATAGTAGTGGATGAAGTAGCCGCCTATGTTACCGAGCACGCCGCAGAACTAAAAGGTGAAAAAGGTGATAAAGGCGACACAGGAGCAACAGGAGCGCAAGGTATACAAGGTATACAAGGCGAAAAAGGCGATACAGGAGCAGTCGGTAAATCTGCTTATCAGATAGCCGTTGACAATGGCTTTGAAGGCACAGAGGAACAATGGCTTGCATCACTCAAAGGGGCAAAGGGAGATAAAGGCGATAAGGGTGCAGATGGTACTTCCTATGATGATACCGAAATAAAGGCAGAAATAAATGATATATGGAAAGCACAAGGGGAATTAGGTGCTAAAAATTTATTGCCTTATCCATATACACAGAAGTCACAGACTACAGCTGGAATTACTTATACCGTAGACAATAAAGGCAGAATTAACACAAGCGGAACGTCAACAGGCTATACTAACTTTCAGCTAAATAATCATTTATTATTGGATGAGGGAGATTATATTATTTCAGACGGTTGCGCTGATAAAACTACGCAATATATTGTTGTTTGGTATAAGTACGGAAGCACAACGGGCACTTTGGCAACTACAAAATACGTCGCTTCGGCAACCTTCAGTATCACACAAGAACAAGCCATAGCCATGAAAAATGGTGAAAGTTACATTGTTGTTCGTTTAATGGGTGATAATAGTAATATGGTATGGGATAATTTGACTTTTTATCCCATGATTAGATACGCAGAAGATACAGATGATACTTGGCAACCCTACACGCTCACTAATTACGAACTTGATAACAGAATTACAAACGAAGTTAATAACATATATCAATTACAAGGCGAGTTAGGAGCTAAAAATTTATTAAGATACCCCTATTATGATACATCTAAGGTAGCGGCTGGAATTACCTTCACTGTTAATGATGATGGTTCAGTGACCATGAATGGAACAAGCACATCATACCCCGCATTCTTGTATGTGTTGAGAAATTACAACATCAAGGTTGGTGAGTATTTTATTACTTGCAAAGAAGAATTACCTAGCGGAGTAAGGATTGATTTAGGTGAAGCTAACACATCAGGTTCAACAACCCTTACAGATTTTTATACTACCTTATCATTGAATGAACATGAGAAAAAATTCACAGTTCCAAGTAATGCTCAGAACTTTGCGGTACGTATTCAGTTTAATCCTAACGTAACAGTAAGCAATTTGACACTTCATGTAATGATACGTAGTGCAGTAGATACAGACAACACATGGAAACCTTACGTACCTACTAACTACAATTTGAATGAGAAAATAGAGGACTTAAAAGAAAGCCTTAATACTTCTTCTATTATTGGTATTACTTGTTGGGGCGATAGCTTGACGGCTATGGGCGGTTGGACTCAAAAGCTTCAAGAATTAAGTGGAATCCCAGTGTATAACGGCGGTACAGGTGGCGAGGATTCAAAATGTATTATGGCACGTCAAGGCGGTGATGTGATGATTGTAGACGGAATAACAATTCCGGCAACCACAACCGCAGTAACAATAGCAAGCAGAGCAACTGACACTGGAATTAGTACAGAATTAGGAAATAAAGTAACACCTTTATTCCAAGCTAGTGCGCATGTTAATCCAGTTATGCTTGGAGATATTAAAGGCACATTGGCTTGGACAGGAACAAGCGGGG
>OCVV010890294.1_pt1 | contig 38645 bp, 32 predicted proteins | sample 1539721 | NCBI WGS metagenome assembly OCVV01 (sample SAMN02144230, study PRJEB22623) | gut metagenome | biome: sheep rumen | host: Ovis aries | place: New Zealand | reverse complement strand
GAAAGAAAAACACATGGATTTAAACCGAGAGACTGCTATGCGCCTTTGGAATAAGTCTTTTGGTAAGGAAACTAAGGTAAAAGATTTTACTGGACGTACAATTGCCAAGGGTGCTTATAACGATCGTAATAGCGAATTTGGATGGAATGTAGATCATATTCTTCCGCAAAGCAGAGGTGGTAAAACTGCTGACCATAATTTGGTATGCTGTCACATTCTTACGAATGATGAAAAAGCAGATAAGTTTCCAGCATTTAAGGCTAATGGAATCAATTTTGAAATTGTTAAAGTTGAGAACCATTATGAAATTAAACAGCTAACTAAGGAGACAAAAAAGAAAAAGAAAGCACCAGAACATGATGATACAGTTAACTTCATGGATTCTGCATCTGGTGTTAGATTCTTTGAACAATTAAAATGTATTCAAAACAATACTAGATTTGTTGGTTCTGTCCTAATTAGACTTCAAAATGTATCGAATACAGCAGTCATTGATTTTATTGAGAAGTACCTTGATGAAGAGAATATCTCATATTCAATGTCTAACAATTATTGGAATACTGAGACTAGAATAGTTGCTAAAAACTACAATATGCCTCTTAAAGAAGATATTTCAAAACTTTTAGATAAATGCGTTCTTTTAAACACTTATTTAAAGTATTACTTCAAGCCAATGAACTATGTAACTCAATATGACGTATGTTACAAAGTAAACTGTTATGAAGATAAACAAGACATGTATTTAGAAGCACAAAAAATCAATTTCGATAATTTTAATGCTGCCCTTAATGATTCATTATTCATTAATAAGTTAGTCCACATCAATACTGAAGCTGAAGAAAGAGAGCCTAATCTAGATTTCAGTTATCGTACTTATTGTATGTATGATTATACTTACACAAAATTAGCTAAAAACTTAGAAAAGGAGGTAAGCGGAAAGTAGTAATGCTTGAAGCCTCCTTGAATTAGAATTTGGAGTTAGTGATGGGTGACAATCACCAATTCCATCAAAGTATATACAAGTCGATACTAAGTTATCGACTTTTTATTTAAAATAAAAAAGAACTAGTTATATCTTATTGTGATATAATAATCGATGTATCATAAAGCGGAGTTCGGCCTCTAAATCCTTCGCTTAATAAAATAAAACCAAGGAGAAAAAATGGATAACAAAATTAAAAAATTTTCTTTAAAGCAAGAGCTTAAAGAGACAGTTCTATTACTTAGAACTATCCCTGCTCCTGCAGTAGCCTTATTTGTGGTATCTGTTATTACAATGAACTTACTCGCAAATAAGACTTTGGTCCAATATAAGTACTTAGCTATTGATGGTGGTATCTTAGTATCATGGTTATCATTTATGTCTATGGATATAGTTACTAAACATTTTGGACCTAAGGCATCTACAAGAATGTCTATATTCGCAATATTAGTAAATCTATTAACTTGTTTAATATTTTATATTGTCAGTATAATTCCATCAAATGCTGATGACTATACAGCATTTGATACTATTATAGGTGGAACATGGTTTATATTATTAAGTTCTACTATAGCGTTCTTTTCATCTGCTGTAATTAATAATATAGTTAATTATGGTATTGGTAAGATGTTTAAAAAGAATCCAGATGGTAGATTAGCGTTTATTACTAGAAGCTATGTCTCAACATTTATAGGTCAATTCTTTGATAATCTAATATTCGCAGTGCTTACGTTTATGGTATTCGCTCCTATATTCTGGGATGGATTCAGTTGGACATTTATTCAATGTGTATTCTGTTCTGTAATAGGCGCTATGTTAGAACTAGTTCTAGAAATAGTATTTTCACCTATAGGATATAGAATAACAAGGAACTGGCAAAGAAATAATATTGGTAAAGAATATTTTGAATATATTAATAACAAGGAAAACTAATTATGAATATATTAATCACAGGTTCATCTAGTGGAATTGGTAAGTCTTGCGCAATTAAATATCTAAATGAAGGTCATATAGTTTATGGATTAGACGTAAAAGAGGCAAATATTAGTCATCCTAACTATCATCATTTCATTTGTGATATTAAGAATAAAGAATCATTACCTAATTTAGATAATATCAATATTATTTTTAATAACGCTGGTATACAGAATTCTAGCGATGATATTGATAATAATTTAAAAGGCACTATCAATGTCACTGAAAAATATGCGTTCACTGATAATATTAAATCTATATTATTTAATGCATCAGCTTCAGCTAGATCAGGTCAAGAATTTCCATTATATGTTGCGTCTAAAGCAGGTATAGTAGGATATATGAAAAACGTTGCGATAAGATGTGCTAAATATAACGCAACGGTTAATTCAATTTCTTTAGGCGGAGTATTAACTGATTCTAATAATCTAGTTATGAACGATAAGAAATTATGGGCTGATATTATGAATGTTACTCCACTAAAAAAATGGATGACACTAGAAGAAGTATCTAATTGGGTGTATTTCTTAACAGTAATAAATAGATCAATGAGTGGCCAAGATTTATTAATAGACAATGGAGAAGCAGATTTAAATTCAACATTTGTATGGCCAGATTATAATAACTAAGGATAAAACTGTTCAACCTCTTAAACTATTGGTTTTGAACAGTTTTTATATTATCAAACAAAATAGTTCTATATAACACTTGGTATATAGAAGTTGAGTTAGAAGCATATATATAGTAAAAAAATAATAATAATCCAAATAAAAAAACTAGATCTATATTTGCAGAAACAATTTTTGTTATATTTAATTACTATAGATTCAATTAATATAAGATATACACGCGCATAAGAGTAGCGGTGACTCCCACAATTGAAAAAGCCAGAGATTTCTCCCTGACCTAATTATTTGTACACTATTTGTACACTTTTTTATACACTTTTTCAGTACACTTTATCTATGAAACTTTCCAATGCTCGCCTTTAGTCGCACCAATTCCTTCAATTTTCCCCCATTACTTTTAAATCAAAAATAATCTGATTTACTCTAGTCGTTCCTATTTCACAAATAGAAGCAAGCTGAACTTTGCTCTATGTCGGATTGTCGTTGATGAAAATGTGAATTTTAAAGAACTAGATACATTCAATCTTTATGTTGCAAATAAAAAGAAGGAGTGAATTCCGCTTTACAGGCAGACACTCCATCTACAATTAGTATAAAAGATTTTTTGTATATTGCAAGGAAATTTCAATGATATCAAGCAATTTCTCGAGAAATGTGAAAACAAAACTCAATATCAACTATAATAGCGATTTAGATAGACTAAAATACTCTAAATCTGCGAAAGAGTTCGAATATAAAACTAAAGAACAAATTAAAGAGTCAATAGATAACGCTAAAACATTAATGAACATTTTTTAAAAGTAATTATAATCAAAAAGCGATTCAAATGAAGTCGCTTTTTGTATATGATTTGACCTAAAAATATAATTATGTTATATTTTTCCTATAAAGGTGAACAACATGACTGACTTAGAATGGTGTATAGATTATCTATTAAAAGTGAATAATACAAATAGAAGAAGTATTGGATTAGGGTTTGATATATTTAGAGGATTATTAAATATAACTATGCCTATTAATTTATCAGATGAATTCTATGAAAGACAAGATAGAGTATTACAAGATTTATTAAAAGGCAAAAATATCACTAGTGATAGTGAATTTAATAATGGATTAAGTGTATATAATGGTGATATCACATTAATAAAGGTAGATGCGATTGTTAATGCGTGTAATAGCCAGATGTTAGGATGTTTTGTTCCAAATCATAGATGCGTAGATAACGCAATTCATTCATTTGCTGGATTAGAAGTTAGACGAGATATGATGGATTTAATGAATAAACAAGGACACCCTGAACCAAATGGTATGTGCAAGGTAACTAAAGGATATAACTTACCTGCTAAATATATATTTCATACTGTTGGGCCAATATATAGTGGCGATAAACAGGATGAAATAGATTTAAGAAACTGTTATTTATCTTGTTTAAGAGAAGCTGATAAGATGAATCTTAAATCTATTTGTTTTTCATCTATCTCTACAGGTGTATTTGGATATCCTATTATAGATGCGTCTAAAATAGCGATTGAGACTTCATATAATTATTTAAAAACTGAAAATAAGAATATAGAAAAAATAATATTCGATTGTTTCAGTGAAAGGGACTACAGTGTATATAATAGGCAGATTAAAGAAATTGTTAGATGAAAGTGAAGCTATAGTAATAGGAGCTGGTGCTGGACTATCTAGTGCTGCAGGATTTGAATATGGAGGAAGCTATTTCCTTAAATATTTTAAAGATATGCATGATAAATATGGATATATAGATATGTATAGCGCCGGATTTCATAATTTTCTAACTAGTGAAGAAAAGTGGGGATACTGGTCTAGATTCATATATCATCAAAGATATAAAGAAGGGGCTAAAGAATTATATAAAGAATTATTAGAACTAGTTAAAGATAAGAATTATTTCGTTCTTACTACAAATGTTGATCATCAGTTTCAATTATCTGGTTTTGATAAGAATAGATTATTCTATACTCAAGGAGATTATGGATTATTTCAATGTTCAAAAGCTTGTCATAATAAAACATATGACAACGAAAAAATAGTTATGGAAATGATCGATAATCTAGATAATGGTTTAATCCCATCTAGATTAATACCATATTGTCCAGTATGTCATGAAGAGATGGATATGAATTTAAGAAAAGATGAATATTTCGTTGAAGATGAAGGATGGAATAAAGCTTCAAATAGATATTCTAAATTCATAGAGGATAATAAGAATAAAAAGATATTATTTTTAGAGCTAGGTGTTGGATACAATACTCCAGCTATAATAAAATATCCATTTATGAGAATGACATATAAATATAAAGATGCTTATTACGTATGTATCAATAAAGGTAATAACTATATACCAGATGAGATAAAAGATAAAAGTATTGTATTAAATCAGGATATTAATATCGTTATTAAGGAGCTAAATAAAAAGTGAGAAGAATAATAATGATGATATTATTATTAATAATGTTGTTTACTGGTTGTAAAACAAGTACTATTAATAATAATGTGGAAGGAAATAAAGAAATGAAGTTATATATAGATAATGAATATGTAGAAGTAAATTGGGAAAATAATAGTTCAGTAGAAGAATTAAAGACTCTTTTACCAATTGAAATAAGCTTAAGTAAATATGGTGGATTTGAACAGGTAGGTCCAATTGGCAAAAGAATAACTAGTAGTGATAAGAATATGACTACTAAACCTGGTGATATAGTTTTGTATAATTCATCTAATATGGTGTTATTTTATGGAAGTAATAATTGGAGTTATACTAAACTAGGTCATATGAATTTAACTAATAGTGAATTGAATGAACTATTAGGAAATAAGGATGTTACTATAAAAATAATATTAGAATAGAAAGGGATTACAAAAATGCTAGAGATGACAAACGAATGGGATAAAACCTTTAAAAGAAATGAAAATGTAGGACACAAGAAAGTTAGTTTCTATAACCACTTTGGAATAGAAATAGCTGCGGATATGTATTATCCATTAACTGGTAGTAACTTTAAAGCTATCGCTATCGCTGGACCATTTGGCGCAGTAAAAGAACAAGCTAGTGGATTATACGCTCAAGAGATGGCTTCACGTGGATTTTTAACTATCGCTTTTGATCCATCATTTACTGGTGAATCAGGAGGGAATGTTAGATATATGAATTCGCCTGATATCAATATTGAAGACTTTCAAGCGGCTATTGATTATTTATCTAACTTAGATAATGTAGATAAAGATAAAATATCTATTATCGGTATCTGTGGTTGGGGAGGTATGTCAATTCAAACCGCATGTATAGACACTAGAATTAAAGCGACTGTATCAATTACTATGTATGATATGAGTAGAATCGCAGGAAATGGATATTTTGATAATGATGATAATAGTGACGCTAGATATAACGCAAGAGTCGCTATTAACAATCAAAGAACTATAGATTTTAAGAATGGTTACTATAAAAGAGGTGGTGGAGTAACAGATGATCCATCTAACGCGCCATTATTTGTTAAACAATATTACGATTATTATAAGACAGATAGAGGTTATCACAAAAGAAGCCTCAACAGCAATGATGGATGGAATGTTACCGCAGGTACGTCACTACTTAATACTAGATTATTTAGGTACGCTAATGAAATTAGAAGCGCAGTACTATTAGTTCATGGTGAAATTGCTCATTCAAGATATATGAGTGAAGATACATTCAAATTGTTAAAAGGTGATAATAAAGAATTATATATAGTTAAAGGCGCAACTCATTGTGATTTGTATGATGGCGGAGATAATAAATATATACCATTTGATAAAATAGAAGAATTCATTAATAAGAACTTATAAAAAAACACCCCGTTGATAAATTAGAGTCTTACACTCACTATTTATCAAGGGTGTTTTTTTTATTATAATTATTTTTATTCAAGTGGAGCGTTATTTAACACCATTTCAACATTACTAACTTGTCCATTCTTAAATGTTACATTGTAATATTCATAGTTCTCTGTTGTGGTAACTGCAGGTAGGGTATATTCTGTAAATGTAGATTCATTATCATCATTAGTCTCATTATTATATTGTCTTGTATGGATATGTCCATCAAACATTGTTATATGATGATCTGGATAATTTTCTGTTACATAATCTATATATGGCCATATAACTTTTTGATCAATATCTTTTACTGGAATATGGCTTAATATTACTAATTCATTTACTTTATCATTCAAATTTTTGTCTATTACATCCTTAAACCAATCAAATTCTTCTTGAGGCATGCTGAATTTTGTGCAGTACATATCTTCCATCTTATCGCTTATAGTATCATATGAATAATTCGCATCTATTGCGACAAATAATACACCTTCATATTTAAAATAGAATACTTGACCTACTCCATCTATATATGGAATATATTTTGACATAGAAGATTTATCAATTGTATTTGTTTCATGATTACCTATCGTATAATACATGATTCTTTTATTTTCCTCTATTGATGAATAGTTATTATTGAAAATAGCTATATCTTGAGTATCTAAATAGCTAATAGCTTCATCTAATAAAGTGAAGCTTTTATTCATATTATCAATAAAATCTCCTAGATTTATATAGAACTTAGATTTAGGTGTTTCATTGATTATTTTACCTAGTTTAGTTAAACCTTCCGTACAGGTGAAATTATTATAATTATGAGTGCCATAATGAACATCAGAAAATATAGTTATAGTGAATTCTTTAAAACTATTTTCTGTAGTCCTATTTGAATTAGTAGTAGTAATAGAAGAAGTGCTTTTACTACAACTTACTAAAAACATTAAACATAAAAATATAGAAATAATGATTATCTTTTTCATTTTTATAGGTCCTCTTTTATTGTATTGATTCTATAGATCTTACCATCTTTAGTAAAGACTTGATAGTATTTATATGTGTCATAATCAGTTACTGCAGGAAGAGTAAAAACTCTAATTATTTTGTTTTTATCAGAAATATATTCTGTATAATTTTCCATATGCGCATGTCCCTCAAATATGATGATGTCTCTATCATATTTAGATAATATCTCAAGCAGCTTATCTCTTTTTATTTTATCTATTACTTTAAGTGGGATATGAGAAAAACAGATAATGGTTTTCTCACTCTTTATATTGTTTTTGATTTCATCATTGATTTCATCAAGAACATCATCTGGAATAGTATAATTTAGCGTGCTTATGATGCTTGAAGGTTCATCTAGATTATCATATATAGAAAATATCGCATCATAAGCTAAGAAGAAGATGTTTTTGATTGAAAATGAATATATTGAGTGATTATTTTTGTTTAGTGGAAAATATTTTTTAACTAGTTCTTTTTTAATATAAGCTATCTCATGATTTCCTGGAACAGAATACATTGGTTTAAGTGTGTTATTAATAGTTCCATCATATAGATAATAACCATTCTCTTTTACAACATTTTCTAGTTCGTCTAATAACTTTACTCCATCAACACAATTATCAGCGAAGTCGCCTAGATTTAACATGAACTCCATATCTTTATTATCTTTAAAGATTCTTTCTAACTTTTCTATTCCTTTAACACAATTAAAGATATTATAGTTTTTATAACCATAATGTAGATCAGAAAAAACGACAAATTTTAAATCGTTTTTATCGTCATACTGATAGTCAAAAATATCATCTTTAAATACACCAAAAGAAATATTGTTTTTAAAATTCATAGAATCACCACTTTTTTATAATTTATATTTTGACATTTTAATAAAAATTCATAAAAACTATTTATTTATACAAAATTAAATTAATCATATACTTTGAATAAATAATTGATAAAAATTATTAGTTAAATTTAAACTTACTTTAATTTAATTAAAAATAATTGAACTCAATTATAATTAATTTTAACATAAATATGAAATAAAATAAAAGTTTCTTTATATTTTAATTTGACAATTACTATTTATAGTAATAGAATTAAATTGATTAAAAACCTTACATATTAAAGGATGGACACAATGAAAAGAAAAATATTAACATCATTCATTGTAGGTGTGTTGTCATTCATTTTAGTTGGTTGTGCAAATAAGACCACCACAACCATTAGTGAAAAAAGTGAACCTGACACTCCACCTGCATATTCAAGTGATAAAGATTATAAGATATCAAACTGGTGTGGTGTACAATCACAAGTCTATAGTTTGAATGATGATGGAAGTATAGATAACACTTCAAAAAGAAATTTAACTGATGAAGAATATCTAGAACAATATAGATATTTAAAAGAATGTGGTATCACTATAACTCAACCATCTTTAATTGAAACAGGAATGAACAATTCATTAAAACAACTAGAAGCTGCGCAAAAGGTTGGGATTAAACAGATAATAATTGATTATGCCTTAATAAATAAATTATCTATGTATTATGAGGATTATTCTAATGAAGATATTGAATATGAAGAGGTAGTTGATTCAATTAGATCTTATATTGCGCCTTATCTAGAATATGAATCTTTATATGGATTCTATATTAAGGATGAGCCAGATGCATCTCAATTTGGATTAATTGGTTTTGCGCAAAATGTTATTAAAGAAGCATCAGGTAAAGAAATATATGTTAATTTGTTCCCTGTATATGGAACTAACACTCAGTTTGGCGGAATAACATATAAAAAATATATTCAAGAATTTTTAAAGAATGTTAGTACTAGCTATATAAGTTATGACAACTATCCTATTAAGGGTGATGGAATTAAAACTTATCTGCAAACTGATTTTCTATATAATATGGACTATTTAAAAGAATTAGCGCCAGATAGAGAAATATGGACTTTCTTACAGTGTATCAAGTTTGGTGGATCTAATAGAGCTATCGAATCAAAAGCTGATCTATCATTCCAAGCTTATTCATTTATGGCATATGGTGGAGAATGTATTCAGTGGTTTACATATTGGTATCCTGGATTAACTCATGAAAACTTTGGGATGCCTATGATTGATTCTTTAGGTAATAGAACTTCAGTATATTATTACGTTAAAGAATTAAATGAAGATATTCACTATTTAGATGATTATTATAACAACTTCTTATGGCAGGGCGTAATGATTAATAACGTAAATGGTGGAGAAGGAAATTTTGAATATATTGAAGAATCATGTATCACATCAAATGTATTAAAGAAATATGAATCTGAAGATGATTTATTGATTGGTGTATTTAAAGACAATGATCAAAGAAATGGATTTATGGTAGTTAATTTTACTGATCCAGGTAAAAACATATCAAATAAAACTACTTTAGAATTTGATGGATACAAGAATGTATTAATTATTAAAAATGGAACATCAGAAGCAAAAAGAATAAATGATTCAAAACTTACACTAGATTTATTGAGCGGTGAAGGCTGCTTCGTAATACCTTATTAGGAGGGCGTATGAAAAAAATATTATTTACTATTCTATTATCATTATTTGTTTTCTCTCTTACATTGCTTACAGCTTGTAAGAAAGATGAAAAACCAATTGAATCAGGCACTATAGATGGTGCTGAAATAAAAGGTGTAGTATACAATGAAAAAAATGGTGAGATGTACGTAGACACTAAAGAAGGAAAAGAAAGAATTAAAATTTCTTTCCATCAAGGTGGCTATGGAATCGGTTGGTTAATCGCAATTGGTCAAGCATTCTTACTAGAAGAAGGAAATGAGAATTATTATTTAGTTATTGATGGTGATTCTTCATTAACAGCTTCTTTATCTTCAAAACTTGAATCAGGAAGAAATCTATCTGATATATATTTTGGATTAGCTACTAACTGGCAAAACTGGGCTGCACAAGGATATCTTGAAAGCTTAGATGATTTATATGATTCAGTAATACCTAAAGAAGAAAAGAAAGTATCTGAAAAAGTTGATGAAACATGGAATGTATATTCAAACACAATCAATGCGGGTGAATATCATCATTATGCATTCCCATGGTCAGATAATATTACAGGTATCGTATATAATGAAACAATGTTTAAACAATATGGATGGGAAGTTCCAGTTACAGTTGATGATTTAATCGCTCTATGTGAAAAAATCGTAACTGATACTAATGGAAAGGTTGCGCCATTTGTATATCCTGGCTCAATCGGTGGATATTTTGATTTTTTAGGAACTGCTTGGTGGTTACAAATATCTGGAATAGATGGTATGCAACAATATATGAACTTCGATTCATATGAAGTATATAATCCAGATAAGGCATTAGGCGAAGCTAAACTTCAAGCACTTGAAACTTTCACAAGTGTATTTGGTCCTAGCGTAAATCAAAAATATTGTCTAAAAGGTTCTAACTCTAAAAACCATTTAGCTGCGCAAATTTCATTCGCTAATGGTGAAGCTGCGATGATTCCTAATGGTAACTGGCTTGAACACGAATCTGCGGATGTATTAAGCGCAAGTGGAATCGATATCAAGATGATGGGTGTTCCATATGCGAAAGACGCTCAAAAAGATAAAGATGGTAACTATGTTCAAGTATGTTATGGCGCAACAGCTGATTTTGGAATTGTTCCAAGTGAAGCGAAGAATGTTGAAGGCGCTAAGAAGTTCTTATTATATATGTGCAAAGATGAAATGTTACAAACATTTACAGAATTATCTGGTGGTGTAAGACCATTTGATTATGATGTATCAAAATGTAAAACATCAGATTTCGCTAAATCTTGTTTAGCTTTATGGCAGAATAGCGAAAGATGGTTTGATTGTTCTGAAAGTTTGTTATATACTGCAGGACTTGCTAAGAAATTCTTAACTCAAACACCATATATGCAGATAGTATATGATGAAATGGACGCTGAAACATTCTGTTATCAAGATTACAGTGCCGCAAAACGTAACTGGGATACTTATTTAGAAAAGGCAGGAATTAAAAATTAGAAATGGAAATAGCTGCGAATATTAATTCACAGCCAAAGAAAAAGAAGAGGTTCGACTGGAGAAGAGCGTTATTTATCATATTAATGATGTTTATTCCAGCCGTACATTTTCTCTTTTTCTGGGTATATGTGAATATAGATACTTTAAGGCTATCATTTCAGAATTTTGATTATATAAAAGGCGAATACGTTTGGTATGGCTTTAATAACTATAAGTTATTGTTAGAAGAATTTAATAAAACTGGAAGCGTGTTACCTGTTGCGGTTAAAAACTCATTTATGATATTTTTATGGAACAACTTTATAATCGTTCCAATATCAATAATCGCATCATTTGTATTATTTAAAAAGATGCCTGGATCTAATATCTTTAAAGTAATATTCTTTCTTCCATCTATAATATCCGCTGTTGTCTTAACACTAGTTTATCAATTTATGTTCGATTCAACATTCGGTATTATAAATAAACTACTTGAGATAATGAAACTAGATAAAATAATTCCTTGGAATGGATGGTTTGGAGATCCTAAAACCGCATTTAAGATGATTCTAATCTATGGTTTATGGAGCGGTATTGGATATAATGTAGTTCTATTATCTGGAGCTATGGCTAGAATACCTGATGAATTATTTGAAGCAGGAAAGATGGATGGTATAGGATTCTTTGGAGAGTTATGGCATATAGTAGTTCCTCTAATTGGAACAAATATCTCTACTTTACTTTTAATGGGTACACAGGTAATATTCTCGTATTTCTTACAACCAATGTTATTAACTGGTGGAAATGCGGCGAATGTTAAGACATATACAATTGCTTTATATATAGTCAACAATATCAGAAATGATGGTAATTACACTATGGGCGCTACTGTCGGAGTAATCTGCGCTATTGTAGGAACACCTATAGTCGTATCAGTAAGGAAACTTTTAGATAAAACCTTACCTGCTTATGAATACTAAACAAAAAACATATAAAGGAGAATTTAAAAAAATGAAAAACACTAAAAAGTTTTTTATCTTTATCGTAACATTGGCTGTTATTCTTTGTTTAACACCTTTAACAGTTAAGGCCGCAAACAAAGAAAACGATATCATTAATAATGTTACTGATAATGGCGAAGTCGCTATTGATAACGTTAAGTTAGTTGGTGAAAACGTTGATTGTTATAACGTTGAAGAAACCAATGGAACTTTAACATTATCAAATAAATCTGGTTCAGATGAACAAAAGAAGTACGCATTTGGATCAGGTGTAAATAAGAGTGATCTTAACGAAGGTGATTTCGTTGAAGTTACATTTGATGTTTTAGAATTAGGTGAAAAAACTTTCTTCTGGTTCAATGGATTTACTACAGAAAGTTTAGGTTTTACAGATGATAATAATAAATCATTTAAAGCGTTCTTATATGAAATAGGAATGGCTGGAATAGTTGAAGGACCTGAAGATTCTAAAATGTTTAACGCAGCTGGTCAAGAACTAACTAAAGCTGGTGCTTGGGTTGCTCATGGTTTAACAGGAACTTACTTAAATAACCATATCACAGCTTATGGAAACCTATCTATGAAGTTTGAATTCTATCAAGATGGAACTATTAAAATTTATTATGGTTTCATAGATAGAGATGGAGATGATGTAGATAGAACCGTATGGAAGTATAGTATGGGTGTTACTGGCGCATATTCATTTAACGGAACACAAGATAAATACTATTTCAGTTTCGGTATTGGAAATGCGATCACTACAGAAAAGCTAGTAGTTGATAACTACAATTTAGAAGTTGTTAGCCCTGCTCAATATGGTGAAGAACCTGGTCTAACTTTCACAAATCCAACTGCTAATGCTGCACAAAAATTCGCTGCGTTTGGTGCTCCAGTTGAAAAAGCAAAATTATCTGGCGCTGAATTCGTTGAAGTTACATTTGATGTATTAGAACTTGATGAATCAACTTGGTTCTGGTTAAATGGTTTCACTACTGATAGTTTTGGATTTACTGATGACGCTGGTACAGTATTTAAAACTTGGTTAAAAGCGAATGGTCAAGCTGGCATAGTATCTGGCCCTGAAACAGTAGCGATGTATAGCGCAGCTGATGCAGAACTCGCTAAAGAAGCTGCATGGGTAGCTCACGGATTGACTACTGGATATTTAAATAACCATATTACCGCATATGGCAATATGTCTATGAAGTTTGAATTCTATCTAGATGGAACTATTAAAGTATACTTCGGATATATAGATAGAACTAATGGTGCAAGTACTACATGGACATTATCAATGTATTATAAGAATGCATATTCATTTAACGGAACAAGCGATAAATACTATTTCAGTTTCGGTATTGGAAATGCAGTAGCTACTGAAAAGCTTACAATTGATAACTATCAAACTAGAGTTTATAAAGCAGCTGTATTAGGAGATACAAAACTTACATTAACTAATGAAGGTGCTGGTGCAGCTCAAAAATACACTTCATTTGGTGGAAAAGTATCTAAAGCTGAATTAGCAAATGCTTCATATGTAGAAGCTACATTCGATGTATTTGAACTTGATGAATCAACTTGGTTCTGGCTAAATGGTTTCACAACTGAAAGTTTAGGATTTACAGATGATAGCGGAAAAGATTTCAAAGCTTGGTTAAAAGCTAATGGACAAGCTGGCGTCGCAGTTGGACCTGATTCATCAGCTATGTATAGCGCAGCTGATGCGGAACTCGCTAAAGCTGGTGCTTGGGTAGCTCACGGATTAACTACTGGATATTTAAATAACCATATCACTGCATACGGCAATATGTCTATGAAGTTCGAATTCTATGTAGATGGAACAATTAGAGTTTATTATGGATATCTAGATAGAGTTGATGGAACAAAGACTACTTGGAAACAATCAATGTATTTCAAGAACGCATACTCATTTAGCGGAACTAAAGATAATTATTACTTCAGTTTCGGTATCGGTAATGGTGGCGCTGATGAAAAGATGGTAGTAGACAACTTTGAATTAAAAGTATGTTCAATGCCTAAAGGATATAAATTAGTTAATACTGAAAATGGTGCAGCACAAAAATATGCAGCATTCGGAAAAGGATTAACTAAAGCTCAACTTGAAGGCGCTACAATGGTAGAAGCATCGTTCGATGTATTAGAACTTAGCGCATCAACTTGGTTCTGGCTAAATGGTTTCACAACTGAAAGTTTAGGATTTACAGATGATAGCGGAAAAGATTTCAAAGCGTTCTTATATGAAGCAGGAATGGCTGGTATCGCAGCTGGACCTGATTCATCAGCTATGTATAGCGCAGCTGATGCGGAACTCGCTAAAGCTGGTGCTTGGGTAGCTCACGGCTTAACTACTGGATATTTAAATAACCATATTACCGCATATGGCAACATGTCTATGAAGTTTGAATTCTATGTAGATGGAACTATTAGAGTATATTATGGATACTTAGATAGAGTTGATGGAACAAAGACTACTTGGACACAATCAATGTATTTCAAGAATGCATATTCATACGATGGAACTAAAGATAATTATTACTTCAGTTTCGGTATCGGTAATGGTGGCGCAGATGAAACAATAAAGTTCGATAATTTCGAATTAAAGGTATATAAGGGCGAAACTGGTACTGTTGTTGATTCAGATTTAGCGTTAAGAAGTGCTGAAGCTAAGAACGCTAATTCTAATAATGTTACATTCACTTTAGAAACTAGAAACATCACTATCGCTGAAGCGAAAGAAGGAGAATATGTTGATGTAACAAGTCAAGTTGAAACTCAAAATGCATCTTCTAAATTAATTAAAGAAGAAACTAAGACTAATATAACATATGTTGATTTTAGCGATTATTCTAAGTTTGTTGATGAACCAACTAATAGTGATGAAATCGCAACAAAGAATTATTATAAAGTTACATACATTAAAGCGACTAACCCTGCTCAAGATAATAGAATCGCATCATTATCTAAATTAAAATATGATGAACAAGCATCAGTAGCGTTCACTTTAGAAGCACAGATGCAGATAGCTGAACTAGCTGATAATAAAAAGATAGTTATCGCATTCGGTCTTGAATCAAGAGATCAAGAATTAGATACTCAATCATATCTATATTTTGTAAAGAAAGCTGATGGATTATATTTTGGATATGTAAAAAGTGGTGAAGCAGGAACTACTGAAACATTACTTGGAGATTTAGTTGGTAAAGAATTCTTTGATATCAACTTATCTTGTGATAATGAACTTAAAGTAACTGGTACAGTTAATGGTGTAGAAGTAAATGCTGAACTTGGCGCAGTTGCGGGATATATGGCATTTACTCAACTTGGTGAAGGCAATTCAACTTACTCTTTAGCTCAAGAATGTGTTCTAAAGAACTACACTTATAGAGCTGGTACAGGATTAGATATTGAACATCCATTCAATGTTGCATATTTAGATTCTGATTTGTTTGTTATTCAATCTAATCAATCTTCATACATCGCTGATGTATCTGAATCTCAAGGATTAGATATCGATGAAGGAGAATTAAAGTTCATCGCAACTGGATTACATACTCATTTCGCAACAAAAGAAACTTATGCTGACTTTATCTTAGAATTTGATTTCACTAGTGAAGCTGTATCTTCTAGACCAGAATTAGGTGAAGCTGGTGCAGCATTTGGATATTCAGGCTTAGGTGTATGTTTCGGTAAACCAGAAGCTCTTGGCGCATGGTCAACTGGAAAATTAATCATGATTAGAGATACGTATACCGCTAATGAAAACTTCGCTCCATCATATGTTCAATTCTATAAAGCTAATGGTGCCCAAGATGTTGAAACTAAAGCTCTCGCAACTAGAGTTGAAGCTTTAGAAGGAACTGAAGGCGCAATCACAAGCAGCTTAACTAATTATACATATACTGTTAGTCCTGTTGAAGGAATGCCTAAGATTTATGATGCGACTACAAGATTTAGATTAGTTGTTATCAATAATTATGCTGTATTATATGGTGCAAATGTTGTTGATGGAACTTGTGGTGAATTTGTAGAAGTAATTAGTGGAACTGTAAAAGATTCTTATGGATATATTTCACTTTCAACTGATACAAATGGATGTTTCTCAATCGATAATTTCAGATTATATAACTTAGATGAAGAAGTTCTATCTGGCGCAACTAGAGAAGAAATTCTAAGTAATTATGATGATAATAAGGTTTTAGCTGATGTTGTTGCTCCAACAAAGATTGCTACTCCAACACTCACATTAACAAATAATACAGTTTCATGGGACGCTATAGAAGGTGCTACAGGATATGTTGTTACTCTAAATGGTGTTCAATTAGAAAAACAAACTGAAACATCATACACTATTAGAGAAACTACTCCAGGTGAATATGTTGTAACTGTACAAGCTATATCTGATGGTTCTAAGACTAGTCTAGATTCTAATGTTTCTAAGAGCGTAACTTACGTTGTTGAAGACACTACTAATCCAGATAACCCTGATAACCCAGATAATCCAACTACATCACCTGATGATAACCCAACAACTTCTCCAGAAAATCCAACTACTGATAATACAAAACCTACAGAAACTAAGAAGAAAGGATGTAAAGGTTCTATTGGATTATCATTATTATCTATTCCTCTATTAATTGGTACAGTGCTAGTTATTAAAAAAAGAAAAGAAGAATAGAATAAATTATATTTAAGTATGTCTGCCTGGAAACAGGCAGACATACAAACAGGAGTCTCATATGAAAAAGACAAAAGCTGAAATAATAATAATGTGGATATTCTTTGCGATATTTATTATTTACGCAATATCATTAATATTTCCATTTATTTGGGTATTATTAAACTCTTTTAAATCTAAAACTGAGTTTTTCCATAATATGTGGGGTTTTCCTGAAGTATTTACTATAGAAAAATGGAGAGATAGTTTTAAAGTCACATCTCAAGGTTTAACTATATTAGATATGTTCGGAAATTCTTTAATCTTTACTATTGTCAATACATTCTTACACGTTATGAGCTGTTCATGTGCCGCATATATTATGTCTAAATATCCATTTAAAGGAAGAGAATTGTTGATGTCTTTCTTGTTGGTTGTTATGATGATTCCTACTACCGGATCAATTTCATCAGTTTATAGATTCTATAATGATTCAGGATTAATCAATACTTATTTAGGAATATTTATTATGAACTGTGGTGGATTCGGTGTAAATTTCTTGTTGCTTTATGGCTTTTATAAGAATCTATCTTGGACTTATGCAGAAGCGGCTGAAATAGATGGCGCATCCCATTTCCAAACTTATTTAAGAGTTATGTTACCGATGGCGATTCCTGCTATAACAGCGGTATCGATCTTAGCGGGAATTGGACAATGGAATGATTATTTCACTATCTATATGTACGCTCCAGAACACGCAACACTCGCCGTGGGTACTCAGATAATTTCTAATAATACTCAATCTACAATGGACTACCCACAACTATTCGCAATTATAATTTTTACAATCATTCCAGTTTTGATTGTTTACGCTGCTTTCCAAAAAACTATTATGAAAAATACCGCAATTGGAGGAATTAAAGGATAATGAATTTCAATGAATTAAAAAATAAGAAAATTGTCATTGGTGGTTGGGTTTCTCCAGTTACTGATAGATTAAAAAAACAAAAGGTAAGCACAGAAGATTCTTATAAAAACCTTAAAGAATGTGGGTTTGATTTTATTCATACGCTATATGAGAATTCACATGATAATGAAATTATTGATGCTTTAGATAATTTAGAAAAACAGAATATATTTGGATATATTTATGATTCAAGAATAAATGATATTAATTATGATAAAGACGCTAGATATAATTTAATAAAAGAGTTTAGAAAGAGAAAGAGCTTCGCAGGGTTAAATCTTGCAGATGAACCTGGTATAAATAAATTTGAAACATTAAATAATCTAGTAAGCGAATATAAAGATATTGATTGTTATATCAATTTTTTACCAATGTACGCAACATATAATCAGTTAAAAACTGCAATATGGAAAAATGAAAGACAGGCTAATAAAGAAGAATATATAGAATATTTAAATGAGATTGATAAGATTAAATTAAATGAGTTTTCTTATGATTTCTATCCTTTTGATAGTGATTACGGTGTTATAAAAGAGAATTATTTCTTAGAATTATATCTAACAAAGATGTACGCAGATAAAAGGGGAATACCTCTATGGGATTTTATTCAAATAACTGCGTTTAAGAATGAAATAAGAGTTATAAGCGAAGAAGAAATATATTTCTTAATTAATACTTCACTTTGTTTCGGTGTAACTGGTATTCAATATTTTACTTATTTCTGTCCTATTAATAATGAATATGAATCTTTTAGAGGGGCTATAGTTGATATGGATGGAACCCTTACTGATAGATATTATTTGGTAAAGAGCGCAAATGAATTTATTAACAGTCTAGGCGATAAATTAGTAAATGCTAGATTTTTAGGTGTTGATTCAAATGGATATGTTAGTGATTTAATTCCATCTGAAGCAAAAAAGAATAATGATATCAAAGTAAATGGACAAGATTATCTATGTGGATTATTTACTAAAAATAATAAAAGAGTATGGCTACTTATGAATACTTCATTTGAGGGAGTAAGAAAATATTCTATAGACGCTAATGGATTAAATATAAAACTATTAAATAGTGATGAAAAGTTAAATGAGATAACACTTGATAAAGGAAGGAGTATTTTGATCTATGAAGAATAGAGGAATAATAAATGCTTTACTAAGCTTTATATGTGTTTTAGGAATACTAGTATTTGTTTCTGGATGTAGTGAATTAACAATTGAAAATAATGATACTACTAAATCAACTAATCAAAATAATACAAGCGATATAAAAAATAGTGGATCAACAAAAGAATCAAAAGAAACTGATAAAACAAGTGACGATGTCACTACTACAAATGTTATTAGAGATGATGTTACATATGATACATATCAAAGTTTTTGGTTAAATCAATTCGATTATACAGTAATGCCTATAGCTGGATATAATTCATGTCCTATTAAAATAGATGGTGTATATTCTAAAAGTTTTACTACAAAAGAACATTTATTAGTGCTTAAAGAATGTGGATTAAATACAGCGTATGCATTATATGAGATTCTACCTAGCGCAAATAGCGATGTAATAGATGCTTTAAATGCGTGTGATGAATTAGGATTAGCATATGTTGCTAGAATGAGCGGAGATTTTAATCAGTCTAATAAACTAATGATAACTTCTAGTTTATCTGAAATCACTCAATATGAATCATTTGCGGGAATATTAGTTTCAGATGAACCAGGTTATAGAATGTTTAAACAATTAAATAAGACTATAGAAGCATATAAGAGCGTTATACCTGGATTCTATTATCATACAAATATATTTCCTAGCTACGCATCAGAAAGACAATGTTATAGATCTGGATCTGATCAAACTGAATTACCTAGTGAAGGTTATTCATATGAACAATATGTTGATGATTTTTTAGAAATTGTTAATCCACAGGTATTATCATATGATAGTTACCCATTTAAATCTAATTCATCCATCAGCAATGAATATTATAATAATTTAGCTTTAATTAGAAATAAGGCTATGAATAAAGGAATTCCTTTCTGGATCTTTATCCAAGCGTATGGCGCTGGAGATAGAAGAGTACCAAATGAAGAAGATATCTTATGGCAGGTAAATACTGGATTATCATTTGGATGTAAAGGAATTCAATATTTCTGTTATACTCAACCAGATGAAACATTTGAAGGCTGTCTAGTTGATACAGATGGAAATAAGACTGATCTATGGTATTACGCTCAAAGAGCGAATAAACAGATAGCTTATGTTGATGAAGTGTTAATGTGCTCACTATCTAAAGGATTAATCTTTACAGGAATACATCCATCAAATATATCAGGAATTGATAGTATTGATAGTTATGGAGCGCTCACAAATGTTAGTGCGTTACACACAGTAACTGGATGTTTTGATTATGATAATAAAGATGCATATTATATAACTAATGATTCTGTTACAGAAGATGATAACATTACATTAACATTTAATGCTCAAGTAAAAGGATATTATGTAATCGATGCGGTCAAATATGAATTTGATACAAATAAATTAGATATAGAATTAACTAAAGGTAATGGCTGTTTAGTAGTTATCGAATAGGAGGAAATATGAAGAAATTAATCATTTCATTATTTATTTTCGTATCTCTATTTACTTTATTATCATTTAATGTACACGCAGAAGGATCGGGTGATCCCCTTCCTAATTTTAATGAAGATTTTGAATCTTATGATTTAGGAAAAACTGAAGAAATATTATCATTTAGAGATAATTGGTCAAATGATTACTATACTGGTGAATCAGATGGCACTCAACAGTTAGATGTTTCTTGGATAGAATATGAAGATGAAACAAAGAGTAATAAAGTATTAAGAGTGACTAATATAGAAAACGATGGATCATTCTTCTTTATAAGCGCCGCTAAAGCATCTAGATATAAGAACTTTAGTGTAACGTTTAAAGTAAAAGTATTAGATTGTAAAGAAGAAGTTGGTGGTTGGTTTGGAATAAATTGTAGAAAAGAAATAGACGCTAGATACAATGGAACTAATGGAATGTTACTAACATATAGATGTTATAAACCATCGGAAGGAAAACCATATTTCCCTGCAACATATAGATATATGCCTCTAACTCAATTAGATTTAACACCAGAAACTATTTCTGATTATGGGAAGAACGCTACATATAATGTGTTTGAATCATATAATGTAAGCGAAGAAAATAATGGTTGGGTTGAATACAAAATCGATGTTCAAGATACAAATTATAAAATGTACGCTTCTGGGAAACTAGTTAGCGATTTTACATATGATAAAAAAGCAATTAATACTTTTGGATATTTAAGTTTTAATGTGTGTGTTTGTGATTTAATGATGGATGATTTTAACTTAATCAATCATGATGAAACTGCACCAGACCCAATTGAAAACGATGATCCAACTATTCCTGATACCACAACAACTGAGAATAAAACTACAGATGATGATATAATAAATAATGATAAACAAACAGAAAAAACAAATAATACTGATACTAAAAAAGGATGTAAATCATTAGTATCAGTAATCTCAATACTTCCATTATTAGGATTATCATTTGTTTTATTGGTGCTTAAGGAGAGAAAAAAATGAAAAAAACATTGTTAGCTATTTCTTTATTACTAGTTTTATTTACTCTTGGCTGTAATAAAACTACTTTAACTTCAAACGATACTACAGCTATTATAGAAAATGAAAAAATCGAAGATGTAGTTGACTATGTATTAAATATTGATGAAAATAGAGATATTAAAATATTACAATTAACAGATACTCAAATAATAGATGCTGATCAAAGAAGAACTGAAAATAGAATATCTGATGGAATGAAGACATTATGGAAAATAGATAATGTTGATTCGCTTTTATTTAATTATATGGACGATGTAGTTAGTAAAACTAATCCTGATTTAATTGTTTTAACTGGCGATAACGTATATGGTGAATTTGATGATTCAGGAACTTCATTAGAGTTATTAATCGAACATATTGATTCATATAAAATACCTTGGACATTATGTTATGGAAACCATGATAATGAAACAATTCTTGGCGCTACCTGGCAGAATGAACAATATGAAAAATCTGAATATTGTATGTTTAAAAGAGGTAGTGATGAAGCTGAAGGCAATGGAAATTTTACAATAGGTATTACTGTTAATAATAAATTGAGAGAAGTCATATATATGCTTGATGGACATGGATGTGTTAATTCATCTAAAGAAGAAAGAGTATATTCAAAAGCTGGTATATATGATGGGCAATTAAACTGGATTAAAAATACTGCGAATAGAATTAAAAAAGCTAATGATGGTGTTAGCCCTAAGTCTCTTGTGTTTGAACATTACGCTTTAAGAGCGTTAGGTGATGCTTTACAAGCGTATGGATATACAAGTATTAAAAATGATTTTTATAGTTCAGATGGCTCTTCTAGTAAATTTAAAGTTGTGAATATAGAATCTGATAATGGAGATTATGGAACAATCAATGAAGATCCAAGTTTTATAGATGGTGATTACGTTTTCTTTAATCTACTAAAGAATATTGGATGTGAAGGCGTATTCTTTGGCCATAATCATGAAAATAGCTGTAGTGTAGAATATAAAGGAATAAGATTAACTTATGGTGTTAAAACAGGAACATATGATTCACACGACAAGAATTTACTTGGAGGTACATTAATATCTTTAAAAAATGATGGATCATTATCAGTTGAACCAATATATTCGAAAGGATTAAATGAATAAGAAAATATTATTGTTTATAATAACTTTGTTATTATCATTTTCTTTATCTAGTTGTAATAAAAAAGAAACAGATATATCCATCACAACAACAAACATACCTACTGATTCTATAAGCGATAAAGAAGAAACAACTATGAAAAAAGAATTAAGTGATATTGTAGATTTTATACTTGATATAGATTCTGATAGTGAAGTTAAAATATTACAACTAACAGATATACAAATTATTGATTCAAGACAATCAAGATATAGTAATAGGTTAAGTCAGTTAGAATATGAAAAATGGGATACTGATACAATTGATGAGAACGCATTTAAATATATGGACTTTGCGGTTAACGCATCTAAACCTGATTTAATTGTATTGACTGGCGATAACGTATATGGTGAATTTGATGATTCAGGTACATCACTAGAAAAGTTAATAAAAAAGATGGATAGCTATAAAATACCATGGTGCGCTGTATTTGGTAACCATGATAATGAAACAACTAAGGGAATCGATTGGACTATTAAACAATATGAAGATGCAGAATATTCTTTATTTAAAAGAGGAAATGTAGAAGGAAATTCTAATTATTCTGTCGCTATTTTAAATAAAGGAAAGCTTAATTCTGTATTATTTATGATGGATTCTAATGGATGTACATTTTCTCAAGATGATGATAACGTAGTATATAAAACTGCAGGTTATTATCCTAAACAGTTAGAATGGTTTGAAAGAACTAATCAAGAATTAAAAGAATATAATAATGGTGAAAATGTTCCAAATACTATTTATTCTCATATATCAGTAAAATCATTTGCGGATGCTTTATATGAAAAACATGATTATTTAAGTGAAAGACATGGATATTCATTATATTCAGGTGGTAAACCTATAGGAGGACAATTTAAGCCTATTAAGTTAGATCCAAACTCTGATGAAGATTTTGGATATTTAATGGTTGATTTTGGTTCACTGCTTGATGCAGAATATAAATTGGTTAATCTCGCTAAAAAGTATGGTACCTTAGGATTTTTCTTTGGTCATGAACACAAGAATAATATATCTGTAGTTTATGAAGGAATCCGCTATACATATGGAACTAAGACTGGCACATATGACTCAAACCTTCAATATATGTTAGGTGGTACTTTAATAAATATTAGTAATGGAGAACTAGTAGTTAAGCATCTATATTATCAATAAGGTGGAGTATTTATGGAAGGAAGAAACCAAAAGTATATTAGAAAAAGAAACAAAGAAAAGATTCTTAATCTATTAACTCAAAAAGAAATGACTTATTCAGAACTCGCAAGAGAACTAAACATCAGCAATACCGCTATTGCGAATATTTGTCGTGAGTTAATAGATGATAAGATTCTTGAAAGAACAAATAATACTTTAGGAAGAGGCGGTATAAAACTCAAAATCTCTAAAAGAATGGGTTTTATTGTCGCAATAGATTTTTCTCCACTTAATCCACTAGTTAGATTTACTGATTTTTACGCAAACTTAATAGATGAAGAAAGAATAGAATTCGAATATAAAATAAGCGATAAAACTTTTAATAGAATCTATGAAATAATAGACGAACACATAATAAAATTTAAGAAAGATAATTTAGATCTTAAATGTATAAGTATCGCTACTCCAGGTAAAATAGATAGTAAAACTGGATATTTTTCTCAAGCTCCAAGATACCATAATTATAAAGATATTAACCTATATAAAATGTTCAATGATAGATTCAAAGTTGATGTAGTTGTGAAGAACGATATCAACTTAGAAATGTTAGGTTATAAGATTTATAATAATGAAGGTAAAACAATAAAAAATGCGTGTATGATTCACTGCGGAATTGGATTAGGTGCAGGAATACTAATAGATGGTAAGGTATATGAAGGTTCCCATGGATTTAGCGGTGAAATAGGTTTAATGTTAACTAATCTTCAATTCTCTAACAACAATAACCTTCAACTATTCTATGAAGAGGATAACTATACTGATTCAATTCTTTCAGTCTTGTCGCTTAGACGCGCTATCGTTAAGGGCGTTAACTATTTAAAAGAAACTTCATTAAAACTTAATGAAGATGGAAAAGTTGATATCGCTGATATTGTTGAATCATATAAGAAGAAAGATAAATTTACTGTTGAAGTAGTTAATTCTCACGCTACGATTCTCGCGAGATTCGTTAAAAACATAGTATATTTTATGGATTTAGATACTGTGATAATATCAGGTGAAATTGTAGATTTCGGTGAAGATTATTTTAAAGCGTTTAATAAAGCTTTAAATATTAATAATAGTACAAGAGTACTCTTTTCTCTTAGTGGAAACGAATATACTATATTAGGCGCTGTATATACTGGATGTTCTACTGCATTAAAGAGTGAAACTAAGTCAATAATATAATAAAAACAGGGTGTTTGACCTGTTTTTATAATGTTTGTTGTGTTTCTGAATATGGCATTATGGCTACTTCCATATTGCCGTTTTTTTGTCTAATTTCATCTAGTAATGCTTTAGATTCATTTGGATCTTTTAATAATACTCTAACACTTAATTTATATAAAGATCCCATATCGGATGTTTTAACTTTTATATATTCATATTCTTTTGTATAATGTTCAAATGTTTCTTTGAATTCATCTACATAGTTTAAATCTTCAGGGATAGTAACTTTTACTATTAATTCTTTATTACTATTTTTATGAATGAAGATATTTAATTTAGAAAGTAATAAGAATGTGAATGTAAGAAGAAGTGAGAATACTACACTAAAGAATATATATCCAGCTCCTAATATCACACCCGCAATAATATTAATAAATAAAGCTGCGATTTCAGAAGATGTAGCTTGTACACTTCTAAATCTTAATAGTCCAATTCCTACTGCGGCGATTCCTATTGCGATGCCTGTTGAACCGCTAACGAGCGCTAAAGCTACTGCGATAACAGCTGTCATAATAGAATTTGTCACAAAGAATTTTTTTGAACTATTTAGTCCAAAAGATAGAATAAATGTGTTTAATGTGCCGAGCACAAGCGCTACTAGTAATATGATGATAAAAGCTAAGAATGTATTTTCTATATTATTGAATAATGAATCAAACATTTGTTAACCTCCAGTTATGTAATTCCTTTTCTCTTTTGTATGCTTCTCCGTATTTGGAAATTGATCCTTTTCTTATTTTTCCTCTAGTTAATATTGATGTTAGCCATAAAGGCATGTTGTGCAACACCTTAATCTCCATTAGTACTCTATCATCATTAAGTAAAGGTGAACCATCTAACGATGTATGAAGATTAAGATCAGTAGTTCTATATCTAGGGTTAAAATCAAAAGTTACTCTAACTTCACTATTTTCTTTATAGAATGATTCTCTTTCATAGATAACTAATACTTGAGGTATTAAGTCTTTATAGTGATTTCTAAAATATGTTAATTCTCTAGATATTTGTGAATCTTTGAATTCTCCTTTATAATTCATAAAGTCTTTAGCGATCTGTTCTTTAACTGGTATACGTCTTTTGTATACTAGTCCACACGCTTTTCTTTTTATTTCAAAGAAACAAGGAGTATCAGGACTAGCTAGGCCATAACTTCTAAGCCTCAATTTTTCTTTAAATTTAGGCTTTTCCATAGATGTTCTAATGAGCAAGAATGATGGAGTATCAAAATATATAGATTGGATTGTTGCGATACCGTATTTATCAACTTTCATATAGTTAAGCAGTTCATTCTTAATCCATAGATACTCATCGTGTGTAAGGATATATTTTAGTTCATATCTTTCGAATACCTGTTGGAACTGTCCCATAGTCTTTCCTCCTTTTTAATAATTATATTTGTTCAACTTAAAAGGAACTTAAAAATTCAAATAAAATTTTATAATTCTACTTTTATATTAAAGTTGTTGTTTTCTCCATACGCAGATATTCTACCTTTATGGAGATTAACTACCTCTTTAGCGATTGATAGTCCGATTCCTGAACCTTCATAATTCGCTCTTGCTTCATCAGTTCTATAGAATCTTTCAAATACATCATTTAGATTACCATTCTTTAGTTCTGTCGCATCATTTTTAGATTCTATGATTATTCTTTCATTATCTTTAGTTACAGTAAATGTAGCGTAACTTACTGAATATTTTAAAGAATTATCCATAATAGTTGATATTAGCCCTTTTATCAATAATTCATTGCCTTTATATTCAATATCACTATCAATATTAATATTTAATGTCTTATTTTCTTTCTTAAATATCTCGCTATATGGTTCGACAACTTCAGTCGCCGCATTAGACAAATTGAATTTAGCGAATTCTGATAATTTATCCATCTCATCTAATCTAGATAGATTATTTAATTCTTGAATCATATTAGATAATTTTCTAACCTGTCTATTGATTGTATCAATAGACTCGTTCTCACCATATTCAATTTCTAATATCTGGTTGTTTGCGCTAATTATAGTGATTGGAGTTTTTAGTTCATGTGATGCGTTAGATATAAAGTGTTTTTGTTTCTTAAACGCATCATCAACTGGTTTAACTACAATATTTGAAATAAAGAATATAAGAACGAATGCGATTACTATGCCAACTGATCCTACAATGAATGATGAGATTAAAACTGTTCTTGATGGCGCTAATTCTCTTTCATAATCTACATATACAATAGTAGTAGTAGAAGTAGAGCTATCTTCATATACTCTAAATCTATAATCTTTATACCAACCTGTAGAAGCTTTTTTACTTAGTTGGTTTGTTGCGATATCGATTGCTTGAGCCTCGTTTACTGATGCGATTCTATCAGTTTTAGTTTCTATAACATTAGAATCGCTATCAAATTTAACTAAGAAGTATCTAGTATCGAACATAGCTTCTCTTCTGATATCACCAATTCTTGGCCCATTTTCATTCTGATTAGGATTAGGTGCCCCTCCATTCATTGGTGGAGTTAAATTATCATTAGTTAGTTCACCATTAACCGCAATATCATAAGTGAATCTATCAGCCTCTCTTGCGACCTTATTATAGTTAGATATATTAACTGATAAAAGGATAAGTGACAAAAGTAAAAATATAGATAGAGTAGAAATGAGAATAAACTTAAATCTTAATTTCTTAATCATCATTTCCTCCTATTTTATATCCAACACCTCTTACAGCTTGGATAGTATTTCTTGAACCGATTTGATTTATTTTTTTTCTTAATGATGAGATATATGCCCATACAACATTTATCTCAGCTTCACTATCATAATCCCAAACCAATTCCATTAGTCTTTCAGTGGATAATAAACTATTAGAATAAGTGATAAAACATTTCATCATACTGAATTCTTTTGATGTTAATCTAACTTTTCCTTTTACTGATGATAATTCATATGTTGATGAATTAAGTGTTATATCATCATATATTAATTCATTATTATCTATTCCACTATTGCGCCTAATAAGAGCTCTTATTCTCGCTAGCAATTCTTTGATTTGGAAAGGCTTAGTTAAATAGTCATCAGCGCCACTATCAAGGCCTAATACTTTATCATCAGTTTCACTTCTAGCAGTCAACATTATGATAGGAGTATAGTTTTTATAGTTCCTTAACGATTTAGCTACTTCATATCCGTTCATCTTCGGCATCATAACATCTAATATGATTAGATCAAACTTATTAGTAGATGCGGTATCTAAAGCTTCTAATCCGTTATATGCATTAACGACTTCATATTCTGATATCTCAAGAACTCTTTTTAACGCTTTAGCTAAATCTTTATCGTCTTCCGCAATTAGTATCCTCATTTTTGTTCCTCCTCACATTAATTATATTATCGTTACTTAAAAATAACTTAAAAAAATAAAGGAATTATTCTTCTTAAAATATAACATAATTATAGTTAAAACTCTATCTATTCAAATAGATAGATGTAGTCAAAGAATAATCTTATTATATAAAGTTAGATAATCACTTAATAATATTTTTAATACCTATAGTAGTAAGTAATTCTGAGAGTAATGTTAATAAGAAAAAAAGTTGTATTATCAAAAATGTCTACTTCTATAAATGAAAATGAAACAAAAAATTCAAATATGAATACTTTTAAAAATGATAATTAAAAGAAAAAAACTTTTTATGTTTACTTTTCTTGGCAAGTACAATTCTTATTTCTACCATTTACAGTAGAAAAAATAATCACTATACCACTTTCTATTTTCTTCCAGAAACGACTTTTTCCTAAGAAAAAGAAATTACACACCTTGAACTATTAAAAATGCACGAACAGGCAAGAAAAGACTTTAGAAATGCATTTAAAAAATCTTCCATAATTAGATGATAATACATTTCGTTCAGGTGTTCGAGTCTGGAAATCATTTCCGCTTACGTGTTTTTTACCAACCAACCCAATTTTCCGTAGGTACAAATAAAAACCGCCACATCAGGCGGTTGTTTTATTAATTAAGTGGTGCGGGTAACAGGACTTGAACCTGCACGCCTCTCGACATAAGAACCTAAATCTTACGCGTCTGCCAGTTTCGCCATACCCGCAAGTTTGGCAGGGCCGGAAGGATTCGAACCTTCGATGATGGAGTCAAAGTCCATTGCCTTAACCACTTGGCTACGGTCCTGTGTGCCTTAAATATAATAACACATTAAAAAAATATATGCAAGAACAAATGAACTAAATAATGTTATAATATTTGTATGATTAAAGTGTTATCTAAAGAAATGAGTGATACTTATATAAATAAGTATCGCAATAATGTTAAAAATAAAGATGAGTTCTATTATAAAGCATCACTAGCGATTTATAATTATTCAAAAATAAATAATAAAACACTTGTGATAATTGGTGATTCTAATGAATCTGTATTTTCATTATCTTTTGCGTTACTTTTAAAGAGTAGAGGCGTTGATGTATCTATATTACAAGTATCACCAATTAATAATAGTAATGTTATTGATTATTTATCTAAATGTATTGATTTATATATACCTGTATATGTTTATAAAAGTGACTTTAATCTATTAAATTATGAAACCATAGTTGAATCTATGCTTAATGAAAATAGAGAAATGAATGATGAAATTAGGAATATTATAAACATTATAAATGATTCTAATATTTATGTATTATCTATAGATATAAATTCAGGATTAGATATTAATAATGGTAAAGCAGATAACGCTATCATTTCTAATTTAACTGTATGTATGGGATACGCTAAAACTGGTAATTTCTTAAATGACGCTAAGGATTATTTTGAGGAATTAGTAGTTATTGAACTAGATGAAAAATATGATGATTATTCATATTATGTAGTAGAAAAATCAGATCTTAAAAAGGTATTTAAAACTAGAAACTATAATTCTCATAAAGGAACATATGGGTATATAGGAGTAATGGGTGGCTCATATAACTATAGTGGTTCAGTTAAATTATCTAATTTAGCTGTATCAAGTTTAATTGTTGGTGGAGGAGTATCTAGAGTAATTTGTCCAACTGATATAGCTGATTCTATAATGCCTTACCTATTGGAATCGACTATGTATCCAATCGATTCTAATAATAAAGGTGGATTTTCTTTTGATGAACAATCTATCAGTCACGCTATTGATTCTTTAACCTCACTCGCATTTGGAATGGGGATTGGTGAATCAACTGATAATGAACTAGTATTAGAATATATTCTAAAGAATTATAAAAAGAAATTATTAATAGATGCGGATGGATTAAATACATTATCTAGAATGGATTTAAATATGATAAATGAATCTGATGCGTCAATAGTTTTAACACCGCATGTTAAGGAATTTTCTAGATTGATAAATGTTAGTGTAGATGAAATACTCGATGACCCTATTAAATACGCTCTTGATTTTACTAAGAAATATAAGTGCGTATTAGTATTAAAAGGTACATCAACAATCATTTCATATAGAGATAGATTATATATTGTTCATCTTGGTTCGAGCGCATTATCTAAAGGCGGTAGCGGAGATATATTATCTGGATTAATCGCTGGTATAATGGGATATACTAGCGCTATAGATGCGTCTATCGCTGGATGTTATCTACTAGGAGAAGCTGGAGTTATCGCATCTAAAAGATATGGAGATTACGCAACACTTCCAAGAGATATAATATCTACTATTAAAGAAATGATGAAAGAATATTAATTAATGATATAATACGATAGAGAGGATTATAATATGACTGATAATGAAAGACTAGCTGAATTAATATTTCCAAATATTCATACAACTATAGATGATCTTGAAAAAAGATATCCTAAAAGAGAATTAGCTGAAGGCGCAATCGTTGATAGATTCGCTCCATCTCCTACAGGATTCTTACATTCAGGAAGCTTATTTACTGCGATGATATGTCATAAGTTTGCGAAACAAACGGGTGGCGTTTTCATGTTGAGATTAGAAGATACTGACTCAAAAAGAGAGGTCGCAGGTTCAGGAGAAGAATTATTAACACAATTAGCCAATTTTGGGATCGTTCCTACTGAAGGATATTATGGAACTTATGAAAAAGGTAATTATGGTCCGTATAAACAATCAGATAGAAGCGAAATATATAATACAGTCATCAAAGAACTAATTAAAAGAGGAGATGCATATCCTTGTTTTGTTAGTGAAGAAGAATTAGATGAGATAAGAAAGAAACAGGAAGCTAATAAAGAAAATCCTGGATATTATGGTAAATACGCAATATGTTCATTTTACACAGCTCAAGAAGCTATAGATAGAATTGAAAAAGGCGATAAATATATCATACGTTTTAGGTCTAAAGGAGATCATAATAATAAGATTAAAGTTCACGATTTAATTAAGGGAGATTTAGAATTATCAGAAAATGATCAACACATTGTTATATTAAAGAAAGATGGACTTCCTACATATCATTTCGCTCATTTATGTGATGATCACTTCATGAGAACAACTCACGTTACTAGAGGCGAAGAATGGTTGTCATCTCTTCCTATTCATATTGAATTATTTGAAAGAATGGGTTGGGAGCCTCCTAAATACGCTCACCTTCCTGTAATCATGAAATTAGATGAAGGAAAGAGAAGAAAGCTATCTAAACGTCATGATAAAGAAGCCGCTGTATCATTCTTCTTAGAAAGTGGATATCCTAAAAAAGCATTATTAGAATATCTATTTACTTTAGCTAATTCTAATTTTGAAGAATGGAGATTAGAACATATGGATTCTGATATTTATGATTTTAATTTCACATTCGAAAAATTTAATGTTGATGGTGCATTATTCGATATAGAAAAGATTAATAATATATCTAAAGAAAGATTATCTAGATTAACTAAAAAAGAATTTACTGATCAAGCGCTAGAATACGCATCTAACTACAATAAAGAGCTATATGATTTAATTAATAGAGATAGAGATTATTTTGAATCTATAGTAAATATAGAAAGAGAAAAAGAAAATCCAAGAAAAGACTATACAAAATTTGAAGATATAGTACCATTCATTTCATTCTTCTATGATGATTATTTTGATAATCTAACTAAAGAAGAATTTAACCCTAAATATTCTAAAGAAGAAATTAATAAAGTATTAAACGCTCATATGAATAATTTAGGTCTTGAAAAAACAGAAGAAGAATGGTTTAATAATCTTAAGTCTGTAATGAACCCATTAGGTTTTGCGGCTAATAAGAAAGAAATGAGAGAAGCACCAGATAAGTTTAAAGGAACTATTGGAGAAGCTTCTGAAATAATTAGAATATCTTTAACAGGAAGAAAATCTTCACCTAATCTATATTATGTAGAACAGATATTAGGTAAAGAAAAAATTGTTAATAGATTTAAAAAAGTAACTGAATAAGTTACTTTCATATGGCTCATTGGAGAAGCGGTCTAACTCACTGCCCTCTCAAGGCAGCATTCACGGGTTCGAACCCCGTATGAGCTACACGAGATATTATATAGTGTTAACATGAGAATTATCTCAAGTTAGCACTTTTTTCTTAAAAAATATTGACAATCTCTATACTTCGTAATATGATGTATAACGTAATCGGAGGTATATATGGATGCACAGCTAAAAAAAGGAGTACTAGATGTATGCGTCTTAGCCGCTATAAAGAATGAAGATTCATATGGATATAAAATAATTAAAGATGTTAGGCCTGTATTAAATTTATCAGAATCTACTCTTTATACAATATTAAAAAGATTAGAAGACGCTAAAATGATCACAGTTTGGACCAAGGAATTTGAAGGAAGATTAAGAAAATATTATCACATCACTGATAAAGGATTAAAGAGAATAGAAGAATTTAAAAGTGAATGGAAAGAATTAATGTCAATTTATTTATATATTGTAGAAGGTGATGGACATGAATAAAAAAGAATTTTTATATGAACTAGAGAAAAATTTAAAAGGTCTTCCTAAAGATGATTTAGAAGATAGACTTAGCTTTTATAGCGAAATGATCGATGATATCGTATCTAGTGGTAAAAGCGAAGAAGAAGCGGTTAATGAACTTGGTGGTGTCAATAAAGTAATCGCTGATATCGCTAAAGATATGCCTCTAAAGAGGCTTGTACAAGAAAGAATCAGAACAAAGAAAAAGATGTCTGGATTGATGATTCTATTATTAATCTTAGGCTTTCCTTTATGGTTTCCACTTTTAATAACATTAATTGTATTAGTGCTTGTATTATGTCTTTTAACTTGGGTATTTGTGCTTGTTGCGTTAAGTATAGAAATAGCGTTTATCGTATCTTCAATAGGTATATTTATAGGATTTATTGCGTATCTATTTAATAGTCAATTATCATTAACACTACTCGGTACTTCATTAGTTTTAGCCGCTTTATCAATATTCTTCGCTTTCGCATTTAAATATATAGTAGTATTAAACGTTAGATTAAATAAGAAGATTTTTATAGGTCTTAAAAGAAGCCTAATTAAAGGAGGAAACAAAAATGAATAAAGCTTCAAAATTTCTATTATTCATAGCGGTTATATTATTAGTTGTTGGGGGCGGTGTTTTTTCATATGGTTTCTTTGTTAAAGGTGACTACAGTGTAATTCAAGCTAAAGCGAATGAAAGAACTTATGAGACTAATGAATCATTTTCAAATATTAATATAGATGTAGATACAGATGATGTTAAATTTATTTATGATAATAGTTTAGATAAATGTAAGGTTGTAGTAAAAGAATTTGAGGATACTAAATATGATGTGAAAGTTGATACAAATACACTAAATATTAAATTTATAGATGAACGTGTTTTCTATAAGAAATGGGGTTTTTCTTTTGAAAAACTTGGTGTATATGTATATTTACCCAATAACACTTATGAAAATTTAACTATAACTACTGATACTGGAGATGTAGATATTTCTAAAGAATTCTCATTTTTAACTGCTGAAGTTAGTACAGATACTGGGGATATTAGCTTTAACGCAAATGTATCAAATTACCTAAAGGTTGAAGTAGATACAGGAAACATAAAAATAAATGATATTTCTTTAGTAGATATGAGTATTGAATCTGATACTGGTAATATTGAAATAAAAAATGTTAATGTATCAAATAATATTAATGTCAAAGCAAGTACAGGAGATGTAAAGCTAGTTAATGTAATAACAAATTCAAATCTAGAAATAAAGACATCAACAGGTGATGTTTATCTAGATAGATGCGACGGAAGTAAAATAAAGATTAAAACATCAACTGGCGATGTTAAAGGGAATATCTTAACTGATAAAACATTTAATGCAAAGACTAGTACAGGTATAGTAAGAGTACCAAATACAAGTGGAAATATTTGTGAGATCGAAACAAGTACAGGCGATATTGTTATCACAATAAGTAAATAAATATATAAATTGTCTTTAGTAATGATAGTTGAAATATAAGGTGATATGATATAATAACCATCAAAAGGGTAAAAGACTATGATAAATATTATTAAGAATTATGAAAGACTAAAAGATGACGCTTATAGTATAGATAATGTATTTAGACCAAGAGAATATGATTGGCCAGGAGATTATGAAGGAAGAGCCTTATTAGCTTTTAACTGTCATTATGAAATAAATAAAAAAGAAATTTCAACCATGCATAAAATGGTTGAACTTCTTCCTAGTAAAACAAATGACAAATTATATTTTGGTAATGAATTTGATGGAACTATTGTTGATGAACAACAATTATCTGGTCATAACTGGTATTTAAGAGGATTATTAAAATACGCAGATAATTTTAATAATGATTTTGCGATGGATGTCGCAAGAAGCACTGTTGAAAACTTATACTTACCAGCGTTTAAGTGGTTTAATCATTATCCTCTCTTAAGAGATTCATATGAAGGTGGAGTAGAAGGTACAACTACTAAAGTTATTTCTGGATGGAGAGTATCTACTGATATAGGTTGCGCATTTATGTGTGTAGATGGCTTATCTAAATATTATCAAAAGACAAAAGATTCTAGAGTTAAAGAATTCTTAGATAACGCTATTGGTGTATTTGAAAAAATAGATCTATCTAAATATAAATTTCAAACTCATACTACATTATCTTGCCTAAGAGGAATTCTAACTTTATATCAAACTACTAATGATGTTAAATATTTAAATTTAGTAAAAGAGAAATATGATTACTATTTAAATCATGGAATGACTTTAAACTATGAAAACTTTAACTGGTTTAGTAGAGAAAATACTTGGACAGAACCTTGCGCAATAGTAGATAGTTTCATATTATCTGTAGAGTTATATGAGTTAACAAAAGAAGAATGTTATAAAACATTATCTAGACGTATATGGTTTAATGGTTTGCAGTTCTGTCAAAGAGTAAATGGTGGCGCTGGGACAAATTCTTGTGTAACTATAAAACAAAGAATATTAAAACCATTAATGTATGAAGCATTATTCTGTTGTACGATGAGATACGCTGAAGGCTTATTATATTATAGTAAAAGAGAAGAAATGTTTATTCATAATCCAAATAGTGAAGTAATAGTTGATGAATATAATAGACATTTCGTAGATGATAAGTTGCTTGTGGAATATAATGGAAAGATTACTCCAATATTTTCGCTAAATGAAATAAATAAAGAAAAAATAGATGATATAGAATTAAAGATTATATATTAAATAAATATTATCTCCGAATTAGGTCCAAGATTTTAAACAAACCTAAAAACCTATTTTGGAGATATTTTATTTACGGTATACAACCATATTTTAAAAAATTGTATATTCAAAATAATTTTTATTTAAATAATAAAAAAATTTTTGTATAATAACTTGTATAATATTTATAAATTTTACATGTTTTTTGTGGAGGATTGTCATATGAAAAACAAAAACGAAAGATTATCCTTATTTGAAAAGATTTTTGGCTATGTCTTTTTAGGATTATTAGTTGTTTATGCTGTTTTATTCTTCTTTGGAGGAATGATTTTTGGTAAGGATAACGAATTTTATCGCAGTTTATATTTATTCTCAGGTGCAGGAGATCCAAATACTTTAGTAAGAATTATCAGTTATTCTTTCTTCATTTTTGGAATTAGTTTTATTTTGAGATTATTATTCCGACTCTGCTTGCCATTATTAAAAAAGACAAGAGGTTTACTAACTATCTTAATCAGTGTTATTAAGTACGCTGCTGTGATTGTTTGGCTATTCTTCGTCTTATCTTCATTTGGCGTTGATACAGCTGTTATCTTAGCTGGCATAGGAATCGTATCATTAATTGTTGGCTTAGCAATTCAACCATTATTAAGCGATATCATTGCTGGATTATTCATTGTCTTTGAAGATGTTTTCTCTGTTGGTGATGTTATTGTTGCTGATGGATTTAGAGGTGTTGTAAAAGAAATTGGTATGAGACACACTCAAATAGTTGACGATGGTGGAAATATTAAAGTTATCAATAACTCTGATATTAGATCAATGGTTAACATGACTAATCAACTTTCTTTAGCGGTTATTGAAATCGGTATTGAATATGGCGAATCATTAGAAAGAGTAGAAGCAATCTTAAAAAATAATTTAAGTAAAATTAAAGAAAATATCCCTGCTATTCAAGAAGGTCCTTTCTATAAAGGTGTTTCTGCATTAGCAGATTCTTCTGTGAATTTGAAATTTGTTGCTCAATGTGATGAAAAGATGAGATATCAAGTTGAAAGAGATATGAATAGAGAATTCAAATTATTATTTGACAAGAATAATATCAATATTCCATTCCCACAAGTTGTGGTTAATGAACCAGTATCTTTTGAAAAAGCAACATATAAAGAAAAGATAGCAGCAAAAGAATTCGTTGAAGAACAAAAAGAAGTATCTGACGGATTAGATTCTGTTAATAACGGATAAATAATTAAAAAAATTATTAAATTACTATTATGTTAGATGATGAGAAAAATGTTTTCAACTTAGAAAACGAAGACGATATTTTAAATGTAGATGAGCATAATAATGTTCATAAATTAGAAGAAGAAATTCGTTTAAAAAGCGAAGTTTTTTCTGTACCTGAAGATAATATTCGCTATCAAGAAGAAAATATTATAAGAGCAAACAATAATTATAATGAATCATCTAACAACAATAATTTAAATAATAGTAACGCTAGTGGTATCGCTGGCGCAGCAAACGCTAATATATTTAGTAAGACTGGTAAAACCGTTCTACATGGACTTGGATTTCCAACCATTTTTGGTGGAATCGCTGTCACTTTAGTTGGAGCGGTTGCGATTATTGGTTCAACATCCAATACATTTACTAATATTTCAAATTCAACAAACAACGTATCCGTATTTATGGCTAAGAGTAATGAACTCGGCTTTTCAATAGAAAAAGATCCAAATAAAGTTTACATTATATCTTTAAGTAATGGTGAAGATATCTTCCAAGAAGAAATAATTGAAAAAAGCCAAGTTTCTTTCTCTAGTTTAAAGCCTGGTACAACTTATAACTTATCAATTTATGACATTACTGATGATTATAATGAAGATACTCAAGTTCTTATAAATAGAAATGAATATGATTATAGTTCAAGTAAAGTTGTATATTATGCAAATTATAAGACTGCAGAATACGATAAATATGAAGTCTCTACTGATATAACACATAAAGATGGAAACACCATGACTTTTAGTCTAAATATAGATAGTGATGATATTGACTTTATCACTGTTAGAGTTCTTGGTGATAATTCTCAAACTATATACTTATATGAAGGTTCATACAAAGAAGAATTTACTGTAGAAATAGGAGAGAATGAAGATGTTTCATGTCGTGTTTCTATAAACGGTAAAGTTGCTCACTTCAACCAATTTGTTGATCCAGATTATACTCATGTTGAATCAATATCTTTAAATGAAGAAAATCTAACTTGTGAAGTCGGAGACCAAATAGTATTAAACGCAACTGTATCACCAGATAGCGCTACAAATAAAGATGTTATTTGGACTAGTTCCAATACTAGCGTTGCAGTTGTAGATGAAAATGGCGCTGTTTCAATTCTAGGTGCTGGAAATGTATCAATAACTGCTACTACAGCCGATTTAGGCTTCACCGCTACCTGTAGTATAACGGCGATTGTTTCAGAAACTAGTGTCGAACTTGATAAAACTACTTTATCTATAGGAATCGGAGATACATCAGAACTTTCCGCAACAATCAATCCAAGTGACGCAACTGATAAGACTATAACATGGTCTTCATCTA
>OCVV011334108.1_pt1 | contig 38648 bp, 36 predicted proteins | sample 1539721 | NCBI WGS metagenome assembly OCVV01 (sample SAMN02144230, study PRJEB22623) | gut metagenome | biome: sheep rumen | host: Ovis aries | place: New Zealand | reverse complement strand
CAGCGGGGGAGCTCGAGGGGGCAAGGCCCGCCTCGAATACTATAAACCGCCGCCGGAAAAGCCCGCTATTTCGGGCTTTTCCGGTAAAAGCATTTTGCCTCAAGCAAAATGCTCGGCGGCTGAAGCGCAGTCAAAAAAGTCCGGTATGGACTTTTTTGACAAGCTGAGGCCACGGCCGCCCCTGTACGGGGCGGCCGTGGCCTGTTTTGACAATACGATCCATCCGCTTCAGCGGCTTGCCGACGCCGGGCGTTTCCCGCCCTCAGGGCAGATCCCGCTCCGCCGCACGGACGGTGCTGACAAAATATCGCATGGCCTCGACGGGGTACTCCCCTGCCGCAGTCTCGCCGGTGAGCATCACGGAGGCCGCGCCGTCGAGCACGGCGTTATAGACGTCCGAGACCTCCGCCCGGGTGGGTACTGCGCTGTGCTCCATGGAGGCGAGCATCTGCGTGACCACCATGAAAGCGCGGCCAGCCCGCCGGCAGGCGGCGGCGATGCGCTTCTGCGTGCCGGGCAGCTCCCAAAGCGGCATCGCGTTGCCGAGATCACCGCGCGCGATCACGATCTCATCCGCTGCAGCAATGAGCTCCGGCAGTCTTTCCAGTCCCGCGGCGTTCTCGATCTTGGCAAAGATCCGCAGCTCCGGGCAGCCCGCCTCCTTCAGCGCCTGCCGCACGGCTTGCAGATCCTCCGCGGAGCGGACAAAAGGCTGCATCACACCGGTGACGCCGTACTGCCGCGCACGGGCGAGGTTTTCTCTGTCGCTTTCCGTGAGCGCCGGGAGAGAAAGCTCCAGGCCCGGGAACGCCGCGCTCTTGCGGCTCCGGAGCAGCCCGCCCCGCAGCACGTGGGCCCGCTCCCGATCGCAGGCCCGCAGCAGGAGCTTCCCGTCGTCGAGCAGGATCTCCTGCCCTGCGGCAAGCACTTCGCGGATCTCGGGCGGGAGATGCAGCGCGTCGAGCGCGATCCTCTCCCCTTCTCTGAGCGCAAGCGGCTCTTTGAGCGCACCCACGCGCAGCTCCGGCCCCTGCAGGTCGATGAGCAGGTCCGGCTGCACAGCGGCGCGCCGTGCCGCCTCCCGCAGCGCCTCGATCTGCACCGCGGATTCTTCCAGCGTGCGGTGGCTGAGGTTGAGGCGAAGTCCCGTCATCCCCAGGCGCAGCATGCTCTCCAGTATGTCGGCCCGAGCGCATGCGGGACCGAGCGTTCCGTAAATCTTCATGGCGTTCTCCAGATTCAGTTCGACAGATACAGTGTAAAGAAATCCTTCCCCGAAAAGAAGAAGCGCTCCAGCGTCGTGTGCGGATCGCTGTCCGACCAGGAGGTGCTGACCGTTCCATCCGGGGAAATCTGCGGCGCGCGCATCGAGTAGATAAAGTAGCCGTAGGTGACGCCGTCCTCGCAGTTGAGCAGCAGGCCGTAATTGCCGTAGTCCGTGCCGTCGTTGAGGCAGAGCAGGCAATCCATGGAGCCGTCAAGGTTGAAGTCGGCATAGGAAGTGTCCGTAATGCTGAGGTCGCCGTCCGTATACTGGTAGAGCGTGCCGCTGCGCATCAGCTCGGAGAAGGCCAGCTTCCCCTCGCGATCGCTCATTTGCACGAGGCCGTCGGTGTCAACGAGCTTCATGTAGAAGTCCGGGTCTTCGTTCGGCCAGCCCGCCGCCGCTGCAGGCGCCTTTCCGCGCCCTTCCGCCCAGTCGATCACCTCCTGCCAGCAGCTCAGCAGCAGCTCGTTGGAGCTCGGCACCGAGAGATACAGCGCGCCGGAGCCGGGCACAACAGCGCCAACGGACGTATACTCCGCGCCGGACTGGTTGATGTCCTCCTCGAAGATGAGCTCTTCCGTGAGACCTGTCCCGCTGATGCAGACCTTGCTCATCTGCTGGTAGCCCATATGGCCCCAGATATGCAGCATTGCATTCTCGCCCGGCCAGGTCGCCACGCCGCCGTGACCGAGATGGATCTCGCCCAGCGTGAGGATCTCTCCGGCGCGCAGCGTGTAGACGGTGCCGGTATAATCGGCCTCGCAGGTGCCGCGCTTGATGATGAGCTCGGGCACGCTGTCCTTGTCGATGTCATAGAGGATATACTCGCTGGAATAGCCGCCCCAGCCCCCCTGCTCCGCCTGTGTCTGCGCCGTGAACGCCGCCTCCTCGCGCAAGAGCTCGCGGTAGGCTTCAAGATACGCGCCATCGGCCGGCGCGGCAGCCTCCGCCTCTGCGGGCACGGGCGTCACGCTCGGCAGCGGAACGGGCGTTGCCGCAGCGTACGAGGCGGGCTCCGCCGTGCTCGGGGTCGAAGCGGCCGGTTCGTCGTACCGAACCATGCGCCTGCCGATCAGCACGCCCAGAGCAGCGACAAGCGCGAGCGCGGCGATCAGGGCAAGCGTGCGAAGGACGACCGCGGCGGGGCTTCTTTTGGGCGAAGGGGGATTCCCGCGCCTCTCCGGACGGACCTGCGCCCCTTCCTCCCCTGAGGCCGGCCGCCGGCTGGGCTCAGGGGCGGTTTCCCCGTTCAGGCGCTCTCCGCAGCGAGGGCAATAGACCGCTCCCTCCGGGATTCGTTGACCGCAATTCCGGCAAAACATTGTCATTCTCCTCTCCTCTGTCTGTCATAATGCGTAAATGGCAAAACAGCCTTGCTGTTTTGCTGCGCGGCAAAGCTGGGCGGTGAAAAGCTTTTCGTTTTTCGCCATCCTATAATCATTATTAAGCACGCTTGACAGCTTTTTCTCTCCGTATTATACACCCGCCCATCAGCTTTGCCAACCGAAACCTTCTCATCGCTCCCCCGCTCCTGCCGCGCCGCGCTCTCGTTCACCCGCCGGAATGCTCCCGCGCAGCGCGCAGCCATAGGGAAACCTGTGATCCCCGGCTTGACTGCAAAGCACTTCCGCCGCTGGTGATCGTCTGCATTTCTGTCCCTTGAAAAGATTTGCCTCCGAGTGGAAAAAGTCCTTGACTTTCCGCGCGCTTTGTGGTAGTCTAATAAAGCTCTCAAAAAGAGCGCTATATCGCGGGGTAGAGCAGCTGGTAGCTCGTCGGGCTCATAACCCGGAGGTCGTTGGTTCGAATCCTTCCCCCGCAACCACCTTGTCCGCCCGGAAAAGATATCCGGGCGGTTTTTTTAGTGTTTTCAAGGCTTCGCGGGCTTCTGCAGAGCAAGTTTTTAGAGTGAAAATAAAAAGATATCCTCCCCGTGCGGGAGGGATCTGAACTGCAGTTATCCAACAGAGGCAGAAAAATGAATCTTTTATCCTTCCTGTTTCGAAAGAAAAAGCAAATTCCAGAGCCTCCTCCGCTGCCATCATGGAGTGAGGCGGTATCCGTGATGTATAACAAGCAGCTCAACTGTTTTGGGGATGAATTGGTCGACGTTCTCTATACCCCAGACAAGACGAAGCGCTTTGTTTTGCTGAAAAGCGACAAGGGTTATTTCAGGTTTGTTTACGAAGAACTTCACCCCTTCACGGAGGAAGAATGGATGTACGCATCCCGGGGAAAGAACCCATTCCCTGCGATATGGGAACCCTCGGCAGCTTGGCAGGGATCCTCTCTGTTTGGCACTTTGGAAGATACATGGAAAGAATTGAAGCTGTCTCCAGAATACAAGCTTTATTTTGAGGCGGCAGACCCCTGCGATTGAGATATCTTTTTCGGGCGCACAAGACACATTGTCCGCCCGGAAAAGATATCCGGGCGGATTTTTCAGGTTTATCAAGGCTTCGCGGGCTTTTTTGCTGGCAGATTTTGATTGGAAATAAAAAGATATCCTCCCGTGATGGGATGGATTTGAACTATCGCCCGGCAGTCGTCAAGGGGGGCGCAATATGGCACAGTATCATTTTGAGAGCAAGCTTACGCCGGAGCAGATCAAGGTACGCATATCTGTTTTTGCAAAACCGGCTGCATCCTTTGGCTGGCGAATGGGGGAGCGCGCGTTTTACTACAGGTTTTATCGGAGAACGGCTTTCTTTTTGATAAAGACAAAACCCGGTCGATCAGGAGGCGCGGCGATCAATCAGCCGGTTTTTCTTGGGAAGCTGACAGAAAAGGATGGCATGACAGTTATTGATGGGCAATTCGGTTGGGAATGGAAAAAAGCAATCATCTCATGGTTGATTTTTGCCGTTTCGTTTTTGGCTTTTGATCCGAATGTTCTGATGCTGATTTTGGCAGGAATTATTATCTTGCTGGGTTCATTTTTCCTCCTCGCCCTTTCCTCTTCTTTGTACGGAGAGGAAGAAAAGGCGGTTATCGAATTGATAGAAGAGCACCTGCTATCATGAGATATCTTTTTCGGGCGCACATGACACATGGGTACACAGGCTATGATACGATAGCCTGTGTACTTTTTTGCGTTTCTCAGACACGTCAAAGGCTTGCTTTACGACATAGCCAAATGTTCATGTAAGCGTTGATTTTCCGGCCTGTTCGTTATAAAATATACAAGAATTGCCGGGATCAGGGAAGTGACTGTACAGGGCTTCGGATGATTACCGGGGCCCTGTTTTCAAGAGGAGACCGAAGCATGACAAAGATATCGTTACAGGAGCAGCGCCTTGACTATCTGCTAGAAGCTTTCAAGACGGACTCCGTTGAGTATAAAGATCTGCGGACGCCTGCGGACACGGAGAGCAGGCAAAGGCTCCTGCGTTCCCTGATGAACATCCGCATGCCTCGTCCCATGGCAAAGGAGACCCTGCTGGTCCAGGACGCGTACCTGAAGGAGCGGGCGGAAGAACGAGGGATCGTGCCCCTTGATCGGATCCCTTCGATCGTGGAGAGTCTCGGCAGCAAACGGCCTTTTGCGGACACGCTGTCCCTCTGGCAGGGTGACATCACCTGCCTTGCCGTGGACGCGATCGTTAACGCCGCCAATTCACAGATGCTTGGCTGCTTCCAACCCTGCCACAGCTGCATCGACAACTGTATCCACACCTATGCGGGTATCCAGCTGCGCGCCGAATGCCATCAGCAGATGCAAGCGCTTCGTTCCCGCTATGGGAGAAATTATGAGCAGCCGACCGCAGTGCCGATGCTGACGGAAGGATATAATCTTCCTGCGAAGAAAGTCGTGCACATCGTTGGGCCGATCGTATACGACAGACTTACCCCGGACCTGGAGAACGATCTGGCTGACTGTTACCGGAATACGCTGGACCTGTGCGCGGAAAACAGTCTCCGCAGTGTGGCATTCTGCAGCATCTCCACCGGCGTGTTCCGCTTCCCGAAAGAACGGGCGTCCGAGATCGCTGTCCAGACAGTGACAGAATGGCTCGCCGCCCATTCTGGCAAGATGGAACGGGTCATTTTCAACGTATTCAGTGACAGGGACAGGTGCAATTATGAGCAGAGCCTTCGATAACAGACCGAAAGGGTATTCCGATTCCATCCGCAAGGGCCTTTCCGCTGTGCGCGGCTTTGGTTATTCTCTGGGTGAGGGAACAGGAAGCAGGGAAGAAAACATCGCCAGCCTCAGAGAGGAACTGAAAACCACTGACACAGTTGTGATCGGGGCCGGAGCGGGACTTTCCACAGCCGCCGGGCTGACCTACAGCGGCGAGCGCTTCGAGAAGGTTTTCTTCGATTTCATAGAGCGTTTCGGTATCACGGACATGTATTCCGGAGGCTTCTATCCCTTCCCGGACAGCGAAACCCGCTGGGCCTGGTGGGCTCGGCATATTTACTTCAACCGCTACATCGACCCGCCGAAGCCGGTCTATACCGATCTGCTGGCCTTGGTAAAGGATAAGAACTATTTCGTTATCACAACCAACGTGGATCATCAGTTCCAGCGCGCGGGCTTTGACAAGTCCCGGCTGTTTTACACTCAAGGTGATTACGGTCTTTTTCAGGACGCACAGGGGCGCGGCGGCAGGACATGGGACAATGAGGATTGGACGATGCTTGCCATGGAGGCGCAGGGCTTCATGCGGGACGAAAACGGCGTCTTTCAGGTGCCCGAGGACCAGAAGCTCTCGATGCGCTTGCCGCACGACCTGATCCCGACCGACCCGAAAACCGGGCGGGCCGCGGCGATGAACCTGCGCGCGGACGACACCTTTGTGGAGGACGCAGGATGGCATGCAGCCTCGGCGAACTATGCGGCTTTCCTGAAAGCGCACGAGGGACAGCACGTGCTGTTCCTTGAACTGGGCGTCGGAGGCAACACGCCGGTCATCATCAAGTACCCCTTCTGGGCCATGACTGCGGAGAATTCCATGGCCGTCTACGCATGCCTCAACCGCAGCGCGGCCATCTGCCCGGAAGTGATCAAAGATCGCTCTATCTGCATAGACGGTGACACAGGGGAAGTATTGAAAAGGCTCCTGTAGCACACGGCAATCCGCTGTCCGTGGCGTCTCCGGGGTACAATGTCCATTCAGCAAAAAGATTGGCGCAGAAAAGCTCTCATCATTTGATTTGCACCTACCTTGCACCCACCTCCCTTTGGAGGCAAGAAACGCCGAATTGTATGATTATTGGTGTCCTAACGCATATCGGGTGGATGTAACGGATTTCAGTTACATCCACCTGTTTTTTGTTGCCCATCTTGAGGGGAAAAAAGATTCTGTGATATAATATAAGACGAATTCGAGGATCATAGGATGATTTGCAGAGATGAATATACAAGAGTTTTATTCCCGCATTGCCCTCGATCATCCAGAAAGCGAAATAGCTGAAGAGGCGGGGCAAGATCTCCAGATACGCGATCAACAATTGCTGGAATAAAAAGACAGACTCGTTTTCAAGGGAACGGTGTCGATGGCGGGAATGAGATGCTGCCGGGAGCGGCCGTTGTCAAACTTGGAATTGATAAACCAACTTCTGCATGGTATACTCTCAAGATGAGAGTTCTCTGCTGAGAGACGGATTCGGAGGAAAAGCTATGATGTTTGACATCAGCAAATGGAAATGGACAAGAGAACCCCGGCAGTACTCCATCGCGGATGGCCGGATCGAAATGACGACAGAGCCCGGAACCGATCTGTGGCAGAGAACCTATTATCATTTTCGCAACGACAATGCGCCGGTACTCCAGTTGGAGACTGAGGAGACATTCTTTTCCTTTACCGTGAAGACGGACTTCACAGAGAGCCATCACCGCTTTGACCAATGCGGGATCGTGATGTACCTCGACAGCGAAAACTGGCTCAAAGCCTCCGTTGAATATGAGAACGAAGAGTTCCAGCACCTGGGCAGCGTGGTTACCAACCACGGCTATTCCGACTGGGCCACCACAGCCATCCCTGCAAACGTTAAAACCATGTGGTATCGCTTCAGCCGCCGGGAGGACGACTTCTGCATCGAGTGCTCGCAGGACGGAGAGCATTTTACGCAAATGCGGATCTGCCACATGTGGGAAGGGGCCGGCCCCATCCGCTTTGGCGTCTATGCCTGCAGCCCGGAGGAGTCCTCCTTCCAGGCAATCTTCACCGATATGAAGATCACCGAATGCCTATGGCCTGCGCATGACGGGCAGGCGCCGGATGAAGAGCCGCATGATACAAAGTGAGCGCGATTGAAGAAAGGTATAGCACCCTATGTGCTTCGGCATGGCATATCAGTACGCCGGGCGCGGAGCGGGATTTGATCCATCCGTTCCGGAACGCAGGGGATGCGAAAAGCGGGGCATGCAGAATTGTCTGCAGGCCCCGCTTTTCCTACGAAAAAGCAAATTTTCTTTGCGGCCGGGCTTTCGAGGAAGCCCGGTTGATTATTTGGTCAGGACGGTAATCACCATAGGCGAGAGCCCGGCCTCCGTGATCCGGCCGAGGTCTGCCTCCATCACAGGCTGCCCCTTCTTCACGCTCTCCCCTTCCTTGACCTGAAGGCTGAGACCGTCGCCGTTGAGCAGGAAGGTATCGATGCCCACCAGCACGAGGATTTCCATACCATCGGCGGTCTTGAAGGTCAGCGAATTGCCGGTATCTGCGATCTCCACGACCGTTCCGTTGCAGGGAGAGAGGATATGCCCGTTCTCCGGCATGATCCCGACGCATTTGCCTATCACGCCCGAGGAGAACATGATATCCGGGATCTGCTTCATGGGAACCGTCTTGCCGGCGACGGGCGCCGTCAGATCCAGATTGACGGCATAGTGCCTTCCGGTAGACATCAGCGATTCTCCCGCCTCGACCCGCCGGGAGTCTTTTCTGCTGAGTCTGGAGAAGGATGCGGAGCGCCAGGCGTCCGCCTGTTTGGCAGAAACGGAAACCTCATAGTTCAGCTCCTCTTCGCGGTACAGCGCGTTGGTGACGAGATATCCCCCGATATAGCTGATGACGAGCGCAGTCAGGTAGAAGAGGACGCTCTGTACCGAGCCGCCCGGGCCCGCGATCATCACAAAGGCGCCCAGCAGCCCTGAGGGGCCCCAGGTGGTGGAGGCCACCTGCGTGACCATGATGAAGGCGCCGCCGAAGCCCGCGCCGAGCCCCGCCGTGAGGAAGGGCTTGCCGAGAGGGAGCGTTACGCCGTAAATGAGCGGCTCGCCCACGCCCAGGAGGCCTGCCGGCAGCGCGCCGGAGATCACCGAGCAGAGGTTGTTGTTGCCGACCTTCTTTGCCTTTCTCCAGAGCGCGAACGCTGCGCCGACCTGCCCGGCGCCAGCCATGGCGAGGGCGGGATACAGCGTGATATAGCCGAGCTCCTGCAGCTGAACGCTGTAGAGCGCCACCAGGCCGTGGTGCATGCCCGCGGCCACCAGCGGAAGGAAGAAGGCGGCGGCAAAGTAACCGGAGACAGCCCGGATCAGGACGTTCTCGGACAGGCAGGCTCTGCTGAACAGCCAGACGATGCCGCCGGAGGCATAGCCGAAGAGCGGCATGATGAAGATGATGTAGGGGACCACGCAGAGGAACATGGTCAGCAGCGGTGTGAAGACGATGTTGACCGACGCGGGCATCACGGAGCGGATCGTCTTTTCCACAAAGGCGATCAGAAGCGCGCCGGCAATCACCGCCAGCACGCCGCCCTTCCCGCTGCAGAGGATCGAATCCAGCGGAACGGCGCTGTTATACAGACCCATGATGGAGGAGATCTGATTGATGCCGTCGAGGGAGGTGATCATGCCCAGCATGCCGCCCAGGATGGGCGTTCCGCCGAAGCGCTCCGCCGCCCGATAGCCCGCCCAGGCGGTCAGAAAGCTCATCATGGCGGTATTGATCAGCGTCAGGATCTGGTAGATAAACGCCCATAGGTTGTTCTCTGTATAGTTTGGTACGGTCTGCGAGATGAGAGACGCAAAGCCCCCGCACAAGCCTGCGCTGATGATCCCCGGGAGAAGCGGAACAAAAATATCTCCGATTAGTTTCAGGGCGCCCCTGATCCGGTTCTGTTTCATTGCTTCATTCTCCTATAGCCAGATAACGCTCCGGTCTGCTCAAGCGCAAGGCCCGTTATAGCGGAAGCAGAGCATCGTGATATCGTCAAACTGCTCCGCGCCATCCACAAAGCGGTCGATCTCAGATTTAACGTTCGGAAGGATCTGCTCCGGCGGCGCGTCCGGGTCCTTGTTCAGCGCATCCAGCATGCGCTTGGTTCCGAACATCTCTTTCTGCTCGTTCGTCGCCTCCGCGACGCCGTCCGTGTACACGAAAAAGCTGTCGCCCGGGTTCAGCAGGAAGTCATGCTGTCTGAACGGGATACCCTTCATACTGCCGACGGGCATGGAATGTCTGTAGACCTGCAGCTCATAGCCGCCCCCTGCCCTGCGCAGCACCGGATGCTCGTGTCCGGCGTTGGCCGCCACGCCTTTTCCCGTCGAGATCTCGAACACGGCGAGCCACACGGTGATGAAATAGCCCTCATCGTTGCCCTCGCAGAGCTGGTTATTCACACTCTCGAGGGCCTCCGCCGGGTTCTTGCCGTTCTGCAGGCTGGATTTGATCAGAACGCGGGAGACCATCATCACCAGCGACGCGGGCACGCCCTTTCCGGACACGTCCGCTATGACGAAGGCAATATGGTCGTCGTCGATCATGAAGAAATCATAGAAGTCTCCGCCGACCTCCTTTGCCGGCGTCATGCTGGCAAACAGGCCGAACTCCTTCCGGTTCGGGAAGGGCGGAAACAGGCGGGGCAGCTGGCTGCTCTGGATCCTGCTGGCCATTTCGAGCTCCGTGCCGATCCGTTCCTTTTCCGCGGTGACTCTTTTGACCTGGTCAATATACAGTTCAGTTCTTGCGGACTGCTTGGCAAAGGACTCCGCCAGAACCTCGATCTCATCCCCGGTTCTGTAGGCGTCCTCCATCTCGAAGCGCCTGTTGCGGACGCCCAGAGACGCCACGCGCTTGGTGATCATGTTCAGGGGATCGGTGATCTGGCTTGAAATGGAAAAGGCGGACGCAAGCCCTGTCACCACGATCAGGGCCACCAGAAGGATCAGGATATTCCGGGCGTGGAACATCCCCCGCCGGAAAACCTCTACCGATTCGCTCCAAACGCGCTCGGAGTGGTCCTCCAGGCCGCTCTCCGCGAAGAGCTGCTGCTGCAGCTCATAGCTGTCCTCGACAAGCTGCTCCACCTTGTTCGACTGGTAGAAGAGGATCGCCGTGTAAGCCGCGATAATCAGAAGGATCGTAATCAGCAGCATGCTGAAGATCTTCATCCGAATGCCGCCGGAGAAAAGTTTCCTGAGCTTTTCCATGATTGTCTCCTTATATTCCGCATGTTCCGCCCCAGCCGGGGAACAGCTTCCGTTTACTCATCATCCCTGCTGCTTGTCAAAAAAGGAAAGCGAAATGAAAAGCGATTACAAATTTTCGTATTGGTTTATTATATCATCGTTTTGCCGATCCGGAAAGCCCTTTTCTTAAAAAGTCAAGGAGCGCACGGCCAAATACGGATTCGGATCTGCTTGGACGAAGTTTGCGAAAACGGTTCAAAAACAGTTGTTGGAGACTAAGCTTTGTGATATACTGAAATAAATACTTCCCTGCGCGGCCAAGGCGCGGAGGAAAGCGCAGAAATTCTATACATTCCATCTCAGTCGGCCTGTGCGCTGAACAGAATGCGCAATTTGAAACAGAAACGGCTTGCAAAACGAGTAATGGCTGCGGAGCTTATGGACGAGCTGCTCGCGGAGGGCACGGCTCAGCGGTCCTGGGAGGCGCTGAGCAGCATCGTCCGTGCGCTCGCCGGCATCGACTGATTGCAGCAAATGTGAGAGTACAGGATATTTCAGGAAGGGAGAACATACTATGAACGAAGTTGTCAATGGCATCCTGACTGCCGATCAGCTGAAGATCGCCCTGTCCGGGCGCATCGACTCCGTGAATGCGCGCGAGGTGGAGGAAGCGATCATGAAGCTGGCCGCGGACGCTGCGGACAGGCAGATCGTGCTGGATCTGGAGCAGCTGAGCTACATCTCCAGCGCGGGGCTGCGCGTGCTGCTGCATCTGCGGAAAATCAATCCCACGCTGCGCCTGATCAATGTCGGCAGCGAGGTATACGAAATCCTGGACATGACCGGCTTTACCCAGATGATGGACGTGGAAAAGGCATATCGGGTCGTATCCATCGAGGGCTGCGAGGAGATCGGACGCGGCGCGAACGGCACCATCTACCGCATCGACCAAGACAACGTTGTAAAGGTCTATAACAATGCCGACGCGCTGGCGGATATCCAGCATGAGCGCGAGGTTGCAAAGCTTGCGCTGATCCTCGGCGTCCCCACCGCGATCTCTTACGACGTGGTGCGCGTGGGCAACAGCTACGGTTCCGTGTTTGAGCTTCTTAACGCCCGCTCCTTCTCCAAGATCATCGCCTCAGAGCCGGAAAAGCTGGACTGGTGCGTGCAGGAATACGTGAAGATGCTCAAGATCATCCACAGCACCGTGGTGCCGGAGGGCAAGCTGCCGGATATGCGCCAGACCGTCCTCGGCTGGGTGGATTTCATGCAGGATCATCTGCCGAAGGAGGCCTGGGAAAAGCTGGCCGCTCTTGTCGAGGCGGTTCCCCATGACGACCACATGCTCCATGGGGACTATCACACCAAGAACCTCGAGCTGCAGAACGACGAGGTGCTGCTGATCGACATGGACACGCTGGCCGTCGGTCATCCGGTTTTTGAGCTGGCGAGCATTTACAACTCCTTTATCGGCTATTCCGAGTACGACCACAGCGTCATTCTGTCCTTCCAAGGCTTTGATTATGAAACGGGCCGTACCTTCTGGAACAAAGTGCTGGCGGCCTATCTGGAGACGGACGACCCGGCCAGGATCCGCGAGGTGGCCGACAAGGCGCGCATTGTCGGCTATACGCGCATGATCCGCCGCTCCATCCGCCGTAAGGGACTTGAAAGCGAAAAGGGCCGCGCGGAGATCGCGCTGTGGACAAAGGAGCTGCTGGAACTTCTTGACAAGACGGAAACGCTTCTCTTTTGAGAATAATACTGCCATGAAAACGTATGAATTGACCGTAGACGCTACGCTCGACAATCTCAGGCTTGTCAATGCTTTTCTCGAGGAGCACCTGGAGGAAGCGGACTGCCCGCTCAAGGCGCAGATGCAGATCGCCGTCGCGGCGGAGGAGATCTATGTCAATATCGCGAACTATGCCTACGCGCCGGAGACGGGCACAGCCACCCTCCGCCTTGAGCTGCAGGAGGAGCCGCCCACGGTGACGCTGACCTTTCTTGACAGCGGCATTCCCTTCAACCCGCTGGACAGAACAGACCCGGACGTTTCGCTCCCCGCGGAGGAACGGGAGATCGGCGGTCTCGGCATCTTCATGACCAGGAAGTCCATGGACGACCTGCGTTACGAGTTTCGGGACGGGCAGAATGTCCTGACGCTGATAAAGCGTCTGTGAGCGCAGGTCTCTCCCGGTGCGAAGGAAAGCCGCCCGCGCAAGCGCGTGTTCTTATCCGGGAAACAGCCGTGTCTTCAAGCAGGAAAAGCAGGAAAAAGCGGCAGCTGTGATCTTTGATCGCAGCTGCCGCTTTCTCTTATCCGTTTTATCCTCCGACGAGGACGCAGCAGAGGTCGTTGACGTTGGTGCCGGTGGGGCCGGTGACGATGAGGCCGCCGATGGCCTCCAGCGCGTGATAGGAGTCGTTGTCCTGCAGAACGGCAGCAAGTTCGATGCCCTCGGCCTCCAAAGCCTGGGCGCTGCCGCCGTCTACGTATCCGCCCGCCGCGTCCGTCGGGCCGTCCGTCCCGTCGGAGCCGACGGAGAACACACAGACCTTCTCCAGACCCCGGATACCGTCTGCAGCGGCAAGCGCAAGCTCCTGGTTCCGCCCGCCGAGGCCATGGCCCGTGAGGCGCACAACAGTCTCGCCGCCCGCGATATAGGCGAGCTTTTCGCCGTCCCCGGCGTGACTGCGCGCGATGTTCGCGAGGAAAACGCCGGCGTCGCGCGCGGTGCAGGATAGCCGATCCGTCAGCAGGATCGGGCGATAGCCCAACTCCCGGCAGATCCGCTCCGCGGAAGTGCAGAGCTGCCGCACGCTGCCCGTCACGATGCTCTCCACATTGTCGAGCGTCTTCGGGGTCTCCTCTTCGAGACAGGCGAGCGCCGCGGGAGAGAGCCTGAGCTCATATTGCCGCGCGATGCGCAGCGCGTCCTCGCGTGTGCTGCTGTCCGGATAGGCGGGGCCGGAGGCGATGGCGTCCAGCGGATCGCCCAGCACGTCCGAGAGGATCACCGCATAGACCCGCGCCGGGGCGCAGAGCTGCGCGAACTTCCCTCCCTTGACGGCGGAAAGCCGCTTGCGGATCACGTTCATCTCCGTGATGTCCGCGCCGCTTGCGAGCAGCTGGCGCGTGATATCCTCAAACTCCTCCTCGCCGATCAGCGGGCGCTCGAAGAGCGCGGAGCCTCCGCCGGAGACCAGAAAAAGCACCGCGTCCCGCTCCGTAAGTGCAGAGACCAGCTTGATTACCTCGCCGGTGGCGGCGTAGGAATTGCGGTCGGGCACAGGGTGCCCGGCCTCAAAGATCCGCAGCTCGCCTATGGGGCCTTTGGCGTGCTCATACTTGGTGATCACAACGCCGTCCGCGACGGCGCCGGGGAGCGCGGCATGGGCAGCGGCAGCCATCTGCCAGGCGGCCTTGCCGATGGCGACCAGATGGACGCTTTTCCCGCCGAAATCGATCTGCGAAAGCGCGCGGCGGACGGCCTCATCCGGCAGGGCGTCCTGCAGGGCGCCGCGATAGATCTGTTCGGCGTCAGAGCGCAATGACATGATGCTTCTCCCCTCTCAGGCGTTCACAACATTCTGCGGCTCTCCCGCGAGGAAGCTGCGCAGATTCTCTGCGGAACACGCCAGAATGCGCTCCCGCGCCTCCTTGGGCGCCCAGGAGATGTGCGGGGTAATGAAGCAGTTTTTGGCCTTGAGCAGCGGATTGTCTCCGCGGATGGGCTCAGTGGAGACCACGTCCAGACCGGCAGCCGCGACCTTGCCGGAGTTAAGGGCGTCGGCCAGATCCTGCTCGACGACGAGCTGGCCGCGGCTGTTGTTGATCAGGATCACACCGTCCTTCATCCTGGCGATCGTGTCCCGGTTGATCATGTTGACCGTGCTGGGGAAGGCCGGGCAGTGCAGGCAGATGACGTCCGAGCGGGCGAAGAGCTCATCCCGCTCCACATACTCCGCGATGGCCAGGCCGCTCTCGGTGGGGCGGCTGCCGGAGGCCAGCACCGTCATGCCCAGGGCCTTGGCGATGCGGCCGGTGGTCTGGCCGATCTTGCCGAAGCCTATGATGCCCATGGTCTTCCCTGCCAGCTCGATGAGCGGGTAGTCCCAGAAGCACCAGTCGGGATTCGCCTCCCAGCGCCCGGTGTGCACGGCCTCGCTGTGATGCGCGATGTGGTGGCAGATCTCCAGCAGCAGGGCGATGGCGAACTGGCCAACGGCCGCCGTGCCGTAGGTCGGCACGTTGGAGACGGGGATGCCCTTCTCCTTTGCCGCGGCGATATCCACCACGTTGTAGCCGGTGGCGAGCACGGAGATATAGCGGATCTGCGGGCAGGCATCCAGCGTGGCGCGGGAGATGGGGGTCTTGTTGGTGAAGACGATCTCCGCGTCGCCGATCGCCTCGGCGATCTTGGGAGATTCCTCATAGGAGACGCGGTCGTATACGGTGAGCTCGCCGAAGGCTTTCAGCGCGTCCCAGCTCAGGTCGCCGGGGTTTTCGGTATATCCGTCAAGAACGACGATTTTCATGGCATGCTTTCCTTTCTGCCCGCTCGGCGGCGGCGCATTCAGCGTTGGAGACTCTTACAGTATAATCGAGCGGCGGCAAACTGGCAAGACAAAAGTGCGGATCCGCTCGGGCATGCACGCTTGCCTTGCCGATCCCGCGCGGCTGCCTGCCGAAGCCGGCAGTCGGGGCTGCCGCTTTCCGGCGAAGCCTGTACAGATTTACGATACGTACAGAAACTCGCCTCCGGCCTTGTCGGAGGCGAGTTTCTGCTATCTCTTTCTCTTCTTATTCCCGAGGGCTGCGTCTCGCGGGATCATGACGTGATCTGCGGATCGGCCACGGCCCAGACATACAGCTCCTGGCGCTTCGGGTCGGTGTAATCCGGCAGTCCCTCCGCGGGGAAGCCCAGATTCGCCGTCACGCGGAAGGGCACCGCGCCGTGCTCGCAACCGTAGAGCTGCGCCACCTCGGTGAAGAGCAGCGTGCCGAGCGGGATATGATAATCGCTCGTCACGAGCGCGAGCTGCCGCACCTGCGGATACTCCCGCGTAAGGATCGCCAGGCAGCGCTGCGCGTTCTCCTCTGTCGTGCGGGAGGCGGCCTCGCGGATGATCCGCTCCGGTGCGATCCCCTGCTCAAGCAGATAGGCCTCCATGACGCCCGCCTCTGTCACGTCCGGGTTTTTCATCGCCGTGCCGCCACCCGTCACGATCACAAAGGCGTTGGGGTATTGTTCCGCCGCCTTCAGGGCCAGATCACAGCGCCCCTTCAGCTCCGGCGCCATGCTGCCGTCCGGCTCAAGCTGGAAGCCCAGCACGAGGATGGCAAGCGAATCGTCCTGCGGCAGATCGTCCGGCAGGCGCTCATAATTGATCTCCAGATCCCCATTGACCTCGACCCAGGTGCGCATGATCTCCTCCCAGGCCGCGCCGAGCTCCGGGTCAATCGCCTTGAGCTGCGTGACGTCGCTTTCGATCACCGCGAGGTGATCCGCCGTCTGGTGCTGGTAGGCATAGACCATATCCGTCACAAGCTGGAAGCTCTGCTTGTTGTAACGGATCGGATGGATGACCTCCGGGTTCGGCGTAGGCTCCGCAGCGCTCACGGCGGCAGGGGGCGCGCTCGTCTCAGGCGGCTCGGGCAGTACGCTTGCCTCCGGGGAGCGCGTCGGCTCGGGCGACGCGGCGGGAGGCTGCGTCACTTCCGGCGCGGACAGCTCGTTCGCGTTCGCCTGCGCGTCCGGTTTCCCGGACGGAGGCGCGGAGGCATGCAGGCGCAGCAGCAGCGTGCCGCCCAGGATCAGCAGCAGGAGCAGCAGGAGCCATCCTCCCCTGCCCCGTTTCCTTTTTTCCTCTTTCACGCGCGCCCCTCCTCTGCTCTTTTACTTTATTATACCATAGATGCGAAGCGGCTATGGTATAATTTGTCATGTTTTTCGGTTGCCGCGCGAGCGGCGAGAAAAACGACTTGGGATCAGAATAATAACCGCCTTGCGGTTATTTTACCATGCCTGCGGCGTGGAAACAAGCCGTCCGCGAAGCAAATCCGCTGCACGTTTCCGCATAACGCGGAGAAAAAACAGATGCTTTTTCCGCGCCGCTATGCTACAATGGGACAGAGGTGATGAGTATGAGGCTTCTGTATGCCGAAGACGAGAGATCCCTGGCCAGGGCTGTTTCGGCGATCCTGGTCAAGAATCACTACGCGGTCGACGTCGTTTATGACGGCGAGAGCGCGCTGGATTACCTCGAGACCGGAAACTACGACGGTGCGATCCTGGACGTGATGATGCCGAAGCTGGACGGCTTCGAGGTGCTGCGGCGGATGCGCGCCCGCGGCGACCGCACGCCTGTGCTGCTGCTCACCGCCAGGTCGGAGATCGACGACCGGGTTGCGGGGCTGGACAGCGGCGCGAACGACTATCTGACCAAGCCCTTTGATATGAAGGAGCTGCTTGCGCGCATCCGCGCGATGACGCGCGACCTCTCCGTTCAGCCTGACAAGACCCTGCGCTTCGCTTCTGTCATGCTCGACTGCGCGGGATACGATCTGAGCGGCCCGGGCGGGAGCGTCAAGCTCGCCGGCAAGGAGTTCCAGATGATGGAAATGCTGATGCGCAGCCCCCGCCAGCTGATCTCCACCGAGACCTTCATGGATCACATCTGGGGCTACGAGAGTGAGACGGAGCTGAACGTCGTGTGGGTGTATATCTCCATGCTGCGCAAAAAGCTCAGAGCCATTGATGCGGATATCGAGATCAAGGCGCAGCGCGGCACGGGCTACTACCTGGAGGGCAAGACATGATCCAAAAGCTCCGCAGAAAATTCGTGGCGGCGGCTATCGTCTCCGTCTTTCTGGTGCTGTTCCTGCTGATCGGCGCAATCAACCTGATCAACTATCAGCGCCTCGTCGCCGATGCGGATCAGACCCTCGCGATCCTCTCCGCCAACCGGGGCTCCTTCCCCGGGGAGATGCTGCGGGATGAGGACCGGCCGGAGCTTCCGCCGGCCATGCCGGACGAAGCTATGCTGCCGCCGACGCCGGGCGAAAGCGAGTTGTTCGGCGGCGGGCACGGCTTCAACAGAGAGCTCGCCTACCAGTCCCGTTTCTTTTCCGCCTGGTTTTCCGGAGACGGCGATTTTCTGCGTCTGAATCTGGATAACCTCGCCTCGCTGAGCGAGGAGGAGGCGCAGGCCCTTGCGGAGGAAGTTTACGCTGCCGGGAAGACACGGGGCTTCGCCGGCGAATACCGCTGCTGCCGCGCGGACTGTGAGGGCGAAACACTGCTGCTCTTTCTCAACTGCGCACGGGAGCTGGAGACCTTCCGCAGCTTTCTTTATGCGAGCATCGGCATCTCCCTGGCCGGGACGCTCGCTGTCTTCCTGCTCCTGCTGCTCTTTTCCGGACGCATCGTCCGTCCGATTGCGGAGAGCTACGAAAAGCAAAAACGCTTCATCACCGACGCCGGGCATGAGCTGAAAACGCCCATCACGATCATCCGGGCGGATGCGGATGTGCTGGGCTCCGAGCTCGGCGAGGAGAACGAATGGCTCTCGGATATCCGCCGCCAGACGCTCCGGCTCTCGGAGCTGACCGCCGATCTGATCTATCTCTCGAAGATGGAGGAGGAAAACGCCGCGCTGCAGCTGCAGCCTCTCCTTCTCTCCGAGCTCGTGGACGAAACGGCGCAGTCCTTCCAGGCGCTGGCGATCACCAAGGGCAGGCGCTTCCTCTCCTCCATCGAGCCGGAGCTGACGGTCAGCGGTGACGAGAAGGCGCTTGCCAAGCTCGCCTCCATCCTGCTGGATAACGCCATGAAGTACTCCCCCGCGGGCGGAACGGTGAGTCTCACGCTCTCAAAGGCAGGGAAAAACGCGCGGCTTGCCGTCAAAAACAGCACGCCGCCCATGGAGACAGGGAACGCGGACCGGCTGTTCGAGCGCTTTGCCAGGGAGGACCCCTCCCGCAGCGCGGAAACCGGCGGCTTCGGCCTCGGCCTTGCGATCGCCAAGGCGATCACGGAGGCGCATAAGGGAAGCATCCACGCCCAGTCGGAGGACGGCGCATCCCTGACCGTGACGGCGGAGCTGCCTCTTGCGTAAGTTAAGAGCAAAGTTAAGAGCAAAAAGAACACGGATCAACGGATCCGTGTCCTTTTTGCTGTGTGATCTGCTGTCAGGGGCGCCCTCCCGGGAAACCGCCCTGTCCGCCGGGGAAGCCGCCCTGGCCGCCGGGGAAACCGCCCTGGCCGCCGGGGAAACCGCCCTGACCGCCGGGGAAACCGCCCTGGCCGCCTCCGGGAACGTTGCCGAAGCCACCCATACCGCCGGGACCGCCCATCATCTGGTTCGTCAGTGTGCTGACCTGCTGACCGTTGACGTACACCGTGCCGCCGGTGAAGCTCGCGCTGCCGTCATAGTCGAAGGGCGAATTGGCGTTGATGCTGATGGTGCCGCCGCTGATGATGAGGCTGCCGTTGGAGTCGATCCCGTCGGTATCCCCCGCGCCCATCGTGATGCTGATGCTGCCGCCGGTGATTTCGACGCTCGGCGCATAGGTCGAAGACTTTCTGGCGGCATTGATCCCGTCGTCGGAGGCCTGGATCGTGATCTCCCCGCCGCTGATGAGAACATAGCTGCCCTCAATGCCTTCTGCCGCGCTGATCTCCAGCGTGCCGCCGCTGATCTCCGCCTTTTCATCCGCGTGGATCCCGTCGTCCCCGCTGCGGAGCGAGAAGCTGCCCGCGCCGATCATAAGCGAACCGTTTGTGTGGATAGCGTCGTCCAGGGAGTCGATGCTGCAGACGCCGCCGTTCATGATGAGGGAGACGCCGGCCTTGATCCCCTTGCCGGATTCTGTGCTGTAGGCGCCGGACGCGCTGCCGCCGGCCGTAATGCTGATTTCCGCGTTCTCCGAGGCAAAAACGGTCTCTGCCTGGATACCGTCCTTCCCGGCGGTGATCGTGAGGGCGGAATCAAGCACATAGACATAGCCGCGCTCCGCATCCTCACCGTTATCCGAGCGGACGCCGTCGCTGCCGGCCGTGATGCTGACCGTCGCCTCCGAGAGCGTCACGGAGTCCTTGCCGTTCAGGCCGACGTTCTCCGCGCAGATGCTGAGATCCTTTGCCGTGACAACCAGATCATCCTTGGAGACGACCGCGTGCTTATAGTTGCCGTTGATCGTGAGCTTGCCGGCGCCGTTGATGGTGAGATCCGCCTTGCTGAACACCGCAGCGTCCAGCGTGGTTTCCCCGTCGGAGAGGCTGTAGGAGGAACCGTCGGAAATCGTGTTCTCCGTGCCCGCTGCGGCAGTGAGAAAGACCTTGTCCGCGCTGCGGACATAAATTGCAGGGCCATCGGCATCGCTGATCGACGCGTTATCCAGCACGAGCTGCACCTTGTCCTCCTCCCCCGCTTCGATCACGATCATCTGCTCTTCATAGCTGCCGGAGAGGATGTACACGCCTGCCTCCGTGATCGTCAGATCGCTCCCGGGCGAGAGCGTCACCGCCTCGGCAGCGTCGTATTCGCCGGAGGCGTCGCGCTCAGACACATCGGCCTCCGGCGCTGCGGAGAGAGCGGCCGCGGTCTCTGCCGCTGTGCTCTCCGCCGAGGCCGGGGATGTGAGGCCGCAGCCCGTCATCAGCAGGGCTGCGAGCGCACCGGCCAGCATGATCCTGTATTTGCCTGTCATAGTTCTTCTCCTCCTTCGGTATCGTTCAGCAGAGCGATTTCCAGATTGCCGTTCCGGCAGCGCAGCGCGTCCAGAAAGTCCTGCGCAGCCGCGGGATTCTTCAGCTCTATTTTATAATGCAGCTTATACAGGCTGCCCATATTCGAGGTCTTTGCCTTGACGAGCCTGCTGTTCTTCGTGTACTGCGCGAACAGATCGTCAAAGGCGTCGCTGAAATGCAGCGACTCGGGCACGGTGACGAGCAGCGCGGCGGTGCGGTCGCAGCTCATGGGCAGGCGGGAGAGCAGCAGCATCACGCCGGATGCGATCAGCGTGAAGAGCAGCGCGAGGGCGAGATAGCCTGCCGCACAGGCGAGACCAGCCGTCATAACGAGGAAGATCGCGGAGATATCCCGCGCCTTGCCCGCCACGCTGCGGAAGCGCACAAGCGAGAACGCGCCCGCCACGGCGACGCCCGTGCCCACGTTGCCGTTGACCATAAGGATCACCGTGCTGACGATGATCGGCAGGACGACGAGTGAGATGAGAAAGCTGCGGCTCGCCTCGCGCTCGCGGCTCAGCGCAAGCGCGGCCACGGCGCCGCACAGCCCCGCGGCGAGCAGGCAGAGCAGATAACTGCCAACGGAAAGGCTTCCGCTCAGAACCGAATCAAAAATTGACGACATATTGGTTTCCCCCTTTAGATAACGTGATGATGCGCCTTGTTCTCTCCAGGCTGTGGAGATAGCCGGCACCGTATTTGGAGAAGCTGCCCGGCAGGATGCCCTCCGCGTCCAGCGCATGCGCCAGCCACAGCGGCATGCCGCCCGCAGTTTTGATCTCCAGCAGCACCGTGTCCTCCGGCAGCAAGGCAATTCCCTCCGTGCCTGCGCTGAGGCGGAGTTCGCTCTCGCGGTAACGGATGTTTCGGTCAAAGGTCAGGCGGAGATCCGGGTGCTCCTCATCAAACCAGGCCTCGCGTTCGCAGGCGATCAGCATGGCGGGCCGCAGGCTGCCGTAGAAGCTCATGGCCCAGTCGAGCTCGTGGATGATCTGGCTTTCAAATGGCCGGATCCCCTGCTCCAGATAGCGCTCCGCCTCGGCAAGCGTCATGGACGCGCGGCGCTTATACACAACGCCGTTGTTTTTCTTCTTCAGCTCCAGAAACACGCTGCTGTCGGCTTTTGCTGTACCGTAGCTGCGCAGGCGGAGCTTTTCCTTGTAGTTCACCGCCTCGATGGAGTTGCGGATGATGCGGTGATCCGGCGTATCCAGATAGAGGCTCATCACGGTGCTGCGGCCGAATTCGTCCGGCCGCAGATGGAAGCGGATTCGCCGGAAGAGCGCTTGAAACTGCGCCTCGGAGAGAAGATATTTCTTCTCGATCCGTTTGAAAATGAAGGTCGTATCCATTTGCGGCGCCTCCTTCCTTGTTCTGATGCCATCATAGCGGCGCAAATTTAAACGAACTTAAAAATACGGAGAGACGAAAAATTATTTTTCACCACGGCAGAGAGGCCGCCGCTCGCGGCCCCCTCTCACCGGGCAAAAAGAACACGGCTGCCCCGCATCTGCTGCGGGACTGGCCGTGTTCTTTCTGTATGATGTTTCCCCGGGCGCGCCGCACCTGTCTTCTCAGGCTGCGAAACGTGCGGAGGGGCGTGTGTTCACACTTCCTGCTCTGCGATCCAGCAGAAGGCCCTCGCGGTGCGCAGCTCGCTGTCCCGGAAATGATTGCCGGGATTCCATTCCAGTGTGACGCAGTGATCGGGCTGCAGCAGCGCGTACTGCTCCCGGATGCGCTCGCCCACCGCGGCCACGACGGGGTTTTTCGCCCGCTCCTCCCGGTCGCCGAGGCTCAGATAGACCCTCCTCGCCCGGATCGGGCAAGAGCGGACATAGTCGAGCCAGGCGGGGAACCACACGGAGGGCGAGGCCGCCGCAACGGAGGAAAAGATCCCCGTCCGCGTCGCCGCCCAGAGCGCAAAAAGCCCCGCGAGCGAGTAACCGCCGAGGCAGAGCGGCGTCTCTCCGTTCAGCGCAAGCCGCGCACGCAGCTCCGGCACGAGCCGATCTGTCATGAAGCGGAGCGTCTCCTCCGCGGCGCCGCCGAAGGGCGTCTTCCCGAACACCGGCGGCGCCTCCCAGGGGCTCAGTTCCCGGTTCCAGTCTTGGATCTCAAAGGCCGCCAGCGCAAAGGGCAGCGGGCACTGCCGCATTGCCTCAAGCTGCCTGTCCAGCAGGGCCGCGTCATGCGTGTCCACCGGCTGGAGGAACAGGATCTGCGGCGCCGATGAACAGAACAGCGTCACCGCGCGCCCGTCCAGCAGGAAGCTTTGCTTCTCCATGCCTTCCGTCACAGCAGCTCTTTGACCCAGGAGACGAGCTCCGCCCCCAGCGCAGCGGCAGCGTCCTTCGCTGCCCGCGCCGTCGTCCCGCTCTCTGCGCTGAAGAAAATCACAAGTGTTTTCATCGTTTAGCCTCCGGAGCATTTTGATAATCTGTCATGTTTTTCGGTTGCCGCGCCAGCGGCGAGAAAAACGACTGAAATATAATAGCCGCCTTGCGGTTATTATTCCATGAAAGGAGACCGGCATCCAAAGCCCCGCTCCGCCGCCGGAGCTCAGCCCATGCGAACCAGGACGGAGACACGGCTTCCGGAGGGCTGCACGGGCAGAACAGTCCCCGCGATCTCCTGGCCATCGAGGGTGACGGAGCGAACGCCCTTCTCCACTCCGTCCGGATTTTCCACCGTGATCGCATAGACCGCGCCGCGGAAGCGGCGGGTGACCGTAAAGCGGCGGAGGAAGCCGGGAACGCAGGGGTCGATCTGCAGGCCGTCCAGCGTGGGCTTCACGCCCAGGATGGCCTGTGAAATGCTGAGGAAGGTCCAGGCCGCCGTGCCGGTGAGCCAGCTGTTTTTCCCCTCTCCGAAGCGCGGGGAGTCCTTTCCGGCGACCATCTGGCTGTAGACATAGGGCTCGGTGCGGTGGATCTCGCTGATATCCTCGATGTAGGCGGGCGCGGTGCGGCGGTAGACCTCAAAGGCGCGCTCGCCATGCCCCAGCTCCGCCTCCGCACAGACGATCCAGGGGTTGTTGTGGCAGAAGATGCCGGCGTTTTCCTTGACGCCGGGGGGATAACTGGAGATCTCGCCCAGCTCCAGATGATAGCGGCTGTAGGCCGGCTGCAGCAGGACGATGCCGTACGGCGTATCCAGCCGTTCCTTCACGCTCTCCAGCGCTTTGGCGGCCTCGCCCGTCTCCTTGCCGATGCCCGCCATGACGCACATGCCCTGGGGCTCGATGAAGATCTGGCCCTCCTCGCATTCTCTTCCGCCTACGACATGCCCGAAGGCGTCAAAGGCGCGGCGGAACCAGGCGCCGTCCCAGCCGGCGTCCAGCACAGCCTTTTCCACGGCGGCAATGGCCCCGTCGCCGGCATCGGCCTCCTGCTCCAGCCCGAGCCGGCGGCAGATTGCCGTCCAGGCGCGGCCGTATTTGACAAACATGCCGGCAATAAACACGCTCTCGGCCACGGGGCCCTCGCTGGGGCCGGTGATCTGGAAGCTCTCGCCCGGATGCTCCGAGAAGCAGTTGAGATTGAGGCAGTCGTTCCAGTCCGCCCGGCCGATCAGCGGCAGGCCGTGCGGCCCGAGATGCGTCCTGGTATAATCGAAACTGCGGCGCAGATGCTCCAGCAGCGGCTGAGCCAGAGAGGGATCGTTGTCAAAGTCCACCGGCTCTTCGAGGATGCTCCAGTCGCCGGTCTCGCGCAGATAGGCGTCCGTCCCGGCGATCAGCCAGAGCGGATCGTCGTTGAAGCCGCTTCCCACCGCGAGATTTCCCTTCTTTGTCAGCGGCTGATACTGGTGATAGGCGCTGCCGTCGGGGAATTGGGTGGCGGCGATGTCCAGAATGCGCTCCCGCGCCCGCTCCGGGATCATATGAACGAAGCCCAGCAGATCCTGACAGGAATCCCGGAAGCCCATGCCGCGTCCCATGCCGGATTCAAAATAACTGGCGGAGCGGCTCATGTTGAAGGTGACCATGCACTGGTACTGGTTCCAGATGTTGACCATGCGATCCAGCTTTTCCTCTCCGCTGGAGAGCCGATAGCCGGAGAGCAGCGCATCCCAATGCGCGCACAGCGCATCCAGCGCAGCGTCGAAAGCGGCGTCATCTGCGTAGCGGGCGATCATTGCCTCGGCGCGCGTCTTGTTGACGACGCCGGGGGCTGCCCATTTTTCCTCTGCGGGATTCTCGATGTAGCCAAGGCCAAAGATCAGCGAGCTGCTCTCGCCCGGTGCGAGCGAAAGATCAAATTGCTGCGCGGCAACGGGCTGCCAGCCGTGGGCGATGCTTCCGGTGCAGCCGGCGCCGAAGACGGCCTGCGGCCGGGCGGGGCTGCCGTACACGCCCACGAAAGCGTCCCGCGAGGTGTCGAAGCCGTCGGGCTGCCGGTTCGCCCAGAAGACAGCGTAGTGATCGCGCCGCTCACGATATTCTGTCTTGTGATAGATCGCCGCACCCACGACCTCCACCTCGCCGGTGGAATAGTTGCGCTGGAAGTTGGAGCCGTCGTCCATGGCGTCCCAGAGGCAGAATTCCACGTAGGGGAAAAGGCGCAGCTCTTTTTCTTCGGCGCTCTCATTGCGAACGCTGACGCGCATGAGCAGGCAGTCGTCCCCCTGCGGGACGAGGAGCTCCTGGCTGACTGCCACGCCGTTCTTTGCCCCTTCGATCACGGTATAGCCCAGGCCGTGGCGGCAAAGGTAAGAATCCAGCTCCTCCTGCACAGGCTGCCAGCCCGGATTCCAGACCGTCCCGTCGTCCTTTATATAGATATGAAAGCCTTCGGAATCCAGGGGACAGTTGTTGTAACGATAGCGCGTAAGACGGCGAAGCCGTGCGTCGCGGAAAAAGGCGTAGCCCCCCGCGGTATTGGAGCAGAGCGCAAAAAAGGCTTCGCTGCCCAGGTAGTTGATCCAGGGCAAGGGCGTGCGCGGCGTGGTGATCACGTACTCCCGGCGCGCATCGTCAAAATATCCGAACTGCATGCTTGCCTCCTCAAGAAAACGTTTAAGTTCTTGCTTACTTATTAAGAGTATCTGAAACGCAGTCAAATTGCAAGTCCTTTTTTTAGCATTTTCCCCATTAATCCGCTTATTTGGGGCGTTCGTCCTGCAGGACCTCAGGAAGAGCCGCCGGAGCTCTGTTAAAAATATACAAAAACCTCCCTTTCTGATTGTGCATGCCTAACGAAATCAAAAGAAATCGCCCCAAGCACTTGCATTTTCTGTTGTTTTGCGCTATTTTTGAAACAACGAAAACGATTAAGTAAAGGGGCTGATCCTGTGGTGTCGATGAAGGATGTTGCACGCAAGTGCGGCGTCTCCGTTGCCACCGTGAGCAAGGCCCTGAACGGGCACCGGGATATCGGCGAGGCAACGCGAGAGCGTGTCATCGCGGTGGCGAAGGAGCTGGGCTATACCGCCAATTCCGCGGCGCGCGCGCTGAAGACCAACCGCACCTATAATCTGGGCATCCTCTTCTCGGATCTGCAGAACAGCGGCTTCACGCACGAATACTTTGCTTCGACGCTCAACAGCTTTCGCTTTGAGGCGGAGCGCTGCGGCTATGACATCACCTTCATCAGCAGCGACATCGGTCATCACCAGGCGAGCTATCTGCAGCACGCCCTGTATCGGCAGGTCGAAGGCGTCGCCATCATCTGTGCGGACTTTCTGGACCCCGGTATTCAGGAGCTGGTATTCTCCAATGTCCCGGTCGTAACGCTTGACCACGCCTTCAACAACCGCTGCGCTGTGCTGTCGGACAACATGCAGGGGATAGAAGCCCTTGTCCGGCACGCCTATGCGATGGGGCACCGCCGCATCGCCTATATCCACGGCAACCGGACCGCGGTGACGGAAAACAGGCTGACCGGCTTTTACCGGGTCTGCGAAGCGCTGCAGCTTTCGCTGCCCGAGGAGTATGTCCAGCCCTGTGCCTACCACCATCCGGACTACTGCCGCGAGGCCACGCTGCGTCTGCTTTCTCTGCCCGAGCGTCCGAGCTGCATCCTCTTCCCCGACGACTATGCGGGACTTGGCGGAATCAACGCCATCCGTGAGATGGGGCTTCGCATCCCGGAGGATATCTCCGTCATGGGCTATGACGGGATCGACCTGGCAAGGGCAGTCAGCCCCCGCCTCACGACCTGGCATCAGAACACAGACGAGCTGGGCCGGACTGCTGCGGCCATGCTGATCGAGCGGATCGAACACCCCCGCACCTCGCTGCAGGAGCACCTCGTGATCGGAGGAAGCCTGTTGGAGGGCGGCTCCGTGAAGCGGCTGGGCTGAGCGGACTGACCGGGGTCCTATATATCAAAGAAAGGAACAGGAGCCAAATGACGCGGGAGCATGCAAAACAGCTGGCGGAAGAACTGGTTGGGCGGATGACGGTCGAAGAAATGGCCGGTCAACTGCGCTTTGACGCTCCTGCCATCGAGAGGCTCGGCATCCCCGCATACAACTGGTGGAACGAGGCGCTGCACGGGCTTGCCCGCGGCGGTACCGCAACCAGCTTTCCCCAGGCGATCGGTATGGCGGCCATGTTTGACGACGAGCTGCTGCAGAAGATCGCCTCCGCGATCGCTGACGAGGCGCGTGCGAAATACAACGCGCTTTCCGCCGAGGGCGACCGCGATATCTACCATGGGCTGACGATGTGGTCGCCCAACGTCAACATCTTCCGTGATCCCCGCTGGGGGCGCGGCCACGAGACCTACGGCGAGGATCCTTATTTGACCTCCCGTCTCGGCGCCGCCTTCGTCCGCGGTCTGCAGGGTGAGGGAGAGTCGCTGAAAACAAGCGCCTGTGCCAAGCACTTCGCCGCGCACAGCGGTCCCGAGGCGCTCCGGCACAGCTTCAACGCACTTGTCTCGCCCAAGGACATGGAGGAGACCTATCTCCCCGCCTTCCGGACGCTCGTCTGCGACGCCGGGGTTGAATCTGTGATGGGCGCATACAACCGCACGAACGGCGAGCCTTGCTGCGCGAGCGAGACCCTGATGCAGAAGCTCCGCGGCGAATGGGGCTTCCAGGGCCACTTCGTCTCCGACTGCTGGGCGATCCGGGACTTCCACGAAAACCACAAGATCACCGCCTCGCCCGTCGAATCTGTTACCAAAGCGCTGAAGGCGGGCTGCGACCTCAACTGCGGCTGTACATATCAGCACATCATGCACGCCTATGAGCTGGGCCTCGTCACGGAGGAGGATATCCGCCGCTGTGCGGTCCGACTCTTTACGACCCGTTTCCTGCTCGGTATTCTCGGCGGCGAGGGCAGCGAATACGATGCGATCCCCTACGACGTGATCGAAAGTGAGGAGCATCTCGCGCTCGCACACCGGGCGGCGCTGCGCTCCTGCGTGCTGCTCAAGAACGACGGTCTGCTGCCGCTCGACCTCGAGGCAGGCGAAACGATCGGCGTGATCGGCCCCAACGCCAACAGCCGCTCCGCGCTGATCGGCAACTACCACGGCACGGCCTCGCGCTATGTCACCGTCCTGGAGGGGATCCAGGATCTGACGGCCGGGCGCTGCCGCATCCTCTATTCGCAGGGCTGCGCGCTGAGCGAAGACCGCGTCGAGCCGCTCGCCCAGGCTGATGACCGGATCGCGGAGGCAGTCGCCGTCGCAAAGAACAGCGACAAGGTGATCCTCGTCCTCGGTCTCGACGAGACGCTGGAGGGCGAAGAGGGTGACACCGGGAACAGCTACTATTCCGGCGACAAGGCGGATCTGCTCCTGCCGGCGCCGCAGCGGGCTCTGCTCTCGCGTGTGCTCGCCCTCGGGAAGCCGACGGTCGTGATCCTGATGGCCGGCAGCGCGATTGATCTCTCCGAGGCCCAGGAAAAGGCGGACGCCGTCCTGCTGAGCTGGTATCCCGGCGCTTCCGGCGGCCGTGCCGTTGCCGAGCTGCTCTTCGGAAATGAATCGCCCTCGGGCAAGCTGCCCGTCACCTTTTATCGCAACGACGCGCTCGCCCATATGCCCGCATTCACGGACTACTCCATGCGCGGCCGCACCTACCGCTATTATCGGGAAACGCCGCTCTACCCCTTCGGCTACGGCCTGAGCTACGGCAGCTGCTCCCTCTCCTCTCTGGAGGCGGATACCGGACACGCAAGGCTCACGGTCAGAAATGAGAGCGACCGCGAGCTTGAGGAGGTCGTCGAACTCTATCTGCACGACGAGGACTCGGCTTTCGCGCCGCCCAATCCCGTGCTCTGCGGCTTCCGCCGTATTCATCTTGCCCCGCACGAGGAGAAGGCGCTCACGATCGAGATCGACAAGGCGGCCTTCACCGTCGTCAACGATGCGGGCGAGCGGCTGCCGGGCAGCGGCAGCTGGACCCTCTACGCCGGCTTCGGCGCACCGGATCAACGCACTGCGGAGCTGACCGGACGCAAGCCGCTCTCTCTTCCCCTCTCCCGCCCCTGAGACAGGGCACTCCCTTCTTTTGTGAAGACTTTGGCCGACGCGGTCTACCGTCTGCCTGGACAAGGATCGGCTCCGCGTTTCGCCCAATTCTTTAGTAGTACGCAAACCAACCATCAACCATCAAAAACAGGAGGAATATTATGAAAAAGATTTTTGCTCTTGTCCTTGCGCTCTGCATGGTCTTTGCGCTGGCCGCCTGCGGACAGCAGGCCGCCCCTGCCCCCGCTGCCGAAGCCCCCGCCGCTGAAGCTCCTGCCGCCGAGGCCCCTGCTGCCGAAGCCCCTGCCGGTGAGCAGACCGTTCTGAAGCTGTGGTGCATCGCGACCGAAAGCGACGCCAACCGCCCCGGCTATGAGAAGGCCATCGCCGAGTTTGAGGCCGCTCACCCCGACATCAAGATCGAGTGGGAAGCCTTCGAGAACGAGTCCTACAAGACCAAGATCAAGGCCGCGATGATGGGCGGCGACACCGAGGATCTGCCTGACATCTTCTTCACCTGGTCCGGCGCCTTCCTTGGCGACTTCGCCAACGCCGGCACGGTCTACTGCCTGGACGAGGCCTACAAGCCCTTCGCCGATCAGCTGCCCGAGGTCATGCTCTCCAACTCCACCTACGGCGGCAAGCACTACGCAGTTCCTCTGACCTACAACATCGTCACCCTCTTCGCCAACATGGATCTGCTCGGCCAGGTCGGCTGGGATCACGTCCCCGAGACCTACGAGGATCTCTGCGCCTGCTGCGACGCTCTGGTTGCTGAGGGCATCATCCCCTTCGGCTGCGCCGGCAAGGAGACCTGGTGCGTGACTGAGTACCTCGAGCCCATCATGGAGAAGACGATCGGCTATGAAGCGCTGAACGCCATCTTCCAGGGCCAGGCCACCTGGAACGATCCCGACATCGCCACCGCTGTTTCCACCTTCCAGGATATGATCAACAAGGGTTACTTCGATCCCGCCGGCATGGCTCTCGGCAACGACGAGGTCAAGGCCAACTTCCTCGCCGGCAAGACCGCCTTCTATCAGAACGGCTCCTGGAACACCGGTGAGGTCAACAACGCTGACTTCAACGCTGCTGTCGCCCTGTTCCCGGTCATGAACGCCGACCGCGCCACCTACAGCCAGGTCATCGGCGGCCCGTCCGACTCTCTCGCCGTCTGCGCCTCCTCCAAGCATCCGGAGCTGGCTGCCCAGGCTGCTTTTGAGCTCGGCCGCGGGATCTGCCACTACTGCTACCTCGCCGGTGCCGGCCTGCCGGCCTGGACGCCCGATTACGACACCAGTGACGTGCTGCCTCTGGTCGCCGCTGTTGCCGACATCGTCGCCGCCTCCGACGGCATGGTTCTCTTTGGCGACACCGCCATGAGCGCCGACCCGGCCAACACCTACCTGAGCTATGTCGCCCAGGTCTACGGCTGCGAGATCGACGGTGAGGGCTTTGTTGCCGGTCTGACCAAGGACCTCGGCTAATCGCCTCCCGCCGGACTTCCGGCACTGAAAAAAGGCGGCTCCACACAGATCGTCCAGGGATCTGTGGGAGCCGCCTCCCAAATCAGAGGGGTGTGACACATGAAAAAGCTTTACAGCAACAAACTTCATATCCTGATTTTTCTGCTGCCGGCGCTGCTCCTTTTCTGCGGCGTGCTGATCGCGCCGATCGGCGCCTCCGCCTATTTCAGTTTCTTTGACTGGAGCGGTTTCGGAGCCAAAACCTTTATCGGCTTTTCCAACTACAAGGAGCTCTTTACCAGCAACGCCATCGGCTTTCTGAAGGCGCTGCGCAACTCTTTGCTGCTCGCGTTGCTGTCGGTGTTCCTGCAGCTGCCGCTGGCTCTTGCCCTGGCACTCACGCTGGGCAAGAAGATCAAGGGCGAGCGGACTTTCCTTTCGGTCTATTTCATGCCGGTTCTGATCTCCACCGTGGTCATCGGCCAGCTCTGGCTGAAGATCTACAATCCGGATTACGGCATTTTGAACGTGTTCCTGCGCAGCATCGGCCGCGAAGACTGGGCACAGATCTGGCTGGGGAACAAGAAGACTGCACTGGGCGCGGTCTTTGTCCCGACGCTGTGGCAGTACGTCGGCTACCATATGCTGCTGCTCTACGCGGGCGTCAAAAGCGTGCCGCAAGAGCTGCGCGAGGCCGCCATGCTCGACGGGGCGACCGACGGACAGGTCAACCGTTATATCGTCCTTCCCTACATCAAACCGATCATTCGCATCAGCGTCATTTTCGCAGTGACCGGCTCGCTCAAATCCTTCGATCTGATCTACGTCCTGACGAACGGCGGCCCGCTGCACGCCACGGAGGTGCCGAGCACGCTGATGATAAACATGCTGTTCCTGCGCAACCGCTACGGCATGGGCAGCACGATCGCAGTCATGCTGATCATTCTGTGCTTCGGCTTTGCGCTGCTGATCAGCGCCATCTTCAAGGAGGAGGACTGAGATGAGAAATATCAGTAAAGGTCGTCAGATCGTCATTTATATCGGTCTGATCCTGTGGATGCTCGTCAACCTCTTCCCGGTCTACTGGATGTTCACCTTCTCTCTGAAGAGCAATCCGGAGATCTTCGGCGAGAACATCATCGGCCTGCCGAGAGAATGGCTCTGGTCGAACTACAGCAGTGCCTTGAACACCGGCAAGATGGGCGTTTACTTCCTGAACAGCGCCATCGTTGCCATTGCGACGATCCTCATCACGCTTGTCGTTGCGCTGATGGCCACCTTTGCGCTGACGCGGCTGATCTGGAAGCAGCGCAAGACGCTCAACAAGTTCTTCATGCTTGGTCTGACGATCCCCATTCACGCCTCCATCGTCCCCGTTTATGTGACGCTCTCCCGGCTGCACCTGCTCAACACCTATTGGGCGCTGATCATTCCCTACTCCGCCTTCTCGCTGTCCATGGCGATCCTGGTTTGCACGGGCTTCATGAATGAGATCCCGCGCGAGCTGGATGAAAGCGCCTGCATCGACGGCTGCAGCGTGTGGGGGATCTTCCTGCGCATCATCGTACCGCTGATGAAGCCCGCGGTGGCTACCGTCGGCATTTACACCTTCCTGCAGTGCTGGAACGAGCTGATGTTTGCCAACGTCTTCATCAGCAAATCCTCCCTCAGGACCCTGCCTGTCGGCGTCCAGGCGCTCTCCGGCCAGTACACGACCGAGTGGGGCCCCATCGGCGCCGCTCTCGTCCTCGCCACCTTCCCGACGCTGTTCATTTACATCTTCCTCAGCAAGAAGATCCAGGACAGCTTCGTGGCCGGCGCAGTCAAAGGCTGATATCCGCGCTAATAGACAAGCCCCGCAATTCCTTGTGGAATTGCGGGGCTTGTCTGCTTGTCAAAAAGTCCATACCGGACTTTTCCGACAGCGGTTTCTTGTGTTCGAGGCGGGTCTTGCCCCCTCGGGCTCCCCCGCTTCTCTGTCCTCACGCCAGCCCGGGCGGGCAGGGGCGGCCGATCTCCCGGCGATGGCGGCAGTACAGCTCCTCGGTTGCCAGCGCCATTTTCGTGACGGAGAAATCGCAGTCGTGCGGGTAGATGTACCAGGTGTCCTCCAGCGTGTTGAGATCGACGCAGTCCCCGAATTTCCCAAGGTACTCATACTCGATATGGCAGGAATACAGGCTGGGGACGGGCTTGATCATTTCAAAGGGGTCGCCGTCCACATCGACGCCGCTCACCCGGAAGCCGTCCATATCGTGCACCATGATCCCCTCGCCCAGGCGGATAAAGCGCTTTGCGTTGGGCAGCGAATCGACCGTTACGGGCAGCTCGCCGCTGGAATAGGTCCCGCTCTCGACCTCCGCGCGGACGTTCGCGCGCTCCCACTCGTACCAGTCTGGGATATGGCTGAACTCCGTCTCGCCCTTTTCCGCGCTCAGCTCGCCCAGCTCGGACATGATCCAGCTCTTTCCGCAGGCCTTGCAGAACAGCCGCGTCCCCTCGGAGCCCATGCGGTATTCCGTCCGGCAGGCGGGGCACTGGTACAGCACCTTGTGCAGTCCCTCCGCGCGTTTGCCGTAGGGCGTGCGGATGCCGCGCGCCTTCTGCCAGGCGAAGTCGTCATATTGAAAGGCCTGTACGATCGCGGCGTTGATCTCGTCGGGCGGGGTGCTTTTCAGCTGCTCTGGCGTGAAGAGGAGGCTGAATTCCGCTTCGGTCGGCTTTACGTCGCGGCTGTGCAGATTCCAGAACGGCGAATTGACATGATGGCCGTGGCAGATCAGCGTCACGACCGGGACGCCCAGCAGCCTGCAGAGCTTGCCGAGGGAGGCGGGCAGCACCGCCGTTGTCCCGCAGAGGGAGTAGCGCGCCTCGGGATAGAGCATGGCGACGTCGCCGTTGTCCACCACGCGCTTGAGCTGCCGGATCAGGCTGATGTCGTTGGTAAACTTGCGTTTGCAGATACAGCCGACATTCCGCAGCAGCTCTTCCCTGCCGATGAAGCCGTCGATCGCCACGACGTAGTTCGCCCGGTGGGGATAGATCGTTCTGGTTGCGACCTTGAAATCCAGAAAGGCGTTGTGATTGCAGAGCATGAGGTAGGGCGGTTTCAGCCCTTCCGTCCCCTTGCGCGTGATGATCGTTCGGTGGAGATAGGTCTCAGGCGCGCTGAGCAGGTATGTCAGCGGGCGCAGATACCAGCGCGTGCGCACCGGTGGGCGCCGCATATCGAAACGCGGGTACTCTTGCTTCATGTTTTCCTCCCCCCGGCATGAATGCCGCTCCGCTCGGCCTGTTTCTTCCTTTTCTGTCGTGCCATAAGGCGGACGATCCGTCGTTCAGCCGGTGTTCCCTGCGCTGCCCGGGCGGCATGCTCAGATGAGAATAAATCCTCTGAATCCGCGCACGGAATAATAGGAGTCGGCGCCGTTGTGAAAAGTGAACACGGTATCATAGCGCCGTTCGCAGAACAGCGCGCCGCCCAACCTGCGGATATCGTCCGGCGTGGCGATCCAGCTTGATGTTTTCAGATCAAATGAGCCGAGACTCTGCAGTCTGCGGTACAGTTCCTCCGTCATCAATGAAACGCCAATCTCTTTCGCTTTCTGTTCTGCGCTGCCTGACGGCGGATTTTTGGCGCGTCCCTGCAAAGCCTTTTCGTCATAGCACAAGCTTCTGCGCCCGGAAGGAGACTCCTTTGCACAGTCACAGAAAATGAGCTTTCCTGTTTTTTCGTCGTAGCCGATGGCGTCCGGCTCACCGCCGCTTTCCTCCATCTTTTGCAAAACCGCGATGGCATCGGGAAACTCGCGCAGCCTTTTCTCGACCTCGACCCAATCCAAATCCGGGTGAAGTTCCTTGTGTTCTGAAAATCTCGCTTTCAATACTTCCAACATCATGTTCACCTCTATCAATATCGATTGGGAATGAAGCTTTTCCCGGGCAGTTTTTGTGGATATGAGAATACTTCCGGCCTTTGATTGGCGCAATACGCTCTTCCTTTTCCCATATCTTTCCCGATTCTTCGGATGATATTTTTCCCTGCAATCCCGATTTGCCCACCCGTTTACCAATCCTCTCCCGGCATCCCGGGCAGACCCGCGGTCCTGTTTGCATGTTCATAATAGCATTAGGGCAATTCTATCAGCATTACCGTGATGATGTGTGAAAGAGCGCGTAAAAGGACACCAAACCATAGAAAGAACGCCTAAAAGATACACCAGAAGGAGTAGAATCGGTTTAGATTAGTTCGATTGTTTTATTATATGCAGTAAGGAACTTCCCGGAGTGGTCCCTTGTATGTTCAAACAAGAGCCACTGTTCCTTTTCGTCGGAATGATGCGGATAAGAGTTGGCAACCATACATTCAACCACAATTCCATTGTCCAACGTGATTTTGAGGTCATGAACTTCGTTGATCAGCACAGACAAGACAAGTCCGCCAACGATCTTTTCTCTGAAAGCAGCCGCGTTCACCCATTCATCATTATGCGTACTGTCCAATTCATCCCACGACTGATAATCGTGTGTTGTGACAAGGATATCGTTTCCGTTAATAACACGGCTGAATCCCATCGCATGAAGAACGAAATTACCTTCAAAGATAAACTCTAGAATGTCAGCCTCACATCCGAAAGAAACCAAACGTCTGCCGTTCAACTGGTAAAGAAATGACTGAAAATCGTTATTCGTTTTCATAGTCAGCACCTCTTTTTCAGACTTTGTTGGTATATTATATCATAACCACAAGGTTACAGCAACAAGAAAACCTCTCTTGCCTTGGTAGACAAAAGAGGTTTCTTTGATGGAAAAGGTATCGCGTTTTGATAGAATTTCCCGCAGGGGGGGCAACCGTGTTCAAGGGGGGTGCACTTGCCAAAGGGGGTTCAACGTGAACGGTTGGGGTGCTGGATCGACAAACTGCAAGCTGTCAGCAACGAATAAATCCACAGCAACCGATCTCTTCGAATGCTGAAAAACCCAGCGATTTATAAAACGCTACGGTTTTGGGGGTGTTGTCAGTTGTCAGCTCAATTTGCCGAACGTCGGAATAACGGTCAAGAACTGCCTGTAAAAGGGCTGTGCCAACGCCTTGCCGCTGCTTTTTGGGAAAAACAAGAATGTCCTGAACAAATACAATGGTAAAGCCATCTCCGACAACCCTTATTATACCGAGCAATTCATCGTTTTCATACGCCGCCAATACTAACAATGAGTGCTCATAGCCCTGCCGAAGTGCTGTCATGTCTTCTGTGTAAGCTGTCCAGCCCACTTCTGTATAGAGCCGCAAGATTTCCGCTTCTTTATAATCTTTATACTCTTTGATTTCCATATATAATCTCCAACAATCCCGATTTATTCGTCTGTTTACCAATCATCATCCAGCAGCGGGGACAGGCCCTCCGCCTCGTCCATCCATGATGGATCATACTTTGCTTTACTCAAAATAGAACAAATCCTCGAATTTCCTGTCCAATGCAATGCAGAGAACAAGTGCCAACTTGGCAGTAGGGTTGAATTGACCGGTTTCGATCGAACTGATCGTGTTACGGGAAACACCAACCATTTCAGCGAGTTGGCTCTGTGAAAGACCGTTCTGTACTCGTGCGTCCTTCAATCGATTTCTCAGTATCAGTTTATCGTTCATGTTGCTTATCCTACCAGTCTGTGAACGAACAAAACGGTAAAGAACACGAATAATCCAGAACAAAGAATAGCAAGCAGCAGCTCGTGCTTTTTACGAAGTATACTATATTTTACTGTAAAAAGTGTCCCTAAAATACTGAAATAAATCATCCAACTCTCATAACTTGTGGAATCGGTGAACGCAGCCTGTAAAACCGCCACGACGCAGCAGATAACTATCCCTATCTGCGCCGCCAGTTTTCCAGCCAAATTCAGTACGACCAACTCCATCTCATCCGTACCCTCATTCTCCCGTCTGCTCTTCTCAAGTATTTCTTCTCTATTCATCATAGCATCTCCTTGCCAAGTTTTATTGTCAATACTATAACGCCGCCAAGTTTACTTGTCAATGTCTTTTCCAAGTTTTCTTTGCAAAAAACGGCCAAAACAGAGCAAAGCTTCCCTGACCAGTTGCGTCTCCGAGCCTGAATGCGCTCCCTCTACTCATATGGCTATCGAAAAAAGGCTTATAGATATGACTGGCAGTACGCGGAAAAAGAGCCGGAGACCTCAAATTGAACGATTACCCTCTGTGAGAACGATACCCTTCAAATTGAACAATACCCCTCTGTGAGAACGATTTGTCCGGGAGAGGTGGGCCGGGAACACCCAAAAAAGCAAAAACGCCGCTGCGGAAATGACTCCGTAGCGGCTGCTTTTTAATGGACGGGCACCGAAAAAGCCTTGAAATCAAGGGCTTTCGGGCAAAATGAAAAGGTAGGCAATTTCTATTAAAATTACCTACCTTTTGTGGCGGAGGGTGCAGGATTCGAACCCGCGTGGAGTTGCCCCCTAACGGTTTTCAAGACCGCCCCGTTATGACCGCTTCGGTAACCCTCCGAATCGGACGCTCCTTCAGTATACACGTTCCGCGCAGGGATTGCAAGGCAGAATTCACAGCAACGCGGCGCGAATTCACAGCAGCTCGCCGCGCATTCGCTTCGGCAGCACGCGCGGCAAGCTGATCAACGGCAGCCGATGCAGCGCCCAGGACGCTCCCCTTCTCAGGCGAGAAAATGGCGCAGCGCGGCAAGAAGCAGCAGATGGCCGGGGTAGAAGAAATAAAACAGGTACTTGATGGACAGACCGCGCTTGCCGTTGTAGAGCAGGAGCGGCACTGCGCTCAGCATGCACCAGGACTGCAGACCGCCGCGCATCACGAACTCGAAGGCCAGTGCGGCAAGGTTGCGTCCTATATGATAGCGGCGCAAAAACCAGAACACCAGCACGAGCCCGACGCCGAAAGCGTTGTAATCCGTGTGCAGAAGGATGGCCAGCACGCAAAATACGCCGCAGACGGCGGTTTTCAGCATGGCGTCGAGCCATTTCTTCCCGGTGTCCAGCTTCTCACAGCAGAAAATCGCGGAGACGGCGAGCAGGAAGGTCAGCATGACGTTCTGATGGCCGAATTCCAGGAGGCAGCCTCGAAAGCAAAGATCAAAGGGAATCTCCGACACGAGAGCAAAGATCCCCAGACGGAGCATGTATTTGGGTAAGCTGCGCGTGTGGGCGCAGCCCTCCGAGATGCTGAACGCGAAAAGCGGAAAAGCCAGACGGCCGACAATACGCCACCACGCAACGTGCGGAAAGAACACCGCGCCGATATGGTCAATGGTCATGCTGACAATGGCGAGGAGCTTGAGCGTCGTGCCGTCGATCACGCGCAGCTTTTCCGGGATGGCGAGCGCAGGTTTGTTTTCTTCTGTCATGGCTGTCTCTCTCTCAGAATTTCTTTTCGTAGGTCGCGATCACGGCGTCCGTCACCGCGGCGCGAAAGGCGCGCTCCTCGAGCAAGCGCACACCCTGGATGGTGCTGCCGCCGGGCGAGCAGACGCGATCCTTGAGTGATCCCGGGTGCTCCCCGGTCTCGAGCAGGAGCTGGGCCGAGCCCTTGAGCATCTGAGCGGCGAAGGCGAGCGCCTCGCGCCGCGGCAGACCGCAGGCCACTGCCCCATCCGCCAGGGCCTCCACGAACATGGCCGCGAAGGCCGGGCCGCAGCCCGTCACCCCGCCCGCCGCGTCAAGATGCGCCTCATCGAGCTCGGAGACGAGCCCGGAGGCCGCGAGCAGATCCTCAACAGTCTGCAGCTCCTCCGCGGAGATCTGCCCGTTTGGGCAGAGGAGCGTCACGCCCGCGCCGACCGAGACGGGGATGTTCGGCATGATGCGCACGATGGGCCTGTCCCCCAGCGCGGCGCCGAGCTTTTCGAGGCTCCAGCCGGCCGCCATGGAGACGAGCACGACGCGATCCCGCCGCGCGTCGAGCACGGGGCGGATCTCCCCGATCACGTCCGCGAGCATCTGGGGCTTCACGGCAAGGAACAGCACCTCGGCCTTCTGCGCGACACCCCGGTTATCCAGCACGGAGCCGCCGAGCTCCTCTGCGAGTCGGCGCGGCTTCTCCGCGCTGCGGTTCGAGAGCAGAAGCTGCTCTGTAAGCGGGCTCTTCACCGCCGCGCGCGCAAGCGCGGCACCCATATTCCCTGTCCCGATGAATCCAACGGTCGGCATGGTCGTTCCTCCCTGTTAGCTCTGTTTTCTCAGTTTTCTCGGTTATTCTCAGTATAGTCCCAATCCGCGCACACTTCAAGCTAAAACTAAAGGGCCTGACACCTGCTCAACACAGATATCAGACCCTTCAGGTCGCCTAATTCTATAAATGTCTAACTTTTGGGG
>OCVV011352584.1_pt1 | contig 38649 bp, 36 predicted proteins | sample 1539721 | NCBI WGS metagenome assembly OCVV01 (sample SAMN02144230, study PRJEB22623) | gut metagenome | biome: sheep rumen | host: Ovis aries | place: New Zealand | reverse complement strand
TTGTTCGCATATTGTTCTTATATCCCCAATATAGGAACAATATAAGAACAATATGTAAACAATATAAGAACAATATAAGAACGGCCGTATTTGGCACGTCGCAGGTAGGGTTTTGACCCGGGTTTATTGTCTCACCTCGGTGCCCCACATGAGCTTGTCGCGGATGGCGGAGAAGAAGTTCTGCGTGTTCATTCGGATCAGATGGATGGCGAAGGGGGCACGATGGAGATTGAGCGTGGCGGAGCCGTAGAGGGTGACGCGGCGCGAGTCCATGCCGAGGGTGAAGGGTTCGGCGGTCGCCGGGGTGCCGGCATGGTGCGAAGCGGGGATGGTGGCGAGGCGCAGGCGCGAGCTGTCGGGCACGATGATGGGGCGCAGGGTGAGGGTGTGGGCGCCGATGGGAGTGATGACGAAGCAGCCGCAGTCGGGCGTAAGGATGGGGCCGCCGCAGGAGAGGCTGTAGGCCGTGGAGCCCGTGGGCGAGGCCACGATGACGCCGTCGCCGGCATAGGTGGCCACGTAGAGGTCGTCGACGTAGACCTCGGTGCGCAGCATCGAAGAAGCCTCGGGGCGGTGGAGGAAGACCTCGTTGAGGGCATAGTTCTCCATCTTCTGCTCGCCGCCATCCGTACGTTCCACCCGGATCAGGGTGCGGCGCTCGAGCGTAAAACGGCCCGCCAGGAGGTCGGAGACGAGGGTGGCGAGGTTTTCCTTGCCGGCGGTGGTCAGGAAGCCCAGATGGCCGAAATTGATGCCCAGAATGGGCGGAAAAGCGTCGGGGTGCGTGCTGTGGATAAACTGCACGGAGGAGAGCAGGGTGCCGTCGCCACCGATAGAAAAGAGGTAGTCGAAACCGTCGACGCTGTCGCCGTCGCGGACGGTGAGCGCTTCGACGCCGGCGCGCTGCAGTTCGGCACAGAGGTGGTCGTAGGCCGGGAGGTCGGCAGGATCGATGTAGCGATAATAGAGGGCTATCTTCATTGCTTGGGTATTTGGGTTGCTTGGACGATTATTTGATTACCAGCACAGAGCCGGTGAATATCTTGATACGCCGATTGTTGAAACGGCAGCGGAGCGAATAGGCATACACCCCCTGCGGGTTGGAGTCCGCGGGGGTCCACCCGGCGGTGGGGTCGGTGGTGGAATAGACCAGAAGGCCGTTGCGGTCGTAGATGTAAAGTTCGTAGAGGTCGCCCATGAGGCCGCGCAGTCGAGGCAGGAAGGTGCCATTGGCAGGGTCGCCCGAAACCACGATGTTGGGGATGGCCTGGGCCGGCGCGGGAGGCGTGGGGACCACGATGCAAACGCTGTCGCTGTAACGTGGATTGAGCCCGCAGGCGTCGTTCACCGCAAGGCGGTAGCAATGCTGCAGGTCGCGAGGGGTGACCCTGTTGTCGACATATCGCAGCGGGACCTCGCCCAGGGACAGCACGGCAAGCGAATCCCAGGGGTCGCCGTCGACACTGCGCCAGAGGGTGTAGGGGCTGGCATGGAAGGCCGTGTCCACGTCGATGGCCAGACGGTTGCACATGTCTATGCTGTCGTATTCGATGGAGAGTATGTCGAGGTGCTCGGCGGTGTCGGCAGTGCGCCGTTCGACGGCGACGATGTTGCTTGTCGAAACCAGCGGCGGCACGCCGGCGCCCCGGTCATAACCCGACGCCTCCACCTTGAGCCACACACGTATGGTGCCCTCGGCAATGGCGAAGGAGTGTTCGAACGGCCCCGTGCTGTCGACGACGGCACGGACGGTGTACTCGTCGTCGTAGGGTTCGAGCCGTGCCAAGAGCCGGTAGGCCGCCACGCCTCCGGGCATGCCTATGTAGGGAGTCCAGCGGGCGGTGACCATGGTGTCGCAACGCGGCACATCGGCGCTTAGCACCATATTGCCGAAGGCCGGGGTGAGGGAGCTGGCGTTGTAGGCGCTGTCGAAGACGTGGACACAATAGGTATGGCGTTCGGTGGCCAGATGGTCCGGACAGATGTAGGTGGTGTCCATGCGCCCGAAGACGGTATCATAGTAGAGGCAGGGGGTGCCGGTGCAGATGTGGTAGCCCATGGCCTGCGTGTCGGCGCTGGGACGCCAGGAGAGCACTATCTGCTGCGAGGCTTCGTCGACAGTGGCCAGCCAGTCGGTGACCGGAGCCACAGGCTCCTGCGCCTGGAGCGGCAGCAGCGACAGCACAAAGAGGAGAAGCAGGCGGAGACGTTTCATGGCGCTTAGAAACTTTGCAGTGCAACAAGTTCGGCATAGCGGCCATGGAGAGCCATGAGCTCGGTGTGGGTACCACGCTCGACGATGCGGCCGTGGTCGAGGACAATGATGCAGTCAGCGCCCACGATGGTGGAGAGGCGGTGGGCAATGACGATGGCCGAGCGGCCACGAAGCACCTCGTTGAGGGTGGCCTGCAGCTGGCGCTCGCTCTCGGTGTCAAGGGCCGAGGTGGCCTCGTCGAGGATGAGTAAATCCGGGTTACGAAGCAGGGCGCGCGCAATGCTGATACGCTGGCGCTGGCCACCGCTGAGCAGACCGCCACCTTCGCCAAGGTTGGTGTCGTAGCCTTCGGGCAGCTGCATGATGAAATCGTGGGCCTGGGCGGCACGGGCGGCGCGCTCCACCTCGTCGCGTGTGGCGTCGGATTTGCCGAAGGCGATATTAGCCGCCACGGTGTCGTTGAAGAGCAGGGTGTCCTGCGCCACCACGCCGATGTGTGCCCGCAGGCGCGGCAGGGGCATGGAAAGGATGTCCTCGCCATGGAGGAGTATCTCGCCATGCGTGCAGGTGTACATGCGGCAGATGAGGTCGGCGATGGTGGACTTGCCGCTGCCGGAGGAGCCTACGAGAGCCACCGTTGTTCCACGTGGAACATCAAAGCTTATGTCGTCCAGCACAGTCACTCCGGGCTTGTAGGCAAACGAAACATGGCGGAACTCCACGTCGGGGGGCACCTCTCGAGGAGTAGAATGCGGATGCACGGAGGGTTTTTGTGGAAGCAGTTCGTCGGGTTCATCTTCTTCGCCAAGGAAAGCCTCGATACGGTCGGCGCAGGCACGGCCTTTCTTGATTTGGGAGAAGCCGGTAGAGAAGTCCTTGGCCGGAGGAATCATCAGCACAAACAGCATCACATAAGAGATGAAGAGCTCTGAGGTGAGCCCCTGGTCACCATTGAAGACCAGCCATGCGCCGAAGAGAAGAATGCCAATGACGATGGTGTTGCCGAGGAAATCGCTCACGGGCGAAGCGGCATCGATGCGGCGCAACATGAGGGTGCGGCGGCGTGTATACTCGCGATTGTAGGAGCGGAAACGGCGATTGGAAAAGTCAATGGCGGTATAAGACTTGATAACCTTGAGTCCACCAATGGTCTCGTCGGTGAGGGAAACGAGATAGGAGTTCATTTCCTGCACCACCTTGGAGCTGCGTTTGAGACGGTGAGAGATACCGGAGATGACAAAGGCTACCAAAGGTAGCATACAAAGGACAAAAAGTGTCAGCTTCACGTTGATATAGAACAACATAAATAGATAGAGCGTCATGCTGATGATGGAGGTGAGGAGCATCTGGATGGAACCAAGGATGCCCTCCTCATACTCGACCATGTCGCTCGTGAAACGGGCCATGACATCGCCTTTGCGGTGGTTGTCGTAGTAGCTCATTGGCAGACGCATGGCCTTGCGGAACATGGAGTTGCGCAGGGTGCGTACAACGCTGGTGCGGATGATGGAAATCTCGATGGCAGAAAGGTAGGAGAAGACATTCTTGAGCGCGTAGAGCACGAAGATGATGCCCGCAAAAAGCAGCAGGGCATGGAGCTGTCCGAAGGAGATGAGCCAGGCATAGAGACGGTCGAGCCATATGGCCACAAGGTTGCCCGAGGCAACAGGTGCCGCGTCGCCGGTGCCGAAAAGAATCTTCAGGAAGTCGGCCACAGAGAGGGCGGTACACATGGTGAAGACCACGCTGAGCACTACAAAAAGGCCATACAGCGCACATCGTGCACTGTATGGCTTAAGCTGCCTCAGAGTGAAATTCCGACGGAGTTTCACAGGCTGTAACCGATATAATTATGCGGGGTGATACGACGGATACGCTCCTTGATGTCGGGCGTCACGTCGAGGGTATCGACAAAGGCTGCGATGGTGTCGGCAGTGACCTTCTCGTTGGTGCGCGTAAGCTGCTTGAGAGCCTCGTAGGGATTGGGGTAGCCCACCGAACGGAGGATGGTCTGGATGGCTTCGGCCACGACGGCCCAGTTGTTCTCCAGGTCGCGATAGAGGGCCTGCTCGTTGAGCAACAGCTTGCCGAGGCCTTTCTCGAGCGAGGCGAGGGAAATCATGGTGTGGGCAATGGGGACACCTATATTACGGCTGACGGTGCTATCGGTGAGGTCGCGCTGCATGCGGCTGATGGGGAGTTTGTGGCTCAAGTGCTCGAAGATGGCATTGGCCAAACCCAGGTTGCCCTCGGCATTCTCAAAGTCGATGGGGTTCACCTTGTGCGGCATGGCGCTGGAACCCACCTCGCCGGCCTTGATGCGCTGCTTGAAATACTCCATGGAGACGTAGGTCCACACGTCGCGGCAGAGGTCGATGAGGATGACATTGATGCGCTTGCAGGCGTCGAACCAGGCGGCCATCATGTCGTAGTTCTCAATCTGAGTGGTGAGCTGCTGACGCTCGAGGCCGAGGTGGTTGGCCACAAAATCGTTGCCGAAGGCGCGCCAGTCGATGTCGGGGAAGGCCGCCAAATGGGCATTGAAGTTGCCCGTGGCGCCACCGAACTTGGCGGTGAAGGGGATGCGCTCCAACTCGTCAAGCTGACGACGCAGACGATAGGCGAAAACACCCCACTCCTTGCCCAGCGTGGTGGGCGAAGCGGGCTGGCCGTGGGTGTGGGCCAGCATAGGGATATCCTTCCACTCCTCGGCTTTGGCCTGCAGGAGGTTGAGGATATTGCGGTAGGCGGGAAGAAGAACCTCGTCGTGGCATTCTTTCATGCTCAGCGGCACAGAGGTGTTGTTGATGTCCTGTGAGGTGAGGCCGAAATGGATAAACTCTTTCAGTTCCTGGAGTCCCATTTGGTCGAACTTGCCTTTGAGGAAGTACTCCACGGCCTTCACATCGTGGTTGGTGGTCTTTTCGATGTCCTTGATGGCCTGGGCATCGTCGTCGGTAAACTGGCGGTAGATATCGCGCAGCTGCTCGGCTTTGGCGGCTACGGTGGCCAGGGCAGGACGCTGTTCTTTGAGACGGTCGGCGAGGGCAATGAAATACTCCACCTCAACACGGACACGGTATTTTATCAGAGCACCCTCGGAGAAGTATTTGGCGAGGGGTTCGCACTTGGAACGGTAGCGCCCGTCGATGGGCGACACGGCATTGAGACTATTCATAGGTTTTACAATGTTTTATTCATAAACTCGTATTTCTCGAGAAGCTTCTCCACCTTGCGGTCGTGGCTAAGGTCGACAAGGGCCTGGGCGTACATGGTGTTGTGTGTGTCGGTACCCATGAACTCCACCCAGCCGTTCTCAATCATCTGGTAAGCGCGCTTCTTGGCTTCCTCGCCATAGAATCCTCCCAGCGAGAGGACATTGGTCTGGAAGTAGACGCCCTGGTTCTTGAGTTGCTCCATGCGGGTGCCGTGGACATTGAGGTATGGGTAGCGCTCAGGATGAGCAAGGATTACCTCATAGCCCTTCATCTGCATGTCAAAAATCATCTCGTCGCAACCCATCATCTGCTGGTGCAGAGAGAATTCAACGAGCACATATTTGCCTGCCACCTGCAGGAAGCGGGGATTCTCGAGACGCTTGTGGAAACCGCTGTCGATGCGGTATTCACCTCCCACGCCGGCCATCTCTATCTCCACACCGGCATCAAGGGCCTGTTTCTTCAGTTCCTCGAAACGGCGACGGATATCGTCCTCGTCGTTCTCGAAACGGGGAGTCTGGAAGTGGGGGGTAATGATAACCTTGTTGTAGCCCACGGCTTTGAGGGTGTTGAGGCACTCCACGCTCTCTTCTACACACTTGGAGCCGTCGTCAACCTTCGGCACCAGATGACAATGCATGTCAGTGCCAAGGGCGGCAAAGATGGGGCGAGGTTCGTATTTGCGTTTGAAAAAACTGAACATGTCGTATTATGAGTTATGTTAGTGATGGTTTATTATTCTACTCTTCTAATTTCAGCACCGAGTTTGGCCAGGCGCTGGTCGATGCGCTGGTAGCCCCGGTCGATTTGTTCTATGTTGTCAATGCGGCTCTTGCCTTCAGCGCTGAGAGCGGCAATGAGCAATGCCACACCGGCACGGATATCGGGCGATGTCATGCGCACGCCGCGCAGCTTGTGTTCGCGGTCGAGTCCGATGACGGTGGCGCGGTGCGGGTCGCAGAGGATAATCTGCGCCCCCATGTCTATAAGCTTGTCGACGAAGAACAGACGGCTCTCGAACATCTTCTGGTGGATGAGCACACTGCCCTTGGCCTGCGTGGCCACCACGAGGGCGATGCTGATGAGGTCGGGCGTGAAACCCGGCCACGGGGCATCGGCGATGGTCATGATGGAGCCATCCATGAAACGCTCAATCTCATAGTGCTCCTGCGCGGGGACATAGAGGTCGTCGCCTTTCTGCCACACCTCGATGCCCAGGCGGCGGAACACCTGCGGGATGAGGCCCAGATGCTGCACCTGCGCGTTCTTGATGGTAATGTCACCCTGCGTCATGGCGGCCATGCCGATGAAGGAGCCCACCTCGATCATGTCGGGCAGCAGGCGGTGTTCGCAACCGTGCAGCTCCTTGACGCCACGAATGGTCAGCAGATTGCTGCCCACGCCCGTAATCTTGGCACCCATGCGGTTGAGCATATTGCAGAGCTGGTAGACATACGGCTCGCAGGCGGCGTTCATGATGGTGGTGGTGCCACGGGCCATGACGGCGGTCATGATGATATTGGCCGTGCCGGTGACGGAAGCCTCGTCGAGGAGCATGTAGCATCCCTTGAGTTTCTTGGCGCTAACAAGGTAGGCGTTGCGCTTGTATTCCACCTCCGCGCCCAGGCGCTCCATGCCGATGAAATGGGTGTCCAGACGGCGGCGCCCTATCTTGTCGCCACCGGGCTGCGGCACCACGGCCTGTCCGAAACGCGACAGCAACGGACCCACAAGCATGATGCTGCCACGAAGGGCTCCGGCCTGCTCGCGGAACTGCGGGCTCTGCAGCACCTCGAGGTTCACCTGGTCGGCCTGGAACTCAAAGGTGCGGCCACTCTCGCATGCCGATGGCACATCCTCGCGCACGCTGACTCCGAGGAGCTTCAGCAGGTCGATAAGCTTGTTCACGTCGCGTATGTCGGGCACATGCTCTATGCGCACCTTCTCAGAGGTGAGCAGCACGGCGCACAGCACCTGCAGAGCCTCGTTCTTGGCGCCCTGCGGCACTATCTCGCCTTTGAGCTTGCGTCCGCCTATGATTTCAAAACTGCTCATTTTTTCTTCTTTTTCTTCTTTTTCTTTTCGCCGGCTTCCTTCTTGGCGGCCACGGCTGCCATGGCGTCGAGATATATCTTCGAGTCGCGGAACTGGAAGTCGGGCGGCAGGGTGATGCGCCCGCCGGAGAGCTCGTCGAGCTGCTCGCGGATGAGGCCGTCGTCCACCGAGTCGCGGTTCCATTGCAGGTACTGCCGCTTCATCGTGTGGGCAATCTGCTGCGAGAGGAGGCTCTTCTCCTCGCCCTCGGGCATTTCGGCCACGGCGCGGATCATGTCCTCCAGGGCACGGCCGTAGTGACGATAGCGTATCCTGCTGTTGCTGTAGTCAATGTGTTTGGGATGGAAGGAAACGGCCTCTTCACGCACCACGGGATAGGGGCTGTCCACATCCAGCTCATAGTCGGACATCAGCATCAGGTGGTCCCACAGGATATGGCGGTAGTCGGTACGCTCCTTGATCTTGGGGTTCACCAATGCCATGGTCTCCACAATGAGGTAAGCCATCTGCGTGCGCTCCGCACGGTCGGCGATAGTCTTGACGTATTCAATCATCTTCATGACGTTACGCCCGTAGTCAGTAATCTTTAGTTTTTCTCGTTGAGTGTTGTATTCCATTCAGTTGTTCTTTTTCTCTTTTTCATTTGCTGCTTTTTCATTCCCCTACCAGGGCCAAGGGCCGCAGTACAGCTCGTAGCTCGGCACACCGCAGCCGTAATAGGGGTGTCCCAGCAAGCCAAGGGCGTCGTTGCCGTAATGGTCGTGCACCACGTGGAAGTGGAACTCCAGCAGCGACTCTTCGCTCAGCGCATAGCTGAAACCGCCGCTGAGAGTCGTCACGCCCACAGGCATCGACTCGCCGTCGGGTATCCACAACGACTCGTGCCAGCCGCCGGTATGCTCCAGCGAAGCCCAGATGCTCAGACGCTCGTTGACGCGATACTCGGCGCCCACGCCGCCGCTGACCACCTGCGTGCCACGCCTGCGAGGCGCATAGCTGCGTTCATAGCCCCTCAGCTCGTAGCCGCCCAGCAGCGACCCCACGGCGGAAAAGCCACCATAGAGGCTCAGCCGGTCGCTGGCACGGTATTCCACCTTCGGCGCCGCCCAGATATAGGCGTTGCCACGGCCGCCAACGGTCACCATCGCCGTCCCCGTCGACAGGTGGAAATCCCACCGCGACGTGTCGTCACCCTCGCGGAAAGCACTCCGCTCCGCCGGTTGACGGTCGCTCCAGGTGTCTACCTCGCTGGCAGGTCGCCATTGCGCCATCGCACTGACACCCAGCGCTATGAATACCATTATAACTATTCCCTTTTTATACATATCAACATCTTTAACGCGAACAAAGCAATAATATTGTCCACACCCTGTTTTTTTTCTTCCTTTCGCCCATTTTTCTCCCTCCCTCCCCTCGCCGGCCCACCGTTCTCTCCCCCCATCACACCGCAAAAAGACGCACACCTAACTCGCACATTCTCAATATCGTCAATAATCATTTCCTTTATTATCGATTACTCAACTCTTTCAAAACCAAGTGTTAATAAAGGGTAGGTATAGAGAGGAGTAAGAGGGGAGTAAGAGGGGGTACGTCTTAAATACTGTATAGCAGCGAGTTACGTGCAATGTATACACGTAACTCGCTGTAATCAAATTTGTTGAATATATAATTTAACTGTTTTTAACGCCAATTCGGGGCATTCTCCCGGCTCAAAGTTCCATCAGTTTTTGGAAGGCCGAGGGGATGGGGGTCTCAAACTGCAGGCGGCGTCCGGTGACGGGATGCTTGAAGCAAAGGCGGAAGGCGTGGAGGCAAAGGCGGTTGACGGGCGAGAGGTCTTCCTTGTAGCCGTACATGGGGTCGTGGACCACGGGGTGTTTCAGGTCGCGCAGATGGACGCGGATCTGGTTGCGCCGGCCGGTGTCCAACTTCAACTCAACCAGCGAGTAGCGGCGCGAGGTCTGCTTCACCTCGTAGTGCGTCACGGCAAGCTTGCCGCCGTTGTCTGTGGGCGACGAGAGGACGCAGTATTCGCCGTCGGTGAACCAGCTTTTTACCTCCCCTTTTGGAGGTTCTATGTGGCCCCAGGCCACGGCCACGTAGCGGCGGTCGAAGACCATGCCCTTCCAGTCCTCCTCGAATTTCTGGCTCACCTCCTTGCTCTTGCTGACCACCATGAGGCCGCTGGTGTCGCGGTCCAGGCGGTGAACAATGTGGGCGTGGCAGCGCTGGTGCGTGACGTCAAGGTACTGGTTGAGGACGGTGATGACGGTCTTGTCGTTTGGGTGCTTGCTGTTGCTGAGCAAGCCCTCGTGCTTGTTGACCACAAAGAGGTGCTGGTCCTCGTAGACGATGTCGAGGTCGCGCGGGCGCAGCTTGTCTTTGCCACTGGCTTTTTCTATGGAAACAGTCATGCCCCGCTGGAGGGGAAAGTTGAACTGCGAGGTGCGGCGGCCGTCGACGTAGACGTTGTGTGCCAACAGTTCCTTCACCCTGCTGCGGCTGCTTTCAGGCATTTTTTCTATCAAAAAGGCAAGCAACTCCTGCTGCTCATTAACGATGTATTCTGTCTTCTTCATTGTTTCACGTGAAACATTGTTTTTACTGGGTTATCAACAATTCCGGTCGTAGATTTCAACAATCTCGTAGGGGTTGCCGATTTGTTGGATAAACTTCAACATATCGTCCCTGCTTATCACCAGCGATGCGCGGTTGTCGTTGGGGTGGAAACTCACTTTTTCGGCCTCGAGGAGATACTTGTCGACGAAGAGGGTCACCTCGTGGTTCTGGTCGTTGACGAGCGTGAACAGCGAGACGCTGCCAGGCCTGACGCCGAGGTAGCGCATCATTCGCTCTTCGCTGGCAAAGCTCAGTTTGCCCTGGTGCAGGCGGTGCTCCATGTCGTGGATGTCCATGGGGTAGCGGCTGTCCATGATGACCAGGTAGTGGCGGTTGCCCTTGTGGTTGCGGAAGAAGAGGTTCTTGCAGAGCGTGGTGCCCTCGCCACGGTAGAACTGGGCGGCAATCTCGATGGTCGGCGCTTCAGGATGCTCGTAGTAGTCGAACGGAATGCCCATCCGCTCCAGGGTTTCATATACTTGTGGTTGACCAATCATTGTTTCATGCTTTTCTTGGGTTTGGGTTCTGGCAACGCGCTGCAGGTGGTGCGCAGGAGCGTTGCGAGGTAGTCATGGTCGTCGACATCCTCAATGTAGAAGTAGGGCTTGGCTCCTTCATAGGGTGGGCGCATGTCGACGGAGCGCAACAGGTTGCATCCGGCGTCGGTGGGCTTCACATAGAAACCATTGTCGCTCACAAGCGCACAGGGCTTGCCGTTGCAGTATAGGCAATAGTCGCCAAACATCTTGCGGACCGTCACCTCCCCTGCCCCACTACACTGGTCGACGATATACTGTACAAAATCGGGGTTGCTCGCCATAGACCCTCATTTGATGATGCCCAACTGGCGGCTCATGTCGAGCATGCGGACGATGGGGCGCTTGGCGACTTCTATCATCTCGGGGCTCATGAGAATCTCGGGCTGCTCGTCGCGCAGGCAGCGGTAGAGTTTCTCGAGGGTGTTGAGCTTCATGTAGGCGCAGTCGTCGCAGGCGCAGCTCTTGTTGTCGCGCAGGGTGATGAACTCCTTGCTGGGGTTCTCCTTCTTCATCTCATAGAGGATGCCCGTCTCAGTGGCGACGATGAACTGTTTGGCTTCACTGGCCTTGATATAATTAAGCATAGCCTTGGTGGAGCCCACGAAGTCGGCCACCTTCAGCAGGGCGGGGTTGCACTCGGGGTGGGCGATGACGGGAGCGCCGGGGTGCTCGGCCTTGAGCTGAAGCACCGCCTCGGCCTGCATGGCATCGTGCACGGTGCAGACGCCGTTCCAGAGCACCATCTGGCGACCGGTGACTTGGTTGATGTATCCGCCGAGGTTCTTGTCGGGGGCGAAGATGATCTTCTGGTCTTCGGGCAGCGAACGCACCAGTTTCTCGGCGTTGCCGGAAGTGCAGATGAGGTCGCTGAGGGCCTTGATTTCGGCAGAGCAGTTGACGTAGGAGATGACCATGTGGTCGGGATGTTCGTCCTTGAACTTGGCGAAGTCCTCGGCCTTGCAGCTCTCGGCGAGCGAGCAACTGGCCTCCATGTCGGGCAGCAGCACCTTGCGCGTGGGGTTAAGGATTTTGGCGGTCTCGGCCATGAAATGTACGCCGCAAAAAACGATGATGTCTGCCGTGGCTTCCTGTGCGCGCTGAGCCAGGGCGAGGCTGTCGCCAATGTAGTCGGAGAGTTCCTGTATTTCGTGCCGCTGGTAGTAGTGACCCAATATGACGGCGTTCTTTTCCTTTTTCAGTCGCAGTATCTCCTGCTTCAATTCTTCGTTGGTCATCGATGTATCTGTTTTTTCGTTTGAAAATGCAAAAGTACGAAAAAAAGCCCATATCGCAATAAAAAATCTTATTATTCCTTTTTTTATTTTTTTTGATTCTTTCTTTGGGTGTTAATTCTGTTGATAATTCCGTAACTGTTTTTTGAGGTAATTGTTTTCATTTTTCCATCAACAGGTTTTCCACAGTCTTTTCTTTTGACATTCAATGTCTATTGTATTTTTTCAACTGTCTGTTGAAACTGTAGTCCAACAACCAATTGTTTAAAACCGCCACGCAAGTTAGCCTCCTCGTTCTTTGTTGAAAAGTGACTGAAAAACCTGTGTGTTTTCAACATCTCCCCCACCCTCTTTTTTTATCAACACCATTGCTGACAGAAACCAACAGGTGTTTTAACCAATTGGTGTTGAAAATTTCTTCACGGCTGATTTTCTTTTCTTTACCTCTATCGGTAATAAATGTGTTGATAAGTTGCGATGGCTCATTCTGAAAGAGTTCCATTTTTATAGTACTTTTGCAAAATGAAAAAGTTTTAAACAATGACCCAAATGAAAGAAATAATTCCTATAGCCTGCGACCATGCAGGATACGAACTGAAACTGAAAGTCATCGAGCATCTGCGCCAGCGTGGTTTCGATGTAAAGGACTGTGGAACTGATAGTACCGAGAGTTGCGACTATCCCGACTACGCCCATCAGGTGGGCTCTGCCCTCAACCGCGGCGAATACAAGCGCGGCATCGTCATCTGCGGCTCCGGCAATGGTGTCCAGATGACTGTCAACAAGTATCCCAACGTGCGCTGCGCCCTCAGCTGGACACCCGAAATCGCCCACCTTGGACGTCAGCACAACGACTGCAACTGCGTCTCCATCCCCGCCCGTTTCATCGACGAGGCAACGGCCCTGAAGGTGGTCGACGAGTTCCTTGACACCGAGTTCGAGGGTGGCCGCCACCAACGCCGCGTGGAGAAAATCAACAAACTGTTGGTGTAAGGGTTAACGGTTGCTGCCGAATGGTTAATGATATCGATTTGAGCAGGAGGGTGTTCTCCTGCATCGACAACACAACGCTTCATGCTACCGACACCGACACTACGGTGGAGGCATTCTGTCGCCATACCCTGGAGCTCCAAGGCGAAGCCTATGGGCCCGTTGCCGCTGTGTGTGTCTATCCTCGCTTTGTCGCTGCGGCCAAGCGGGTGCTCGCTGGCAGCGACATCCGTGTGGCCTCGGTGGCAGGTGCTTTTCCCCATGGGCAATTGCCGTTGGAACTGAAGGTGGCCGAAGTGCAGTATGCTGTGGCCCAGGGTGCCGACGAGGTGGACATGGTATTGAGCCGCGGCCTGATGCTGGAAGGCGACGTCGACGGCGTGGTCCGAGAGGTGAAGGCCATGAAGCAGGCCTGTCAGGGTCGCACGTTGAAGGTCATCCTTGAGACCTGCGAACTTCCCTCCCCCGCCCTTATTGCCCAGGCGTCGCAGCTGGCCATCGACGGCGGGGCCGACTTCATCAAGACTTCCACCGGCAAGGGAAGTGCCGGCGCTACCCTCGAAGCTGCCGAAACAATGCTCCGAGTGATAGATGAAAATGTTAAAAAAACATCAAAAAAAGTCGGTTTCAAGGCTGCCGGAGGCATTTCAGAGCCTACAGAAGCCCTTGCTTACGCTCAGTTGGCAAAAAAAATTCTTGGCGATGATTATGTTAAAAACCAGACATTTAGAATAGGTGCCAGCCGATTGACGGATTATTTGGTTGCATTTTTAACATAAAAATTTTTTTACATTTAAGAATTTTTTTGTTACTTTGCATTTTAAAACTATTGTTAAAAATATATGAAGCCCTTACAGCAAAAGTTAGCGCAATACACCGTCCCCCAGGAGACAAAAGCCGCGGGAATCTACCCTTATTTTACCCCCATCACTTCCGAGCAGAACACTGAAGTCTACGTGCAAGGACATGAGGGCAAGGTGCTGATGTTCGGTAGCAACTCCTACCTCGGACTCACTAACGACCCACGCCTCAAAGAGGCTGCCAAGCGCGCCATCGACAAGTACGGTACAGGCTGTGCCGGATCGCCTTTCCTCAACGGCACCCTCGACATCCATGTGCAGCTGCAGGACGAGCTGGCCGAGTTCCTTGGCAAGGACGGCGTCATGCTCTTCTCCGCGGGCTTCCTGGCCAACAGTGGTGTCATCCCCGACGTTGTGGGCCGTGGAGACTATCTCTTCTACGACGAACGCGTCCACGCCTCCATCATGGAAGGCAAACTTATCACTTTCGCCAATACACAGAAATACAGACATAACGACATGGCTGACCTTGAGCGTGTCCTGGCCAAGGCTCCGCTGGAGGCCGTCAAGCTGGTGGTCACCGACGGCGTCTTCTCCATGGAAGGCGACGTGGCCCATGTCGATAAGATGGTGGATATCTGCAACAAATACAACGCTACGCTGATGGTCGACGAGGCCCATGGCCTCGGCGTCTTCGGCCGCGAAGGCCGCGGCACCTGCGACCATTTCGGCAAACTGAAGGATGTGGAGCTCGTCATGGGCACCTTCAGCAAGAGCCTCGCTTCCGTGGGTGGATTCATAGCCTCCGACAAGGAGACCATCAACTGGATGAAGCACTCCGTGCGTCCCTACATCTTCACCGCCTCCATCACCCCCGCCAGCACCGCCTCGGTCCTCGAGGCCCTGCACATCATGCGCAACGAACCCGAACGCAACGCCGCCCTCTGGGACAACCAGCGCTACGCTTTCAAAGCTTTCAAGGACCTCGGTTTCGAAATCGGCAACACCGAGACCCCCATCATACCCCTCTTCATCCGCGACAACACCAAGACTTTCACTATCACGCACGACCTGCTGGAGGACGGCGTTTTCGTCACCCCCGTCATCGCCCCTGCTGTGCCCAACGACGAGACCCTCATCCGCGTGGCTCTCATGGCTACCCACACTCACGAGCAGATCGACATCGCCGTGGAGAAAATCCACAAGGCCTTCAAAAAGCTCCAGGTGCTGTAGGAGTAGTTGAGTAGATAAGTTGTTAAAGTAGTTAAGATATTGGTTATGGCCGAGATCGTTGTTAAAAAGGTAGAGGGCAAAGGCGATTTGCGCAAATTCATTGCGTTCCCCAACCGCCTCTTCAAAGATGTGCCCTCCTATATCCCGGCGCTGAACTTCGACGAGCGCAACCTTCTCTCCGACAAGAACCCCTCGCTGGAGCACTGCTCGCGCGAGCTCTACCTGGCCCTTCGCGACGGCAAGGTCGTGGGCCGTGTGGCTGCCATCATCAACCGCACTGTCAACGAGCATTGGAACAAGAAGTCCGTTCGCTTTGGTTGGTTCGATTTCATTGAGGACTACTACGTCTTCTCCGCCCTGCTCGCCAAGGTGGCCGAGTACGGCCGCGCTCACGGCATGACCGAAATCGAAGGCCCCTTCGGCTTCACCGACATGGACAAGGAATGCTGGGTCATCGACAACTTCGACGCCCGCCAGAACATCTCCACCCTCTACAATCCCGAATACTACGTGCGTTTCATCGAGCGTGCAGGCTATGAAATCAAGTGCAAGTGGCAGCAATACAGCATGCCGGCCTCGCAGCCTGTGCCCGACAAGGTGGCCCGCCTCAACAAGCTCATCATGGAGAAGTACCACCTGCGCCTCGTCCGCGTCAAGCACCGCAAGCAACTCATCCCCTACGCCTGGCAGTTCTTCCACGCCATCAACGACTCCTTTAAGGACCTCTACGACTTCGTCCCCATGACCGAAAAGGAAATCAAGGTCTACATCGACGAATACTTCCCCTTTGTCAATATGGACTTCGTCCAGTTCGTCGTCGACGAGAACGACCACCTCGTGGGCTTTGGACTCTCTATCCCCGACCTCAACGGCGCCTACAAGAAGGCCAACGGCCGCCTCTTCCCCTTCGGCTGGTACCATATTCTGCGCGCCTTCCGCAAGTTCGACACCATCGACCTCCTCCTCAACGGCGTGCTGCCCGAATGGCAGAAACGCGGCGTCCACAGCATCTACTACAGCGACATGAACGAGGCCGCCATCCGCTATCAGGTCCACACCGCCTACACCAACCCCCAGATCATCGGCAACGAGGCCGTCAAAATCTGGGAGACGCAGTACAACACCACGCCGCTCATGCAGCGCGCCGTCTTTGGCAAGGCCCTCTGAAATCTACATCCGCTTCCACTCTGAAGCGGTTTTTCAACAATGTTTCCCCGCACGGTGCCCCGCAGCGGGTTGTGTTTGGGTTGTCCTGTAGTGGATGTGTTGCTGTCAGCACTTGTAGTAGCTGCGGAGGATGGCCACCATCTGGTTGCCCGAGAGCACGCGCTTGACGGCCACGGAGGCCCACTGCTCGAGGTTGGCCACGACGCGGCGCAGCGAGGGGTTCTTCTGCTCCACGATGCGGGCTATGCGGCGCGCCAGCACGTCGGGCTTCAGGCCGGAGTTTTCCTCCTTCTCAATGATGGCCAGGGAGCGGCGGAAGAGGGGGCCGTAGTCGGGGTCGTCGAGGGTGGCCTGGCTGTTGCGGCGGCTGGCGGTGAAGCCCGTGGCGAAGTCGCCGGGTTCGACCATGGCTACACGGATGCCGAAGCTGCGCACCTCGGCGGCCAGGGCCTCGCTGAAGCCCTCGATGGCGAACTTGGAGGCCGAGTAGAAGCCCTGCCACGGCAGGCCCATGACGCCTCCGATGGAGCTGAGGTTGACAATCTTGCCGCTCCGTTGCTTGCGCATGTAGGGCAGCACAGCCTGGCAGAGGTTGACGCAGCCCATGAAGTTGGTGCCCATCTGGAGGTCTATCTCCTCGGGGGTGGCCAGCTCGAGGGCGCCGCCGATGCCCATGCCGGCGTTGTTGACGAGGACGTCGATGCGCCCCGCCTCGGCGGCGATGCGGCCCACAACGTCGGTCACCTGCTCGCGGTTGCGCACGTCGCATTGCATATAGTGTATTTTCCCGTGTTCCATGGGACGGCGGCAGAGGCCGTAGACACGGTGGCCCTTGGCGGCCAGGAGTTCGGCCGTGGCCAGGCCAAAGCCCGACGAGGCACCGGTGATGATGATGGTCTGTTGCATAGGTTAGGCTGTTGCTAATTTTTTGCAAAGATACGCCTTTTTTTTCGATTATCGGCTCTTTTGTTTAACAAAAAGCGCTATATGTCGCAAAGATTTTGTATTTTTGCATTTCAAAAAACCGAAAGAACGATGAAGAAGATATTGATGTCCATGGCGTTGTGCTCCGTCGTGCTGACTGCGGCCTGCACGGGCGGCACCCACGACGAGACCGACGCCCAGCGGCTGGCCCGCAAGACGGTGGCGTGCCTCGCCATCGCCGACGCCGAGCCCAGCCCCGAGGTGGCGGACAGGTACTTGGAGTGCATGCAGGAGGTGTTCCGCTTCGACGACAGCCTCAATGCCGCCAGCCCCTCGCTGGTGGAGACCGAGGAGTTCGTGGCCGAATACGAGGCCGCCCTCAAGAGCCACAACGCCGACTACGACAGGGCCTCCGTCAACGCCAGGATTCTCGAAGCCAACGAACGGCTGACGCCCTACCTGATCATGTAGCACACCAAAAACGGAGAACCTTTGAGCCACACGGGAGACATACTGCAGGCGCTCGACGCTTTCATCAGGAAGTACTACAAGAACCTCCTGCTGAAGGGCGCGTTGTATGCCGTGGCCATCGTGGGGGTGCTGTTCCTGGCGGCGGTGCTGCTGGAGCACTTCGGGTGGCTCTCCAGCGTGGCCCGCGGCGTCATTTTCTGGGGCGGAATGGCGGGCGTGGCGGCCGTCGTGGCGTGGTACATCGTGCGGCCGCTGGTCAAGATGGCAGGCCTCGGCAAGCGCCTCTCGCATGCCGAAGCCGCCCGCATCGTGGGCCGCCACTTCCCCGAAGTGGGCGACAAACTCCTCAACCTCCTCCAGCTCATGGAAGAAGAGAACTCAACACTTAACACTCAACACTCAACACTTAACACTCAACACTCCTCCCTCCTCCTCGCCGCCATCGAGCAGAAGACCGAGCAGCTGCGCCCCGTGCCCTTCGCCAACGCCGTCGACCTCAAGGCCAACCGCCGCTACCTCAAGTATGCCCTGCCGCCTCTGGCGCTCATCGTGTTGCTGCTCGTCGTTGCCCCGCAGGTGGTCACCGAACCGTCGAAGCGCATCGTCAACTACAGCACCGTCTACGAGCGTCCTGCGCCCTTCCGTTTCACCATCGAGAACGCCTCCCTCACCGTGTGGCCGGGGCACGACTATACGCTCTCCGTCAGCGTCGACGGCGAGGCCCTGCCGGCCGAAGCGTTCATCAACATCGAAGGCCGCCGCTACAAGATGACGCGCCTCTCCCCCACCCTCTTTGAATACACGTTCCGCCAGGTGGCACGCTCGCAGCAGTTCGCCCTCGAGGCGTCGGGCATCACCGACGGCGGCCACCTGCTGCGCATGCTCCCCGACCCGCAGGTGGTGGAGTTCCGCATGCTCCTCTCCTACCCCGCCTACACGGGCCGCCAGGCCGAGACGGTGGTCAACCTCGGCGATGCCGCCGTGCCCGAAGGCACCCACGTCAAGTGGATCTTCCAAACCAAGGACGCCGACAGCGTGCACTTCGCCCTCGGCAATGCCCTCCGCGCCCTGCCCACCGACGCCAACGGCCGCGCCGAAGTCGCCACCCGCGTCATGCAGACGCTCGACTACGGCTTCGCGGTGAGCAACAACGAGGCCGTGGCCTCCGACACCCTGCGCTACTCCCTCTCGGCCATCGCCGACGCCCTGCCGCTGATTGCCGTGGAGGAAATCATAGACTCCCTGCACCCCGACCGCCGCATCTTCCGCGGCCGCGTGAAGGACGATTATGGCTTCTCCAGGCTCGTTTTCGTCCACCAGACGACCAACACCGCCGACACCGCCAGAAAGACCCGCAGCGAGGCTGAAATGGCCCTCCGCGCCGGCGAGGCATCGCAGGAGTTCTTCTTCACCTTCAACACCGCCGAGCTCACCCTCGCCCCGGGCGACGCCCTCTCCTACTGGTTCGAGGTCTCCGACAACGACGCCATCCACGGCCCCAAGACCGCAAAGTCTCAGGTGTTCGAAATCAAAATCCCCACCGCCGACGAGCTGGACCAGCTGCTGCAGCGCAGCAGCAACGAGGTGCGCCAAAGCGCAGAAAACCAGGTGTCTGAACTGCAGAAACTGCAGGAGGAAATCAACGAGATGATGCGCCGCCTGGTGGACAAGAAGGACCTCAACTGGCAGGACAAAAAGGACCTCCAGCAGATACAGCAGAAACAGCAGCAGGTGTGCCAGATGATGCAGCAGATGCAGCAGCAGATCCAGGAGAACAACCGCCTGGAACAGAAATACCGTGAGCAGAGCGAACAGCTCATGGAAAAACAGCGCGAGCTGGACCGCCTGATGAACGAGGTGATGGACGAGAAGATGAAGGAGACCATGGCGGAGATAGACCGCATGATGAAGGAACTGGACAAAAACAAGGTGCAGCAGGAGCTGGAACAGCTCAAGATGAACAACTCCGAGCTCGAGAAACAGCTCGACCAGAACATCGAACTGATGAAGCGCCTGGAGCTGGAAAAGAAGGTGGAGCAGACCATCCAGAACATGGACCGCCTGGCCGAGGAACAGCGCAATGTTTCGCGTGAAACGGAACAGGCTAAAAACAAGGACAACCAGCAGTTGCAGCAAAAACAGCAGCAGCTGAACAGCCGTTTCCAGGAGCTGAAAAAGGACATCGACCAAATCCAGCAGGACTACAAAAACCTCGACCCCGGCACGGATTTCAAGGTGCCTGAGGAGCTGGAAAAACAGGTCGAACAGCACCAGCAGGAGGCCCAGCAGAGCCTCCAGAAGGGCAAGCATAAGGACGCCTCCGGCAAGCAGAAACAGGCCGCCGACGACATGGAACAGCTCAGCGAGGCCCTCGCCGAAGCCCAGGTCGAGGCCGAACAGCAGGACCTGGCCGAGGACGCCGAGGAGGTGCGCCGACTGCTGAAGAACCTCGTCCAGCTTTCCTTCAACCAGGAGGAACTCATCGCCGACGTCAACAGCACCTACATCCAAGACCCGAAATACCAGTCCATTATCTTCCGCCAGAACCGTATCCGCGACGACTTCCGCAACGTCGAGGACTCGCTGCGGTCCATGGCCAAACGCCAGCTCAAGGTGGCCTCGGTCATCACCCAACAGCTCGGCGAGGTCAACAGCAACATCGCCCGCTCGCTCAACGGCCTGCTGGACATGAACCAGAGTTTCTACGGCACCTACAAGAACACCCAGGCCTCGCGCTCGATGCAGTACAGCATGACGGCCCTCAACAACCTGGCCCTCGTGCTCGCCGAAAGCCTCGACCAGATGCAGAACCAGATGCGCCAGAACAGCCAGAAACAGAAGTCCGGACAGTGCAAGAACCCCGGCAAAAACCCCAACCCCAGTGCCAAACCCGGCAAGGGCAAGCCCTCCGCCAAGTCGATGCGGCAGATGCAGCAGGAGCTCAACAAGCAGATGGAAGCCCTCCGCAAACAGCTCGACCAGCAGGGCAAAAAGCCTGACGGACGGCACAAACTCGGCCAGGGACAGCAGATGAGCGAAGAGTTCGCCAAGATGGCCGCACAGCAGGAACTCATCCGCCGCATGATGCAGGAATACGGCCAGGAAATGAAACAGCAGAACGCCGGTAACAGCAAGCTGGCCAAGGAGATAGACCAAATGATGAAGCAGATGGAGCAGACCGAGACCGACCTCGTCAACCGCACCATCACCCGCCAGACCATCGCCCGCCAGCAGCAGATCATGACGCGCCTCCTCGAGCACGAGAAGGCCGAAATGCAGCGCGAGAAAGAGGAACGCCGCGAGAGCCACGAGGCCAACGACCTCTACAGCCAGCCCTCGCCCGCCGAACTCGAGAAATACCGCCGCCAGCAGCAGCCCGCCACCGACCAGCTCCGCACCGTGCCCCCCACCCTCTCGCCCTACTATCGCAACAAGGTCAACGACTACTTCTACCGATAGATCCCCCACCCCTTTCTCCCACCAAAAACCGACCTGAGAGGTACTTAATACGGCCGTTCTTATATTGTTCTTATATAGTTCTCATATTGTTTACATATTGTTCTTATATTGTAGATATACGAACAATATAAGAACAATATGTAAACAATATAAAAACAATATAAGATATGCCGAATTTGATACCTATTTGGTGGGTCTCGGTTGGGTAAAAAAATATAAGAATGTTGCCGTGGGTATGCATTTTTTTTGTATCTTTGCAGGTGTAAAAATACTGCCAGGGATGAATGAATCGTTTGTAATACAGTCTGATATTGCCAATCTGCCCTACGTAGAGGAGCGGGTGTTCCATTTTTGCCACGAGTGCCATGTGGGCAACTACTACTCTACGGTGTCGGTGGCGGCGCTGCAGGCTGCTGCAAATGCCATTGTCCATGGCAACGGGTCCGACGCTTCGAAGACGGTCACCGTCACCCTCGGCACCTGCCGGGGCGGTGTCTTTGTCGAGGTGGAAGACCAGGGGGCCGGATTCCGGTTCGACGACTTCGGCACCCTGGAGTCGCTGGAGAAGGGGAGCGGCATCTTCGTGATGAAGTCCCTCGCCGACCGCATGTGCTACTCCGACGGCGGTCGGGTGGTGAGAATGGAATTCGACATCGCCGGCATCGACCCCGCCGACGCCCTGGAACGCGCCGCCGTCCTGCAGTCGCATTTCGCCCTGGTGGCAGCTTGACGATTCGTCGTTTTCCTTGCAATGGGCAGAGCAACTGCCTTGGTTGGGACAAAAAACGGGCTGCATTTTGACGAAAAAGCGTTCCGAAAACGTTGTAAAAACAAGTAAATCAGTATTATAAATCTAAAATATGTCGATTCGATTTTCTTCCCAAATTGAGAGTTTTGAGCTTCCGGAGGCCGAAAAGGTCAAAAAATGGATCTCCGAGGTCGTTTTGCGTCGCGGGAAGAAGGTCGGCAACATCTCGTACCTCTTCTGCGACGACGAGTACATGATCGGAGTCAACCGTCAGTACCTCGACCACGACACCTACACCGACATCATCACCTTCGACTATGTGGCCGCCGACCTCATCTCGGGCGACATCTTTGTCTGCATCGATAGGGTAGGGGAGAACGCCGCGAAGTTTGGCGTCGCTTTCGAAGAGGAGCTGCACCGGGTGGTTATCCACGGCGTGCTGCACCTGCTGGGGCAGGGCGACAAGTCCGACTCCGAGGCCGCCGAGATGCGTCGGCAGGAGGAAGAAAGTCTGGCCCTGTGGAACACCATGTTTCACGTGGAACGGAAGTGCTAAATACCATGTTCTATGACTTTTGAGCAATACGATATGGTGGTTGTCGGCGCCGGTCATGCCGGGGCCGAGGCGGCAGCGGCAGCGGCCCGCCTGGGGGCGAAGGTGCTGCTCATTACACAGATGCTCGACGCCATCTGCCAGATGTCGTGCAACCCCGCCATGGGCGGCGTGGCCAAAGGACAGATCGTCCGCGAGGTCGACGCCCTGGGCGGATGGTCCGGCATCGTGACCGACCGCTCGGCCATACAGTTCCGCATGCTCAACCTCTCCAAAGGTCCCGCCATGTGGAGCCCGCGCGCTCAGTGCGACCGCATGCTCTTCTCCCAGAACTGGCGCCGCGTGCTGGAGTCCATCCCCAACCTCGCACTCTGGCAGGACGAGGTCGTCGCCTTGAAAGTGGAAGGGGGCGCCGTGGCAGGCGTCGTTACACGCATGGGCCACAAGGTGCCCGCCAAGGCGGTGGTGCTCACCAGCGGCACATTCCTCAACGGAAGGATATTCATCGGCGAGGATTCCTGGCAAGGGGGCAGGGTGGGGGAGAGCCCCGCCGTGGGCCTGAGCGACCAACTCCGCGAGTTGGGCTTCGAGGTGCAACGGCTCAAAACGGGTACGCCCGTGCGCGTGGACGGCCGCACCATCGACTTCTCCCGCCTTACGCCGCAGCCCGGCGACGAGCATCCGTCGAAGTTCTCCTTCTCTGATACCATGGCACTTAGCGAACAGCGTCCCTGCTATATCGCCAATACCAACCTCCGCACCCACGACATCCTGCGCACGGGATTCTCGCGGTCGCCGATGTTCACCGGTCGCATCCAGGGGCGTGGCCCGCGCTACTGCCCTTCCATCGAGGACAAGATCGACCGCTTCGCCGACAAGGACCACCACCAGCTCTTCGTGGAGCCCGAGGGGTGGCACTCGCAGTCCTATTATCTCAACGGCTTCTCTTCGTCGCTGCCGCTGGAGGTGCAGCTCGAGGCCCTGCACAGCATCGAGGGTTTCGAGCAGGCTCGCATCTTCAAGCCCGGCTACGCCATCGAATACGACTACTTTCCGCCCACGCAGCTGGTCTATACGCTTGAGACCAAGCGCGTGGAGAATCTCTATTTCGCCGGCCAGGTGAACGGCACCACGGGCTACGAGGAGGCCGCCTGCCAGGGGTTGATGGCCGGCATCAACGCCGCGCTGAAGCTGCAGGGGCGCCCGGCGTTCGTGCTGGGACGCTCGCAGGCCTACATCGGCGTGCTCATCGACGACCTGGTGACCAAGGGCGTCGACGAGCCTTACCGCATGTTCACCTCACGGGCCGAATACCGCATCCTCCTCCGCCAGGACAATGCCGACCAGCGCCTGACGCCGTTGTCCTACGCCATCGGCCTGGCGTCGGACGAGCGCATGCGCCGTGTGGAGGCCAAGCAGCACTATGCCGCAGAGCTGAAGTCGGCCGTCGAGCATGCCCCCGTGCTGCCTTCGGATGCCAACGAGTGGCTGGCCTGCCGCCAGTCGGCACCGCTGAGCCAGCGGGTGACGCTCGCCTCGTTGCTCCTGCGGCCCGAGCTGAGGCTGGAGGAGCTGCTGGAACTGTCGCCCGAGACCGCCGACGCCGTGCAGGCGGTGCCCGACATGCTTCGCGACGAGGTGAAGCACGAGGTGGAGACGGTGGTGAAATACCAGCGCTACATCGAGAAGGAACAGGAGGTGGCCAACCGCATCTTGAAGTTCGAGGATATCGCTCTGCCTGCCGATTTCGACTATTTCTCCCTTACGGCTCTCAGCTACGAGTGCCGCGAGAAACTCAACCGATACCGCCCGTCGACCATCGGACAGGCCTCCCGAATCAGCGGCGTGTCGCCAGCCGATGTCTCGGTGCTGCTGCTGACATTCGCCCGATGACAAAAAAGAAAAAGCCCTGCTGTTTCGTGTGAAACAACAGGGCTATTTGTTTTGTTCTATGTGTTTTACGTGATGCTTTTCAGGTATTCCCCGGCTTCGGGGCCGAGGTTCATCAGCAGGTCCAGGAAGCTGAGGTTGGGGGTGAACGGCAGCCGGTCGGCGAAGACCTGGTAGTAGGGTTTGTGGCCCTCGGTAGGGTAGGGGTGTTTGGGCGAGAAGGTGTCGCGGAGGTCTGCAGGGTAGTCTTTGACGAAGTCCTGCGTGTGGCGTATCTGGCAGCCGCTTTTCAGCGTGCGGAGTATCCATTGCAGCAGGGCGTCGTTGAGGTCGATCAGCCGTTCGTAGCGTTGCAGCAGTATCTTCTCCAGGACGTCTTTGTAGTATAGGTAGTAGGGCGAGGCGCTGTAGGCGGCGGCGATGGTGCGCAGGTGGATGACGTTCCAGCGCTCCTTGTAGTCGATGCCCACCTCCTCGGTGCGCGAATGGTTGTTGCGGACCACCGGTACCGACAGCGTCCTCACGCCGCCGGCGGTCATGATTTCCGTGCGGTTGCGGTAGGTCTGCTTCGGGAAGGTCTCCTGGGTCTCGATGAGGGCCTCGGGCTGTGCGCTGAGGGCCGCCACATAGGCGATGGGAGGCAGGTAGGCGGTGGAGAAAAGGGGGGTCATGCGCCGAGAATGATGGATACCAGCTCGCCGTTGTCGTAGTAGAAGTCGATGTTGCCTTCGTTGAAGGTGACGCGGCGCTCGCCCCAGTCTTCTTCGTCGACATCCTGCTCCGTGAGGTTGTTTTTCACCATCAGGGCCACCAGCTGGCGCTCGTCGAGGTCGAAAACGCTCTCGCCAAAGAGGGTGCAGTCCTCGTTGGCCACATCGATGCAGGACACCGTGGGGTTTTCGCCTTCACAGAAGAGGGTGAGGCCGTCGTCGTTGTAGCGCAGCACCGTAGTGCTCTCGTCGGCAGCATTGTCTATGTTCTCCACCTCGTCGGCTTGGCCCAGTATTTTTACCACTTCTTCCACCGGCATTCCGAATTCTATATCGCCGATGCCTTTCTTGGGTTTGATTGTTAAGTCCATGATATGTATTGTGTTATGTTGTTCTTCTATGCGTTGTTTCTCCGTGATTGATTTTTACAAATATACAAATTAAATTTCATTCGGCCAAATTTTCTTTTTTCCACGCTTCGCCGAGGGGCGAAAAATGGTTGTTTTGCGGTCGTTTGGATCGTTTTTGCACCAGGAAAACGACAGGATACAGAGAAATTAACTGTTTTATATGTTACTGAAAATCATATATATTGTAATTTCTTTTGGGGTGGAGGAGATAAAATATTTTGTCCTTTTATAAAAAAGTTGTACTTTTGCAAACTCAATTTGTGGGCTGAGGCCTGCTTTTTGAATGACTCAGTAGCTCAGTAGGTAGAGCACAACACTTTTAATGTTGGGGTCCTGGGTTCGAGCCCCAGCTGGGTCACAGACAACCATCAGCAAGTCAGAAATGACTGACTCAGTAGCTCAGCAGGTAGAGCACAACACTTTTAATGTTGGGGTCCTGGGTTCGAGCCCCAGCTGGGTCACCAACCAACAATGAAGGACCGGAACTTATGATTCCGGTTTTTTTGTATGAGGCGCATAGGCTACATATTGGCAATGAGTCTGTTGGCAGTGGCGCTGCTGCTGCCCTCCGCTGCCGTTGCCCAGCAGTCGCAGGAGCAGATGGCAGCCTACTATTTCGACAACGGCGATTTCCAGCAGGCGGCCCAGCTCTATGAGTCGCTCTACAAGCGCACCACCAACCGCTTCTACTACCAGCGCCTCTACGCCACCTACCTGCAGATGGGCGAATATAAGGATGCGGCACGCTTGGCCGAGAAACGCCTCAAAAAGCACCCTGGGGAGCTTCAGCTGTATGTCGACCAGGGGAACGCCTACCAGGTCCAGAAAGAGGCTAAGAAGGCCGAAAAATACTTCGACAAGGCCGTCGAGTCGGTGACGTCCAACCTGGCACCCGTGCCGGACCTGGCCATGGCCTTCGTCAACATCGGCCGCCACGACTACGCCATCCGCACCTACCAGGCGGCACGCGAGAAGACTCGCAACAAGCAGCTCTACTTCACCGAGGTGGTGGGCGTCTACCAGGCCATGGGCGACTACAACGCCATGACGCAGGAGTATTTCTCCCTGCTCGACAGCCAGCCGAGGATGATTTCGTCGGTGCAGATCAACATGCAGAAGGCCATGGCCGAGGCCCCTGACGACCGTCTGGCCGAAGGGGTCAAGCAGGCGTTGGTGCAGCGGGTGCGCGAGCATCCTGACAACCAGACCTATCTGGAGATGATGATTTGGTTCTCCATCCAGCAGAAGGACTTCGCTTTCGCCCTCACGCAGGCACAGGCGGTGGACGCCCGTTTCCCCGACAAGGGGGGCGACCAACTCCTCCGCGTGGCCCAGATAGCACAGCAGAACGAGGCCTACGACGTGGCCGCCGAGGCCTACCGGCTGCTGCAGCGCAAAGGGACCGACAGCCCGCACTACTTCGCCGGCAGGGTGGGGGAGCTGGAGGTGGATTTCGCACGCATCAATCACAACTATCGCATCGACAGCAAGGACTTCCAGGCCCTCCGCAAGCGCTACGAGGATGCCCTTGCGGAACTGGGCAAGAACGAACGCACCATCCCCATCATGCGCCACTACGCCACCCTCATGGCCTACCACGGGGGCGACGCACAGGCGGCGGTGAGTATGCTCGACGATGTGCTGGAGATACCCCGCATCAAGCCCAATGTCCGCGACGAGGTGAAGCTGGAACTGGGCGACCTGCTGCTGTTTGCCGGCTCGGTGTGGGACGCCTCGCTACTGTACATGCAGGTGGAGAAGGCCAACAAGAACGACGTGCTGGGGGCTCAGGCCAAGTTCAAGAACGCCAAGCTGTCCTACTACAATCACGACTTCGACTGGGCCAATTCGCAACTCAAGGTGCTGCGCTCGTCGACCTCCAAGCTGGTGGCCAACGACGCCATGGAGCTGTCGCTCCTAATATCTGACAACATGGAAGATGACAGCACCTACGGCATGCTCGAGCTCTTCGCCGATGCCGACCTGCTGCTCTACCGCAACCGGCTCGACTCCGCCTGGCAGGGCTACGACGCCATCGCCCACAGCGTGCTCTCGCATCCCCTCTTCGACGAGGTGCTGATGCGCAAGGCCCAAATACGCATGAAACAAGCACGTTACGCCGAGGCCGACTCCCTCCTGAGGCAGGTGGTGGAGTTCTATCCCTACGACATCACTGCCGACGACGCCCTGATGCTCAGGGCCGAACTCAACGAAGACCATCTGGACAACAAAGAACAGGCCCTCGAATGCTACGAGAAGCTCCTCATCGACTACCCCACATCGCTCTATACCGACCGCGCGCGCAAACGTTATAACGCACTGAAAGCAAAATGAATGAAGTAAAAGCAAAGAAGTTCCTGGGACAGCATTTCCTCACCGACGAGAGCATCGCCCGGCGCATCGTGGACAGCCTCTCCGGACGTTCGAACAACGTCATCGAGATCGGTCCCGGCATGGGTGTGCTGACCAAGTATCTCATTGGGAAACAGGAACTCAACTTCCATGTGGTAGAAATCGACCGCGAGTCGGTGGCCTGGCTCCACGAGCACTACCCCTCGCTGGATGTCATCGAGGGCGATTTCCTGAAACTTGACCTAAATGCCTTGTTCCATGATACTTTCGCCGTCATAGGCAACTTCCCCTACAATATCTCGTCGCAGATACTCTTCCGTGTCTTCGAGTGCAGGAATCAGGCTGTTGAGGTGGTGGGCATGTTCCAAAAGGAGGTGGCCGAGCGTGTGGCCGCAGGCCCGGGAAGCAAAACCTACGGCATCCTATCGGTCTTGCTATCAGCATTCTATGACATCGAGTACCTCTTCACGGTCCACGAGCACGTCTTCAATCCCCCGCCCAAGGTCAAATCGGCCGTCATACGCCTTACGCGCAATGGTGTAACATCCTTGGAATGTGACGAGAAGCTGTTCGTACAGGTGGTCAAGGCGGGCTTCAACCAGCGCCGCAAGACCCTCCGCAACGCCCTCCGCTCGGCGGGCCTGCCCATCGACGCCGTCGACGAGGCCATGCTCGGCAAACGTGCCGAGCAGCTCTCCGTAAATGAATTTGTTGTCATAACAAAAAGAATAGAATCATTCCAAAACACCAACCTATAACCTATAACCCATAACCCATAACCTATAACCCACAACCCACAACCCATAACCCACAACCCATAACCCACAACCCACAACCCATAACCCATAACCTATAACCCATAACCCATAACCCATAACCTATAACCCATAACCCATAACCCATAACCCATAACCCACAACCCATAACCCATAACCCATAACCTATAACCCATAACCCATAACCCATAACCCATAACCCATAACCCACAACCCATAACCCTTAACCCTTAACCCATAACCCTTAACCCTTATCAAAATGTCCATAGTATCCTTCATCGTAATCGCCATTGCCTTTGGAATCAGCTTCATGCTGCTGATGCAACGTTGCGCCGACGCCGCCCCTGTGCCGCTGTCGTCGGGACTCCTCATCTCGCTCACTATGGCCGTTGTCCAGGCGGCCCTGTTCTGTGCGGGCATCTCGCTGGGCAATATGCTCCGTTTCGAGTTGCCCGGCGACCCCGAGGCTTTTGCACGCCCCAATGCCTTTATCTTCCTGGGAATGTCCCTCTTCGTGGCCGCCAAGATGCTGTGGCCTTATATGGGACGCAAGACCAAGCCCGCGGCCTTCGACCTCAATGCCGGCACGCTGCGGGTGCTGCTCTTCACCGTGGCTGCGGGCATCAACGGCTTTTTGCTGGGCCTGGGAGCCGGTTTCGTGGCTTCGCTGGCCGCTCATCTGCACGGCGCCCTGTGGCCCATGCTGGTGGCGGTATTCCTGCTCTCCTATCTCGGCATCATGTATGGCCGCCAGCATGTCAAGCTACGCCCCCGTCGCTGGATGGTGGCTTCGGCCCTGATCCTTATCGTCACCGCCATCGCCGCCGTGGTGAATGCAGGCTGACCGGCTTCTGCCTTTTCAGCATTCCAGTCGTCTTTCTTCGCTGCATAATACTAATCAAGCAAATACTCCGCCAAATATGGGACGGCAAATACCAACTCGCCTCGGCGGGGTGCCTCTATGACTCCGGCATCAAGCAAACGCTTGCGATAAGGCTGTATCGCCGGCCCCCTTCTCCCCAAAGCCGCCTGCAATTTGGCTGTGGTCACGGTGCCTCCTATTTGTGCCAAAGCTTTCAAAAAAATCTTGTCGTTATCCGACAGTGGCGACAATATCGGTTTGAAGACGTTATCCTCCATGTCACCCATGGCTGCTTTCTCTGCTTTATCCATGACAGCGGCATCGACATTTCCTCCTTCCGGAGTATATTGTATTACATAATAGCCAATCAATTGCATCAAATAAGGGAAACCTCTGGTGGCAAGAGTTGCCCGATCCAGCATCTCATCCGAAATCTTGATACCGATTGACCTGAACGACCGCTCATAGTAAGCCCTGATCAGGTTGGTTGAAATCAGCCCCAACTCTACCTTGCAGGCACGATTCAGAAATGTCAACACGCTGTCGTTCAAGACACTGGAAACAGCATGCGGCAGACCCGCCATCGCGATGGCCACGTTCTTTCCGTCGCCCACCAACTCCTGGTAGGCCGATGCCACCTCACGCATGGCAGCCGATGTACGTACCTCGTCAATCAGAATCAGAGCACCCTTGCCCTTCTCCGCAAGTTTGTCGCAAAGTAGCGACATTTTCGACCGGAACCCGTACTGCCGCTCAGCTGCCTCGGAAAAAGTAAGACCCAACGAGAACCCTAGCACGCCTGCAGTCATTCCCGTCATCTTCCGTTTCTCTTCCTTGAAATATTGCGAGCCATTCAATTGTAACTGCTCAATGATGGCTTTGGGCATTCCTTCATGAGCAGTCACACGTGCCACCACATACCCAGCCTTCGTCGCCCGGTCACTCAGTTCCAGCAACAGAGCCGTCTTGCCCATACCCCTTTGTCCAAGGAATAGTGTGCATCGGTTGCGGCTTCCTATCGGTTCCTGCAAGCCTTCCATAAACTGCTCTATCTCGCCGTCACGGCCAATATACTGGTCTGGACGGTTCCCGAACGTGGGCTGAAAAAAGGTATGTATATTTACCTTGTCAGTCTTCTTCATCGCCCTTTATTTTCTTTTATTCTTCTTTATTTTCTTTTATTCTTCTTTATTCTTTTCGGAATGCAAAGATACGAATGTTTTTTGGATTGGCAAAAATATTTTTTAGGGGTTGGAAAGGGGGGTAGCTGGGGGCCAGCGGGTCGACACTCAGACAGCCTGTCATCAGCTCGTGGTCCATATAGCGGGCACCGAAATAGCCGTAGCCGTTTTCCGCGTCTCTCTCTTTCCCAGTGAGAGAGAAGTGGAAAAATCTCATGGCAATTAACCAATTTTCCATTATGGGCGAAATATACTTTGCCGACGCTGTCCGTATGGCTGAAAAATTTGTCAGGCAACGCCTGATTGATTGGGAATAACAAACTTGCAAATTCATCAGGCAATGCCTGGCGAATTTGCAACCCCTTGAACAGAAGGTAGAAACGGCAAGACGGAGGCAACGGATATAAGGTTGTGTCAGAATAATTCGTAATATCCCGTCGGTGTCACGCGTAAAACCGACAACACGCATCGCTGTTTCCGGGAAAAGGAAATTATGAAGTGCGATGGCGTCCAGGGCCTTCTGGGTAGTGGAATAGATGGAGGCGCGCTCTTTGACGACCGACGTGTCGCCTTCCCGATAGTAGACCTTCGCTTCCGCCCCCTGTGCAATCATGGGGCCATAGTTGCGTACGATTATCTGTTCGGAGTCTTCTACCCAGAGCTGTGCCGCTTTGGCCCACTGTTCAATGAGCTGTTCCTGAAGACGGTCTATTTGCCATCGGTTTGGGCGGATTCCTTCGCCGCCTGAAGCATCGCCACTTGCTCCAAGGCTTGCTGTCGCGTAGCTCGCGACGATGGACGCCCCAAGGAGAGGCGCACCTGCCGTGCAGAGTCCTGCATGCTCTGGCTGAGTGAATCGAGGAAAGTCTGTTCTCCCATTTTGTATGTCGTTTATATAATTGTTAATCTGATAGAGTGTGGAGTCGGCGAAGTCATTGCTTCTTATTGTTTCGTATATGTGCCGAATGTCTGTCATTTTTATCAAACGGAATAGCCTTGTTTTTAGTATGTCTGTGCCCGGATAAAAGATGTTTTCGGCCCGACGAACGCCCAGTTATCTTTGCCTCAGGTTCTCTTGTCCGAACCGGCTTAAGACTGTATAACGAACCTTGGTAACCCGGAGCATCTATTGCAATTAACTATACGTCCTTTTAAGAATCCCAATTAAGTTTACAATCAATATCACCGTCAATATTCCCGATACATAATATTTCTTCAATCTTGTATTTAGAGCCTTCAAAAGAAACTAAGTATAAACTTGGATATGGGACTTTTTCATGTTCTTCATAAACTCTGCACTCAATAACATGTGTCGCAAATATTAAGGTCATTTTCTATCAAATCCGAACTTGTATAATATAGTTGTTTAACAATCGTGTCGTTTTGGGTATTAATAAATAACATTCTATGTGACTTTCCTTCGTTGATATTGACATAAACAATTTCTTTGTATAAGGTGTCATCCGTCGCTTTTGCATATTGACCTATTGGGAATGTCGCCATGCCATTTTCTATCTTCAGTGCGGTATATTTGTCATATTGATAAAATGAATCCACATTGCTAGAATCTATTTTTATACACAATATAGCAGCAGAAGGCATTCCGGAATGTTTTATACAATGGAAGCCAACCACTTTGCCAGAAAAAAATACATCACCATACAAAGACTCTATTTGGCTCTTATGTGTTATCACGTCTTTAATGGAACTCCTGATAGTTAAAATAGGTACAACAATAAGCCATGCAATAAAGAATGCTACTATAATTAACCAATGCCATGGTTTACACCTGTTTCCCTTTGGATTCATATAACAAGATTAAATAGAACGGTGTGTGAATGAATTCACAAATATATCAAGCCATATTCGATCTTTTGTCTTTTTTTTCTTTATCTATTGATGGAATATTATCATCTCCTTGTGTTGTACACAAGATTTAATGCAATTGTTGTAGTCATCTTCAACTTTCATATTGTCAGTAGGATGCATTCCGATAAATGCAAAGATCATTCTCTTTTCTATTCTCTCATGCCCTAGACTAAATTTATAATTACATTCTCCATCTTTCCATTCAATTATCGTACAATTATTACCATACTGGGAGTTCGCTGTATTGTGGTACAAATAAGTTGTGCGAGACTGATAATTGTCTACTCTCACAACACTGTCTCCATAAAAATAATATAAAACTCTAATTGAATCAACGCTGGAGTCAGAGTTCTTTGTATAGTCTATCATTTTATAACAATACGAGTCTCCTTTTTTAAATACAAAATCCCAATTATTCGAATGAAACGCTGTTTTGCCCATGACCATATCCACTTGCAAATAGCATGCAGATTATCAAAAGCGCTTTAATATTGGTGGTCGTTTCCATTTCTTTCTGTTCTATTTAATATTCGTTGAGCAATATTTTGATATTTCACTTTTTCTATACCCGCACTTTCTCTAGTCACATTGCCTAGCAGGTTTCTATTTAACAACTCGTCCAATGTTTCATGAATAAAGGTGGATGCAGCCGTCGTTGTTGTGGATATTGGATAGAGGCAATCCTCTCCAATCCCCCCCCCAGACTATATGAATCTACGATGGTGCCGAATTTGAAAGGGTTTTCCATGTTGCGTTTTTTTTTCGTTACGACTTTTTTTGTAATAATTCGATTGCAAAGATACAAAATATTTTTAATCCAGAGGAATTTTTCTTTTCAAAGGCCTTTTTGCTCATTGCAATCGTATTACCCTCGTATCGAGGCCAATGCACCACGCTTCCCCTTACGGGATGCATTCCCGGTGAAAACAAGGGGGGGGACCGCATAGGTTTCGTGTGGTTTACCACCTCATTTTTATGCACATCCAAAGACATAAAGCAAATGTTCTATGTTCACTCAATCTTTTATTTATCTAGTATGGAAATGGGCTTTGCTGTTGCGATTAATCTATGTAGAAACGAGCATCTTATTTTATAATTTTTTTCACCTGTTTTTAGAATATACAAGTTGTTTTCCTCATCCCCAAAAATATTCTTATCGCCGCTCATCTCTTTTCCCTGTACTATTTTGAACATTCTTCGTACAATCAATGAGATTGTATCTCCAACATTATAATCCTGGAGGTATAATTCATCGTTCCTTAATAGGACGAAATAATTCGTAAGAGTTGTATCCACCGTTGAAAGTCCTACTAACTTAAACGAGTCAGATGCATAGTCACTCCCAAACCACATTATTTCAAACAATCCAGAGTCGATCTTAACATCTGTAGTGTCAATATTGTACCTATCGCCATTATAAATTAAGTATAGCTCATTTAAATCAATAATATTAGCGTGCTCGCGGAAATTATTGCCACTATTGAAGATTTGCGGATAAATCTGGGCACATAAATTCAAATTTAACATAAGGAATGTTGCGAGAAAGAGCCTTTTCATAATCCAAATATGTTTTTTGGTGACTATTAATTTGATCAATCGCATCCTGCATCAAATTCCGAATGTAATCAGGATACTCACGTGGTTGTATGGAAGCTCTCATATATTCATTTTTCTGTTGTGTTGTTTTTGTCATTATTCTCTAAATATAAAATGACAGGGAATGTGATGATTTTGATGCTACCAAAGTCGTATTTCCCCAATTCTGATTCCAACATATTATCGAATTCGCCGCATGTTTTAACATTGTTTTCCCTGCAGTCCTCCGCCACCGACAGTGTTCTGTCGATAACATTATAATGATAAGGAATACTGCATGGAATCATATTGGAGCTGAGTGTTATGTAGTGTCTTTTACAGTTTGTTTTTTGTGCCATATTGTACACTGTTGGCAAAATCAGCTTATTGATGATGGAAACAATACTATCATCATAGTAAGAGTGCCCCAATGTATCTACCATATGGAAACCGATAGAGACAGGGGTTGTCAACATCATCTTGCAAGTGTACTGACTATATAATCCCATAACAATCTTCCCTGAATAAAGCAGTGCCGACGAATCGGGATTGGGGATAAACGTGATTAGTTGTCGGTTTTTATAGAACAGAGAGTCGCAAAGAGTTACCAGATAATCCTGATCTTCTTTGGGAAACAATTGTAACAAATCGTCATAGTTTCCAGGCATGCGATAAAAATGCTTGTAATAAGCATGAACAGAACCGTCAATAATGAATTCAGTAACGGAAGGATCGTATTTATTAAGGCTGTCACAGAATTTGTCATATGGTAGTTGCGCAGAACATACAGCAATAGGACAGAATAGTAGTTCTAGTAGATTGAGGATAAAATATCTATGCATAATTTACTGATCTTTAATTTGTTGAAACTCTCCATTAACACGTCTCATTTGTTTTAGTGTTCGATATATATTTTTATTACACATTGCTTTCACTTTATTTGTAAAAGCGTCTGCCTGTTTTTTAGTTCTATAGGAAAATGTTACAATCGTTTTATCTATACTACCATGCTCTCTTTCAATATTGAACCGATAACCTGAGACTCTAGAATACCCGCCCCCCATTCCTGTTAGAGGTGTTGTTGTCGGGCTGGATGATTCCAGGCGGCCTCGCATCTCTACATCATTAACCATCACTTGTACGATGTCGGCACCCGCATAATGTAAATCGCTACCATTATGCACATTTATTCCACCTGCATTCATTCCTCCTATCATTATTCTTTGAAACTTATAAACATCGGAAAAATCATCATAACCAATATCTTCAATGCTGTTCCCAGTTCTCAAACATCTAGCATACTTTATAACCTCTCTATCAATATCCCGGACAAGATTTCCTGCGGGGGATCCAAGTTTTTCTATACTACCAAACAAAGAATAGTATGTATTACCATCCTCTACCGTTACGCCAAGATATTTGCCATTCAATCCTTTTTCGTTCATTTCATCTTGGCTGTGGCAATCGGTCCATTTTACCTCGGTCTTCTTTGTTTTTTTGTCAGTATATTCATACCAGTCATTACCATCGGGGTCCACCAGCTTCACGGGATTCCACGCGCAATACGCATACGGTGATATTGATGGGTACTTGTCTGCCATCGGGTCGACGCTGAGCCACATGGTCATCAGCTCGTGGTCCATATACCTGGCGCCGAAGTAGCCATACCCCGTTTCCTCGTCGCGTTCTTTCCCGGTGAAAGATGAAGGGTGGAACCGCATGTTTTGAATGCGGTTTTGTAAGACAGTTTTATGTGCTAGTTGTTTCAATTTTCTGCGTCATTTTCTGCCGTTTTTCCTGTTGTGATTGGCTTGGATTCCCCGCATCATCTAGTCACTCGTTAATACCCAGGAGAAAGAATAGATTCATTGAAAGTTCCATCCACAAAGAATGGTGCTGCAATATAACAGTTTTTTATAGGTGCATAAAATATTTGACGTTCTGAAATTGTAAGAATAAACGTCGCATCTTTAAGCATTCGAGTCAAAAAGGGAAGAAAGTCCGTCTTCCTATAATTAAGATCTACAGACACCTCACCAGTTACCACCAAATCACTGGCTCCTCTGATTTTAAACGTTGAATTGGGCGGAATTACAATCAAGGAATCTACATCTTGCAGTTCCACGTAAGTCTCTTTGCAATTAACCCCCTCAAATTGATTAGACTCTACACATATACTGAGGTCTTTTGATTGCATAGTTATTGTGTCTGTTCCGTTATTTTTTATAGAAAAAAGCATTCTTAGATGCGGCCCTTCTGCAAAGTGCGTTATCACAACGTTGTTTGGACATATCCAAGTCACATGACTAATTTTCAAACTATCCAGTTCAAAAGACACTTGTGCCTGAGTAATGTTGACACATAGACACAAAATCACGACAGAAATAATATTCCTGATCTTTTTCATTGGAAACTCCTTTCATACCTATCCATTCCTTCCTGGAAACTTTTACGACAGCCGTTCCATGAACTATGGTTTCTTTGTGCATTTACTGCGTTTGATTCAAACTTTCCTAGAAGTTCTTTTGTATTTTGGTTTTTTTGCAGATCTTCATAGCTCATTTTTAAACCTCGTTGTATGTGGTCATTTTCATGGATGAAAAGACTTGTTATTTCATCAGCATTATCACAGACTGCGTTGCCAACACTATTTTTCGTGCGATTCTCTTTTAACTTTATCTCTATATACATTACAAGAGTAGTTCCTTCTTTTGTTGATGCAAATCTAGTAGAATAACCCGGATTGGAAGATGTGGTTTCATCATACGTCTTCTCTACAAGAGAATATCCAGTTGGATTATAATGCTGATATACGGCTAGCTGAGAAGCTTTTGATATAGTCTTCGATGCGTCGGAAAAAGCTGTGGACAATTCGTTGGCAAGATCGTGATCCAAGGCATTGCCATGTTCATCTTTATCTAAACTCGTCCAACAATCTTCACGGATAATACGCACATAATGAGTCTCTGCATTATCTGAGCCAAGGAATTTCCCATCTTTTGTAAAATAATCATCAATTTCACGGCCATCAGGGTCAACTAACTTCACGGGATTCCACATACAGTAGTTATATGGAGAAATCCCGGGGTACTTGTCAGCCATCGGGTCAACGCTCAGCCACATGGTCATCAGCTCGTGCTCCATGTAGCGGGCTCCGAAGTAGCCGAAGCCGGTTTCCTCGTCTTTCTCTTTCCCGGTGAAAGATGGAGGTTGAAACCGCATGGTTTGCGTGCAGTTTTTTGTGTTGGTTTTTTGTGCCGAATGGAGCATTGTTTATAATATTCTGATAGTTAGAATACCCTATGCAAAGACAATTGTTTGCCATTTTGGTTGTTGCCATTATTAGAACGAGATTAATGATACACCTTCTCCTTTCATTACGATTTTGTCGTTTTCATATAGAATATAGATATTCTCATATGCATTTTCAGAGTAGATGTCCATTAAATAGACTGATGGATGTGCAAAATTGTTTCCTTCTTTTGTTAATAATATAAATATAGGCTGGGAGTCACTTCCATATTGAAATATATTATAGCACTCAATAAACAAGTATTCTGACCCCTTTTGTTTAAATATATTAACCCTAGCTATATCCAAAGAAAGGCAATAGTCATTATAGTTTTTAATTATTAAAGAGTCAAGCAGATATTTATTAGTTCCAGACACCAAAAAACTACGCTGGGTAATTACCCCCTTTTCAGGGTATTCATATTCATAGAACAAAGGATAAATGGAATCCACCCAATAGGTATTGGATTTGTCATCAATACAAATCGTGCGACTCACACTATCATCATGAACAATTTTTAGTTCTTTAGAGAAAGGTAAATCTTTTAGACGAGTCTGTGAAATAGATTCTTGTGTAAATAACATAAGAACTAGTAATACTGCAAGGTATTTCATTTTGCGGGATATTTCATTTTACTGATAATATGTAAAAACTATGGTGGCTTCTTCCGTTATTGGAATTGAAGCTAAATTGATTTGTCGTAATTCTACCTTCTCGCTTGACAGACACCGAGCCGTTCCTTACATACGTATTTGCATCGTCACCGCCGAGCCACGCACGACAACCACCTGTTGGGTCGTTCGAATCTGTCACAGATTTGATAACAGCAGAAATGGAGTTGGTAAAACAGCAGTTTTGATTGATTTCCCTCATATCGGAATTTCGGGCGTTAGAGAACGCCTTACTATTTGTGTTGCCCCCCAACCCCCGTCCTTCGAAATACCCATCATATGTTTTGGTATAAACCCCATTTATTATTTTCCCCATCCTGTTTTTAGCAGCTTTATAGAATCCGCCATCAGTCGTCGATGCATTATTAATTGCATAAGCATAATAATCCACCACACGAGCATCTGCGACGGACGCTGCATCGCCAGCATTCTGAGTTCTATCGGAAATGTATTCCCCGCTTCCTCCACTTTCCCCACATACCCATGTTGCCCTGTCAAGTAGCTCTTCGTTTGTGATGGACAACTTTTGTACACCATCAGCGGATACTACAAGTCCTTTTGAATTTTTTGTCACTGATTTTGCAACATATGCTACGTGGTCAGTTTTTCCGTCCGTACCTAACCATCGCCCATTTCTATCATAATAGTCTCCCACTTCACATCCATCCGGATCCACCAGCTTCACTGGGTTCCAGGCACAATAAGCATACGGCGAAATACTCGGGTACTTGTCGGCCATCGGGTCGACGCTGAGCCACATGGTCATCAGCTCGTGGTCCATGTACCTGGCACCGAAATAGCCGTAGCCGGTTTCCTCGTCCTTCTCTTTCCCGGTGAA
>OCVV012842935.1_pt1 | contig 38652 bp, 38 predicted proteins | sample 1539721 | NCBI WGS metagenome assembly OCVV01 (sample SAMN02144230, study PRJEB22623) | gut metagenome | biome: sheep rumen | host: Ovis aries | place: New Zealand | reverse complement strand
GATGGCGATGCAGGCTGTGAAGTCACGGGTCGTGGTTATTACTGGGTGGCCGCCATCGATTCCATTGCACTGGCAAATGATAAGGAAAATCCCGTGTACTGTGGATATGGGAAAACCTGTGATTTGACGGGAAGAAAGGTCCGTGGCGCTTGCGATTTCGGCTGGCACATTCCAGGTCAATCGGAGTGGGAAACTTTGCTCGAATCGGTGTACGCGCTACAGCCTCTTGCTTGGACGACTCCTGGGAACTATTTGCGAATTATCGGTTCTGACTACGGCAAAATAGGTGGAATGAGCGGGTGGCATACCGTGGGAACGGATACGCTCGGCTTTTCCGTATATCCGATTCCTTTAGGAAATAACATGCCATATGGCGCGTTCTGGGCTTTCCCGGATAAGGGTCAATACGAAGACGAGAAAACCGTATCGATTTTTTATGTAGACACTTATTCAGCGGATACGGGAAATCACGATAAAAATAATTTCCGTTCTATCCGCTGTATCAAAGATGAAGATTAGCGCCTGATTAAAGCAGCTGCTTTCCGTCGCTGAATGCCTTGCCGACCTTTTCACCGAGGACGCGGTAAGCCTTGGCGACGGAATCGTAAGAGATCGGTTCCACTTTACCGAGATCCACCTTTCCGTCTTCTCCGAGAACGCTTTCGTCGGCGCTTACGTTGACGACTTGTCCGACGATATAAGTGCTGCCGTCACAGTCCGGACTCATTTCAAGAATCGTGCATTCGAGAGTCAGCGGATATTCTTCGAACATCGGGGCGTCTACATTTGCACTTTTCAAAACGTGCAGACCGGATTTTTCCACTTTGTTCGGCAATTTTTTTCCGCTGACGATTCCGAAAAAGTCGGAGACGATTTCGGTTTTGCGCGTGCCGAAGCTTACGGTAAAAGCCTTGCGTTTTTTCAGGTTTTCCACGGTCTTGTGACTTGTTCCAAGGCAAATCGTGATCTGATCGTCTTCCCGTTGGCCGCCCCAGGCCGCATTCATGGCGTTTGCACTGCCGTCTTCGTTATAAGTCGCGATAATCAGAACAGGAAGCGGTGTAATGATTGCCTTTTTGCCAAAATCTTTTCTCATAAAAACTCCTTTTTTCTATAAAACTACCAAATTCCCAGTTTGAATGTTCTAAGTTGGACATTCGCGACGGATTTTTTTTGAATTGTTTTTTAAAAGCGAAGCCTATATTAGAAGGTAGGGAGAGTATAATCCAGGGGACAAAAGAGCAATGATTCTGTCTACGGTGTAGTTTTATACCGTAGACTTTCTTTTTAAAGGGCAATTCCTGCAAAATTGTAAAAAAATGCACGGATTCCCTATTTTGATATTATTTTAGAAGCAAAAATAAGGAGTTTTTCATGAAGAAGGGAATTGTCGTCGGCGCTATCGTGACTGTTTTTGCTGCAGCTGTGGCTGTGATTGCCCGCATTGCGATGATGCGCAACGTGGAAGCGGAACAGGAAATCGAAGACGAATCTTCCGATAGCGAAAAAGACGCACCGGAAGTTTAATTCTAAAAAAGAAGAGGAAAGTCCGAGGTGTGCTCGGACTTTTACATTTTGACGCGAATTTCTGGAATCGTTAATTCGTCGACGAATTTTCCTTTAGTTTCGTCGATGAATTTTTTGGATTCCGCCCAATCCGCTTGCACAATGTAAATCAGATAGTGCATGGCGCGGAATAAAGGGTTTGTACTGTCCTTCAAAAATCTTTCGTAATTCTGACTTGTGTAAACGATATAGCTGTCGATTTCTTCGGAATAATCCTGCGTGATCAGGTTTCCGAAAATACTTTTGCTCGTTTTATAGATCGTCGGCATGCCGTCACATTCCGAAAGGGAAAGCACAAAGGTTTCTCCGTTATCGGTTTCATAGGTCACTTCGCCCACCAATAGGAGCATGTCGAATCCGTCACCGGGTTGTTCGCAACGGACATCTTTAATTTTATAACGTGTACTCATTTGCTTTTTAATATAAAAAGTTCCGTGCTGCCGAATTTTTGCGGAGCTTTTATTTTTACTTTTCTTTTTGAAATGATGATTGGATCCATGCGGAATTTTTGAAAGTGAAAAAATGAGGATTTTACAAATGAACTTTTCCTTGGAATCGAAACCGCTCGGAACCGTGGACCGTTATGTGATCCACGCGGACGACTGCGAACTGGAAATCCTTGCAGGCTGGGGCGCAGGCTTAAACGCTTGGCGCGTCCCGGTGAACGGCAAAAAAATGGACCTGCTTTATGGTTACCGCGACGCGGAAACCTTCCGCAAAATTCAGGCGGACACGAATGCGGGCGTATGCCTTTCTCCGTGGCCGGGCCGTACGGCAAACGCCAAGTGGCATTGGAAGGGAAAGGATTACAAGCTGGTGAACAACGTGAGCTGGGCACCGCATGCGCTGCACGGCTTTTTGCACGTTCTCCCGTGGCAGCTCGTCTCTTTTGCTTCGAACGAAACAGAAGCGGTGCTGACTCTTTCGCGCGATTTTTACGGTGACGCAAACGCTTATCCGTTTACATACAAAGTAACGAACGTCTACACGTTCAACGGAAAATCCTTTACCGTGAAATCGATCGTGACGAATACGTATCACGAAACGCTTCCTTATGCGCAGGGATTCCACCCGTACTTTATGCTTGGCAAAAAAGTGAACGCTTTGACACTTTCGATGCCGGCTTCTCACAAGGCGCTGCTCGATTCCGCGGATATTCCGACAGGAGAACTCGAAGCGGAAACGCGTTTCACAGGAAACACTCCGATTGCGGAAACTTTCATTAACGATTACTTTGCGTTTGACGAAAAAAGTTCGGAACACGCTTCGGTCATTTTGAAGGATCCGGAAACGGGAAATCAGATTGACGTTTGGCAGAAGACGGGCGAAAATCTTTGGCGCGGTATTCAAATTTACACGCCGCCTGATCGTGAAAGCATTGCTCTTGAGCCGATGAGTTCCGCGCCCGACGTGCTGAACCATCACCGTGAGCTGATCGAAATGGATCCGGATTCTTCGATCGAGCTTTTGTGGGGGGCTATTTTTGCACAAAAACGTTAAAAATCGTCACAAATAACGCATTTTTTGCGCTTTTTCACAGGGCAATCTTTTTTTTACAAAAGGTTGTCTTTTTTATTAAAAAAAGAATAGTTTATGCGGGCAATGGTACTCCCAATCCAGGGAGTTATCCAAGAGAGGAATGGTGAAGATGGCAGAAAAGAAGCAAGAAAAAATGAGTCAGAAGGATTTGGATTACTTCAAGGCCCTTTTGCAAGAACGCCGCCGTCAACTGGTCGCCGCACAGAGCGACGTAGCGAACAACGAAACGTTCCAGGGTCAGCGTGATCAAGGCGGGGAAACTGCCGGTTATGCAACTCACATGGCTGACGTTGCTTCCGACTATAATTCCCTCGAAACGAATTTTGACTTGGCCGCCCGTGACGGCAAGTACCTCGTGTACTTGGAAGAAGCCCTCCAGCGTATTGAAGACGGTACGTTCGGCATTTGCAAGGTCTGCAAAAAGTTGATCCCGAAGGCTCGTCTCGAAGCAGTGCCGACGGCGACCAAGTGCGTGAGCTGCAAGTCCGAAACGAAAAAGCGCGAACGCGAAGAAAATCGCATGGAAATGGCTCGCATTTATGCCCAGCAGCAGCGCATGTCTCAGCGAGGCGATTCCTGATTTCGTCCGATCATTATCGTCGCGTTTTTCTCGTTGGTTCAGGCTTTAGCAAGTCCTTTTGCCCCGAGATGCCGACGCTCAAGGATTTGAACGGTCGCATCCCCGACGGGATTTATCCGGAGTGTCTTGCACTCCGGAATTACTGCTATTTTTTGCGCGAACTTTGCCGCGGAGAACCGGAATATTTAAAGATCGAAGCGGTTGCGACGAACATTCTTGCGGCGCAGATTTTTCCGAGTGAAGAAGATCGTTTGCACAATGCGACGCTCCGTTTTGAATTGCTCCGTTTTATTACGAAGGCGATGCAGCGGTCGGTCCCTCTCTCTGAAGAAGCTTCCCGGAGTCTTTCGCATTTTTTGAATGCGGTGGCGAATGATCGTGCCAATTCCAAGCGGGATAACCTGATTCTTTCTTTCAATTACGATACGCTGATCGAAGATCAGGTTCAGCAGGACCCGGAGCTTTTTGCCTCGACATCGGTAGACTATGGGGTGAATATCGAAAGGGCAGACCGTTCGGCTGCTTGCGGATCGTCTCCGCGGACGATTGACCTTTTAAAATTGCACGGATCGCTCAACTGGTATTCGATCAAGGGAGCCGGTGAAGAATTCGACTTGAAGAACGTTTGCCGTGTAGAACGTTTTGACCGCAGCTTTCCGATGTATGAAAAGGATAATCCGATTTTTATTCCGATGGCGCATGCGAAGGATTCCTTTTTGCGGGGAAGCCTTTTTAACGTCATCTGGGCAAAGGCGGACTATTACCTTTCGAAAGCGGATGAAATTTATGTAATCGGTTACGGTTTTCCTCAGACCGATGGCAACAGCTTCCCGTTTCTTTTGAAACATCGAAACCGCATTCGGAACGTTGTGGTTTTTGAACCGAAGAAGGACACTTCGATTGAACGTCTGGAACGCCTTTTTGACAAGGGCGTTGTCGTCTGCGAAGATGCGCAGAAATTTTTGAACCGTTTATTTTAGCCCAAAGAAGAAAAGCCCGGTGAGAATTCCCGCCATGGCGAGGTATTTGAGCTTGGATTTTCTTTCCTTGAAGAAGAAAAGTCCCCCTGCAAAACTGATGAGCACGTTGGAACGGCGGATGACCGAGACGACAGAAATCAAGGCGTCGGGTTCGTGGACGGCGAGGAAGTAAAAACGGTCCGCGATGACGAGCAGAACGCCCACCGCCAAAATGATCCAGCGAAATTGAAAACGCTTGCGGTTGGGATTGTTCCGCTGCCAAAAGCGCACAATCAGAATGCCGCTACCCTGCAGGCATGCCATGTAAATGTTGAAGTAAAATTGGATTGCAAGAGGATTCATATGCTGGCGTTGCAGTAAAAACTTGTCGTACACACCGCTGCATGAGCCGAGGAAGGTTCCGAAGAACATCGAAAGAATCCAGATGTTCGTAAAAAAATGCCCGGTTTCCTTTCGGGACGCAAAGCCTATGATGAGATAGCTTACTAAGGCAAAGCTGATACCGATCCATTCCGTTGGGGAAGGACGTTCACCCATGAAGGCGACAGCCATTGCGATCGTAAAAATGGGAGCGCTTGCACGGATCGGGGCGCTGATGCTCAGCGGTAGGCGGGAAACCGCATTGAATGTAAAGATCCAGCTCGATGTCACGATCGCCGCTTTGACGAGAAGCATCAGATGTTCGGAAAGCGCAAGCGATGGAATCTTTCCCAAGAAGAATACCGGCAAGAGGATGGCGGTACAGGTGATGCTGACAAAGAAAAGAACCGGCAGAACCGCGTTTCCGGTGAGCGCTTTTTTCTTTGAAATATCGTAAAAGCCTAAAAATAAGGCTGAACCGAGAGCGAGTGTGACCCAAAGCATGGCGCCAAAAATAGTAATCGTGCCAACTTTGGATAATTATTATATCTTATTTTGCAAATAATTAAAAAGGAGTCCAGGTATGGGCATTAAAAATAAGGCAACAGGTCTTCTCGCTGAATTCAAAGCGTTTGCGTTTAAGGGAAACATCGTCGATATGGCCATCGGTGTCATTATCGGTGGCGCTTTCGGTAAAATTGTCACTTCTTTCGTGAACGATATCGTGATGCCGTGCGTGACGGCGATCATTGCCGCGGCTTCGGGCACAAAGGATGCCGCTGAAGGCTTGAAAACCCTTTCTTACACGACGGCTTCGGGTGTTGAAATTCCGTACGGTAACTTTATCGGTGGCGTGCTGGATTTTATCATCGTGGCTCTCGTGGTGTTCATCGTGATGAAGAAGTTCCTCGGTTTTATGCAGAATATGCGTAAGCAGGAAGCGGAAAAGCCGGCAGAACCGCCTGCACCTCCGGCTCCGTCCAAGGAAGAAGTCCTTCTGACGGAAATTCGCGATTTGCTGAAGAACAAGTAATCGTTTGAAAGTATCAAAAAAATCCCCATGCATTTGCACGGGGATTTTTTGTTGATCTAGCACAAACTTAATAGTTTTCTTTTTTGATTTCGAAGTAGCTCTGCGGATGATTGCAGACCGGGCAGATGGCCGGAGCCTTCTTGCCGATGATGATGTGACCGCAGTTGGAGCACTGCCAAATCATATCGCCGTCGCGCGAGAAGACGAGACCTTCTTCAACGTTCTTCAACAACTTGCGATAGCGTTCTTCGTGTTCCTTTTCGATTTTTCCGACCATTTCGAACTTTCTCGCGATTTCATTGAAGCCTTCTTCGCGGGCGTCCTTTGCCATTTGGGCGTACATGTCGGTCCATTCGTAATTTTCACCGTCGGCTGCAGCCTTCAAGTTGGCGATGGTATCCGGAATTTCTCCGCCCATCAAATACTTGAACCAGATCTTGGCGTGTTCCTTTTCGTTGCCGGCAGTTTCTTCAAAGATATTGGCAATCTGGACATAGCCTTCTTTGCGAGCCTTCGACGCATAATACGTGTATTTGTTGCGCGCCTGGGATTCTCCTGCGAAAGCGGTCCACAGGTTCTTTTCTGTTTTAGAGCCTTTTAATTCCATAGATTGTCTCCTTAAACCCAGATGGGGTTCAATTTACTAATCTACAATTATTTTTTTGATAAATGCAACTTACGGAGAATTTTTCCTGTAAGTTCATTCAATATGTCTGCGGCGTCATCGGAGCCGATGGCTTTTTGCAGGGCAAGGCTCGTTGGAAACAGCAAAATCCCGATAAATGCCGAATAAATGAGCAGGGGGAAGAGAGAAGCTTTGCGCACAAAATCATATGAAATATTCTCGATGACAATAGCGACAAAGATCATGGTGGCAAAACTGGCGAGCGCACGTCCCATGTTCCAAAGGGCGTGCTCCATGCCTTCGGTTCCTGTTCCGCGGGCCCAAATGAACACCATTGTGGTGACCTGGAGAATGGCTCCGGCTGCACCGACGATCGGGATGACGTAAATGCCAAAGTCTTCTGCAAAGAAAAGGTAGGCGGGAATCGTCAGCAGGAAGATGCCCGTGTTGATGAGGGTCGGCGTCCACATTTTTTCTTTGGCGTAGAAGGAACGCACGAGCACGGCTTGCAGGCAAAGCCCAAGACTTGCCGGTAAATACCAGTGCAAAAGTTTTGCCACATATTCCGTTGTTTCACGAACAAAGGCGCCTCGTTCAAATAAGATTCTGACGGCCGGGAAGGAAAGCGCCCAGATGGTGATGACTGCGGGAACGAGAATGCAGAACATGCGAGACAGGCTCGACCAAATTTTATTGTTCAGTTCGGAAAGCTTGTTCTCCTTGACGAGTCTTGCCATGTCCGGATAGCTGGAAACGCCGACGGAAAATCCGAACACGGCCACAAGCGTGTACATGACACGGTAAGCGTAATTGAGGCTCGATATTCCGCTGGAGCCGAAAATGCCTCCAAAGCTTCGGATAATGAATTCAAAGGCAAACATGCTCCCGACGCCAAATGACATGGGGATCATCATTTTTACATAGCGGAGAATGTCGGGATGACTGGGATCCAGAATGAAGTGGTAATGTACGCCACCGCGGTAGGCCCCGATGATTTGCAAAACAAAGAATCCAATGAACGCTCCGATGGGAACGCCCCAGGCGAATCCTTCGAGACCGTGATTCCTTCCGATGATTCCGCCGATGATAATCGCCAAGTTGTAAATGACGCCCGTGAGCGAAGGGATTGTAAACTGCTTACGGGTATGCTGGACTGCGACAAGGAAGCTCCCTGCAAAAATAAAGAGCTGACCCGGCAAAATGATTCTTCCGAAGTAGGTTGCGCGGTCTAAAATTTCGATAGGCAAGTCGGCGGCGGACGTAAAGAGAAGAATCAGTTCCCTCATCCAAATGAAGGAAGGAATGATCAAAGCGAGGAAAACGATTCCGAGCGTATTCAGCACGTTGCTGAAAAACTTCCAGGAACCTTCTTCGTCATCCTTCGCCTTGTATCCAAAGAAGATCGGAATGAAGACGATCGAAAGGAATCCCGTGCTGACGACGTGATTCAAAATGTCCGGAATCAGGAATGCCAAATCCAAAGCATTCTTTTCGGCGGTGACGCCCGCGGCGCGGGCAAGAAGCATTTCGCGGAGAATGCCGAGTACACGGCTGGCGAGCATGCTCGCCGCAATGATAAGAGTCGCTTTGTTCATTTGAACGCAATTTTAGAAAAGTTTACTAGGCACAAACTTTTCTTTTAGCGGAAGTTCGCCGTGTACGAGATTCCGTTTACGGGGAAGATCGTGCGGATGCTTGAAGATTCTCCGTCGTTCCAGCCGGTGAATGTACAGCCGGCGCCGTTTTCCGCAGAAATCGTTACCGGAATTTCGGGGTAGAGATGAAGAGTCGTGTTTTTGTGAAGGCGGATTCCGTCGACTAGAATTGTGCCGCATCCGTTTGAAACAAGGGAAACTTCTGCGCGGGATGGGAGGCCGAAATAATTTTCCATTTCGGAGATGACCTCTTGGGGGCGTTTCTTTGCAAAGTTCTCGATGATGGAAAGCTGGCTTTCCATGTAGGTGGCGTTATGGTTCCAACGCTCCTGATCGCGGGGAATTTCCGCCTGGATTTCTTGCATCATGCTGTGAATTTTGGCGCTCACGGAATCGGCACTGAATTTGCTTGCGGTCAAAGCGACGAAGCGGTTTATAAAACGGTTGCGGAATGTGGTGTTTTTGAGCAGGTTCCGAATGGGAACCGTAAATTCCTTTCCGTTGGGATATCCCGTTGCGGTGGAATCCAGCGTAAAGGAGAACATGTCCATGGAGGCATATTCGGCTTCGGCGTGCCCGTTGTCAAATCCCCAGTCTAAGTCGTAGAGCATCCATCGCCACGGCGTTTGGGGCGAATGACTTTTCCACTTTTTCAGATTGTTGCCTGGCCAGTCGCGGTTGGCGATGAACATTTCGGTTTGGATATAGTTGATGTAATTGTCTATGTCCATGAGGCTTGAAACGTATGCGTAGACAGCGCTGTCGGTGATGTCGTTCGATTCAATGTATTTTTCGAGATCGGTATAATCGGTTCCGCTCCCGGCGGTAACGGAATTGTCGCTTTTAAGCAAATCAATGGAACTGGCGTCGTAGCCGTAATTGGTCGTCAGGTAATTTTCGTTCAGGCGTTCGCGAATGTTGTAAATACCGAAGTATTTGCCGTTGATGAAGACGATCGAGGGGCGCGCTTTTTGATAGTCGACGCCAAGGCCCTGAGTGATGCTTGAACCTAGACGGTCGCGAATATAATCCTGGTAATAGTTTCCACCGTTTGCACGGAAGACGATATCCTTGAATTCCTTTAGATGGGGAAATTCTGGGAATATCCTGTATTCGAGCTTTGAATCTCCATAGAGTTTGCGGAATTTGAGGGCAAAAGCTTTTTTGGGATTGGCACGGCTGTAGTTGCCAAAAATTTCGAAGCCGACGGTTTTGTGGAAAGCGGGCTTTGCGGCGCCGGGTTCAAAGAAAGCGATTTCGGCGGGGATGGTTTTGTCTAGCCAATAGTTTGCCCCGAAATGCGGTTCTTCTGCGCTTGCGTTCGGGCCTTCCATGTAAATGCCTGTGTCCGGATCAAAAAGGGAATTTGAATCTGCGGTGATAAAGGCGGTGGCAAGGGTCGGGGCTTCTTCAAAAAGATAGGTGCGAGTTGAAACGTCACTTGCTAAAGCGCCATCGCGGAATGTGGCGCAGCGGAGTACGGTATTTTGGGAAACCGCATATTCGGTGAAAATGGGGCTTGTTTCGGTGGGAAGCTTTCCGCCGAGTTCGCAACGGACAACGCTTAAGGAATCGCTTGTGAAGGAAATGACAAACGGATCCGTGTAAAATCCGGATTCCGGAAAATAAAAACTGTTCGAAACTTGGACCGGGTAAGATGCTTTTGCAATGCCAAGAGGCGTAGGATTTGCAAAACCCCAGCCGTTAGCGGCATACGAGTAGGCTTTTCCCTGGGGAACGCTCGGGTAAGAAATGGAATCGCGCAAGGCGCCTGTGGAGTCGAAAAGGAAAATGTTCCCGCCGCTTTGGGGAATCTTAAAATTCGTATGGGGAAAATGCCCTTGATTGCGGGCGATATACGAAGTGAAGTGAAACTGCACCCGGTTATAGTGATTGCTGACCGCCGAAAAACGCGTGCCGTAGATGTTCTGTAAATCGGGGAACTTTGTGCCTGTCGGAAGAATGATTTTGTACGTTGTCGAAGAGTCGCCGGTTCCTGTCAAAATCGTATGCCAGCCGAGCCAGTCGTCGTAATCGGGCTGTGCAAGGCGAACTTCCAAAGGCTCGTCTTTTGTAATGTAGCCCGTGATGAGCAGTTGGTTCGCGCTTCCGAGGTCATGCGTATCGGAAGTGGATGCCGAATTGACGCCAACGAAAACGCAGGCGCTGCTCCAGCCGAGTTCTGCGTTGCTAGCGAGCTGCATTTCTGCAGAAACGGAGCGTTTCCCGTTTTCGGTGGAAATATACTCCGAAGAAAGCCAAGGCTTGACGATGCTTGCGCCTTTAACCGGACTGCTTTCCGCATCGCTCCAGCTCCAGGAATCAAAACCGAGCAAATCGGTAGAATCGGAGGGCGCTTCCAATTCCGGGCGATCCTTTTTAGAAAAGAAGACAATCAAAAAGCTCTGAGGCGGAATGACCGCGTTTCCGAACGTCCACTTGCGGGGTTCGCTTTCGGAATTCGAAAGCGAAAAGCCTTTCAGGTTCACCGCGGTATCGGCAGGGTTGAAAAGTTCAATCCAATCGGAATGGTCGCCGTCTTCATCTTCGAACGTCGCATTTTTGGGATTGACTTCGGTAAAGACGACAGGGGCCGTACGCAAAAAATTGTCGGCGGAAGGATCGTCTGCGGGAGGCGTTAATTCTTCGGTGGAAACTTTTTCAAGATTTTCGCTACAAGAAGCTAAAAAGGCTCCCATTGCAGCCACAGTCAAAGCGTATTTTACCCAAAAAACCATGAAATAAACATAGCTTATTGACGTGCGGAATGAAACTTATAAAGAAAGTGCTTTTTAGAAGATATCTACGTTTAGCTTGATTCCGTTCTTTTTGACGTCGGAAATCAAGGCTTCTGCATCTTGGCTAATACGGTCCAGCTGCTTCGAAACTTCGCCGTTTTTTTGCAGAATCAGCGCTGTCGAATTATCGCTTCCATCGATCTGGGAAAGAACCTTTTGCAAAGAGTTCTTCGCGTTTTCCGCAGACGATTTCAAATGTTCCAATTGGGCAATCAAATTCAAACCGTCGGCTTGAACGGTATCGATACCGCTCTTTATCTTTTCGAGCGAAGTTTCGAACTTACCTGCAGAAGAGGAAATGTTTTCTAGCAGGGATTCCGTTTCGCGTTTCCAATTTTGAATATCGCTGTTGGCTGTTGCGACCAAGGATTTTCCTTTTTGGAAAACGCGGTCCATCTGCTTGCGGGTGGAACTGTGGTCCAGGGAATCCAACAGAGCGTTTAAAGTGTTGACGATCGTGTGGAATTCTTTAAGAGAGGATTCCAGATCGGCGCGGGCCGTATTTAAGCCTTTGTCGAAAAGCGTTCTGAAAATCGTATCCTTGGAAGTGTAAAACTCTTCGGATGTCCCGAGGTCGATTCGAATTTCCCGGTTTCCGAGAAAACCTGCCGTTGCAAATGTAAAGCGGGAATCCTTAGGCAGGCGAATGGAAGAAATAACTTCGAATTCCACGTAAATGCAGGAATCCGTTTTGTGCATGTCCAGAATGCGACCCTTGGGAAGTCCACCGATTTTTACGTTGCTCCCGTTTGCAATGGGACCGACTTCACTAAAGGCGGCGACGTAGTGCGTCCGTTCGTTATGCGGACTGAGAGGGTGGTAATAATACCACAGCAAGAAGATGAGAGTAGCAAGTGCGAGAACGCCCAAAAGCATTCGCTTGTTGCCATACATCGAAATCTTGCTATTCATACGTGGTTCCGGTCAAAAGGTCGTTAAATCCGTCATCCTTGGAAAGCCCTTGGGCTTTGTCCTGAATGGCTTTTAACAAATTAGCATTAAATTCCTTGGCGACATCGACGCCGTTCATTTTCATGAGCGCGTTCATGGCGATGACTTCGGAAATCACGGTCAAGCTTTTGCCCGGCGCGACAGGGATTAAAACTTTGGGAACCTTGATGCCAAGAATTTCTTCATAGGCGTTCGAAAGTCCGGTGCGTTCATAGGTCATGCCCTGCTGCCACGGCTGCAATTCGATAACGACTTCGATCTTCTTTTTTCGGCGGACGGATTTAATACCGAACATGGATTTGACATCGATAATGCCGATGCCGCGGATTTCCATGTGATGCTTGATGAGAGATTCGGATCGACCGATAACCGTGTCGCCGATGCGAGTGATGCGGACGGAGTCATCGGCGACAAGTCGGTGACCGCGTTCGACAAGGTCTAGCACGCATTCGGATTTTCCGACGTTGCTGTCGCCGACATAGAGCATGCCCACGCCATAGACGTCGACAAGGCTTGCGTGTACAGACGTATAAGCCGCAAAATACTGCTCTAAAAAACGCTGGGTTTCTTTGGCAAAGTCGTAAGTGGAAAGCTCCGTCGTCATCAGGGGAACGTTCTGCTTGACGCACATGTTCAAAAGCTCCTGATGGGGAGTCAGGTTGTGCGTCAGGACCCACATCGGGGATCTGAATTCCGAAAGCTTTGCAAAGATATATTCGCGGGCATCGCTGCCGACGCTTTCGAGATAGCTCCATTCCGTTGAACCGATCATTTGAATCTGATCCGGATTATAGACGGAAAGATACCCGGACATGGCAAGCCCTGGACGATGAATCCCGATGTGGGAAAGGTTCGTTTTGAGGGAAGCTTCCGGGGTGTGCAGCTTGAGCTTTAAAGGCTGCTGGAAGTGTTTAAAAAAATCAAGAACCGGGCACAAGGCTCGGCGCTTGATATCTAGGTTGTCAAAGCAATGAAATGCCACTATTACTTTTGTGCTGCTGCGGTGACGTTTGCCATCGGCTCAGCCTGGTGGGCACTCTGCTTTTCGTTAGCCTTCTTCAGTTGCACTTTCGCGCGTTCGAAAGCGGCGTCGATCGCCTTGCCCATGGTTTCTTCGTCTGCGGTGGCAACGACCGTTGCGCCCTTCACATTCAAAGAAATTTCCACATGGCGGCTAAGATCGCTAATCTTATCGAGAACGATGGAAGCGGAAGTAATATTCGGGTAGAATTTGCCGAGAGCGTCCACTGCGTCTTTAAGGGTAGCTTGAAGTGTATCAGAAATAGTGCAATGACGAGCAGCGATTTGAACTTCCATATCGAACCTCCAGTTAAAGGTGAAAAAAGAACTTTTGGAAGACATTGGATGTCCTCCCATCAATGGATATACATCTTTATTTCTCAAAAAAGAACGATTTTTAAAGAAATTTTTTTCTTTTTTTGACTTCTAATTTGGAATAGTTCCTTTATGGCTCTTATTTTACGGCTTTTCTGAGGCGTGCCGGCAGGATTTTCAGCTCTTCCCGGTACTTGGCGACGGTTCGACGGGCGACCTTCATGCCTTGGCTTTCGAGAGCGTCTGCAAGCGCCTGGTCGGAAAGCGGGGATGAGTGGTCTTCGTTTGCGACAAGATCCCTGATGGTGTCGAGAATTTTTGCCGACCCGATGGAACTGCCGTCGCTTTGGGTGACGCCCGAACTGAAGAACTGCTTCAGTTCGTAGATGCCATACGGGGTCTCGACGTATTTGCCGTTCGTGGCGCGGTTGACTGTACTCGGGTCGCGGTTGATTTCTTCGGCAATGTCTTGCAAAATCATCGGCTTTAGGTTTTCGGGACCTTTGGCGAAAAAGTCGTGTTGCTTCTTCAGGATGGCGTTCATGACGAGTTCAATCGTGCTATGGCGATTATCGACGCTTTTGATGAACGTGTTGGCGGCGTTGAGCTTTTCGCGCACGTATTCCTTGTCTTTTTTGCTTGCGTTCGGCTGTTGCAAAATTTGACGGTAGGTTTCGTTGATGTGCAAATGCGGAATGCGTTCCCGGTGCATGAGAACCTTAAAGTCGCCCTTTCCGTCTTTGACGACTTCCATGTCGGGCACGATTGCCTGGGTCGGGACGTTGTTGATTTGTGCCCCGGGGTGCGGCGAAAGGGCGGAAAGCTCGTGGACAGCCTTTTGGACATCTTCGGTGCTCACGTTCAACGCTTTGGCGATGGACGCGTAACGGAGCTCTCGAAGCGCGTCAAAATGTTTTTCGAGAATCTGGATGGCAAGCGGTGAAAAATCCGGGATGCGGTAGGCTTGAATTAAAAAACATTCGCGCAGGTCGCGGGCACCGATGCCTGGAGGCGTAAAGGACTGCAAAACGTGGAAGGCTTCTTGGACGGGGTACGAAGCGTCTTCGAGTTTTTTCCGGTTTTGCAGAACATCTTCGACTTCGGCAATGTCTGGGTCGTTTTGTTCTTCGCGGTTTTCGTCTTCCAAGAGATCCTTTTCGGCGGGGGCAAGAAAGCCGTTATCGCCGACGCAGCCGATCAGGTATTCGACGATCTTGACGATCTGCGGAGGACGTTTCCATTCGCGGAGCTGATTTTTTAAGAGTTCCTGCATGCTGAGCCCGCGAGTCGGTTCCGGGCGCAGGTCGTCGTCGGGGTCTTTGCCTCCCAGATCCTTATAAGGCGCTTCGGAATTGCGGAACCCGTCTTCCATGTACTGTTCCCAGTCGATTGAATTTTCGGCTCGCGGGTCCATTAAATCGTAACTATTGTCGTCACCGTCGACTCCCGAACTTTCGCGTACCGGTTCGTCGAGGGATTCCATGCGGCTGTCGTCCGGTTCATCGGCCTCTAAAAGCGGATTTACTTCGAGTTCTTGGGAAATCGCCGTTTGAAGTTCGATGGTATTCATCTGGAGCATTTTAATCGATTGCAGCATCTGCGGGGACAGATTCTGTTCGAGCTTCATGCCTTGCTTAAGTTGAATTCCTAAATCCATAAAAACTCCAGGCTTAGTCCAAACGGAAGGATTCACCGAGGTAAATGCGCTTTGCCTCTTCGTTGTTCGCCAAATGATCGGAAGTGCCTTCGGTTAAAACCTGGCTCTTGTACATAATGTAGGCGCGGTCGGTAATGGAAAGCGTTTCACGCACGTTGTGGTCCGTAATAAGGATTCCCATTCCTTTATCTTTTAAACTGGAAATAATGGCTTGAATGTCGGCGACGGCAATCGGGTCAATCCCTGCGAACGGTTCATCGAGCAATAAAAAGTCTGGGTTTGCGGCAAGGGCGCGGGCGATTTCTAGGCGTCTTCTTTCGCCACCGGAGCAGCTCATGGATTTCGTCTTTCGGATGTGCGTGATTTTAAATTCTTCGAGGAGCTGTTCCAGACGTTCTTTACGTTCTTTGCGGCTGTAGCCTTGGGTCTCAAGAATCGCCATGATGTTATCTTGAACGCTCAGCTTGCGGAAAATGGAAGCTTCTTGCGGAAGATAGCCGACGCCAAGTCTTGCCCTGCGGTACATCGGCTTTTCGGTCATTTCGATGTCGTCGAGAAAAATGTGTCCCGAATCCGGACGGACCATGCCGACGATCATGTAGAACGAAGTCGTCTTGCCGGCACCGTTAGGTCCGAGAAGTCCAACGATTTCCCCCTGGGAGACGCTGATGGAAACGTCGTTTACCACCTTGCGCCCGTTGTAAATTTTGCAGATCTTTTCCGTGCGAATGGTTCTGATGAGGTTTTTCATTTGGATTCCTCTTTTTTCGCGGGGGTTGTTTTTGCAGGCTTTTGGCTCGCGCCTTTTCCGAATTTTTTCAAGGATTCTTTGGTCAATTTTTGGACGCTCGAATCTTTGGCAATTTTCGGCAAGATATTTTGCTTTGTCAGGTCGGTGTAGCGACCGCTGGCGAGAGTCTTTGTACCGGCGAGTTTTAGATGCTTGACTTTTCCTTCGTCAAAGGAAATGCGGATGGTGTCGCCCGCGGCTTCGTTTCGTCCGTCGATTTGACGCTGTTTCTCCATGATGTGGAAATAAGTGCTCTGGGCATCGCCCGAAATCAGCGCCCCTTTCAGCTTTCCATTTTTAAAGGAGAGGTCCAAACGGCCGCCTTCCATTTGGTTCTTGTAATCGGCAAAGTCCGCTTCGTAAAAGTATCCATGGGCATTCAGGTTTACATACAGGCGCTTGATTTTATCGCCTTTGAATTCTGCGAAAAGGGTATCTCCTTCGGCTTCGGTAAACTGGTCCGGCTTGCCTTTTTTGCCTTTTTCGTGCTGGCGGCCTTTGGCGTTGCGAATGACGAGGGCGCTTTTAAGGGTTCGTTTGTCGGCGTCGATCGTAAGGTAGATCGAGTCTCCGGTCAGTTCGTATCCTTCGAGGGTGAACTTGGGCGAACCTTTGAGGGCAACCCAGCTATTCTTCTTGTCGAGATATCCGGTATCGCAGGTAACGATCATATCGCCTTGGGTAATGACGACGTTTCGGAAGGCTTCCGCAAATTCGGTTTCTTGGTTGAATGTGATGAGCTCTGCGCGGACAGCTGTGGTGTCGATTTTGGTCGTATCCTTTTTTTGCCGTTGGTATTGATGCAAAATCGGTTGGTCGGAAAGTTTTAGGAATTTGATCTTTTTATTGTAAACGAGATTGTTCCCGAAGAACGCGTAAGTGCCTGCGGAATCCTTGGCTTCGACGTAACCTTTGGCGGTAGCGGTTTCTGTTTTCCGTTGGTAGGAACCGTATTTGGCCTTGATGTAGCCGTCGGGATGCGTAAAGAGAAAGCTTCCTTCGCAGTCGACACGGTCGAGGTTTTTGTTCCATGTGGCGCGGGCTGTGCGGAAAGCGATGGAATCGTGCGTGAAATGGACCTTGCCGTTTAAAAGCAAAAAACCTGCTCTGCGCATTACGGCAAGGCTATCCGCATGCCGCATAATGAGCGGCGAAGTTTGAGCCAAAGCGTTTTGCCCAAAACTGAAAATGAAGAGGGCGAACAGCAGAATGCGAAATTTCACTTTTTGCCCCCCGAAGCTTTTTTTGTTTGCACGGGTGGCTGATGCGGAGCGGGAACTTCGCTCGACATGTCCTCGTTCTGCTTTTTGTCTTCCTCTTTAATGCGCTTGGCCGCATCCTGGAAAATTCCGGTCACATCGGAAAGGATGTGCCAATTGTCCATTTTGGCGTCGCTTACAAAACCTTTCCCCTGAAGGACGTCACCGTCTTCGCTCACAACGCGCACGTAGCTTTCGGTTTTTACCAAGTTGTCGCGCTTATTCCAAAGCAGGGAATCGGCTCGGACGGAAGCGCCTTTGGGCGTGAGAGCGTAAACGTGCCCGTAAGCGTAGACGTAGCTCATCTTGCTGTCGAGCGTGCCGGAATCCGCGCGCAAAAAAGCGGAGCGTTCGCCCAGTGAATCGAAGATGTCGACGAGGATCGGCTTTGCGAAGATTTTTTCGGTACCGGCCCAGCGTTCGAGGTAAGCCGTTTTGACTTTCCAGGAAAGCTTCTCTTTTTCATAATAGTCGAGAAGCGTCGTGTCGGTAAAAAGCATCATCGGGCGTTCCACGGGTTCCGCGTTCGGTGGCGGAATGTCGTCTTCGGGATCGTCGCAGGCAATGGTGATGGCAGCCCAAAGAAAGCAGATGCCCAGACCGAGCGTCCGCTTCCAATTTTGCGTGCTGTTAAGCAAAAAGTGTGCCATCTGTAGATAAAGATACTATAAAAAGGGTGGCCGGAGAAGAAGAAAACGGGGGCAAATTTGCCTGAAATCGGAAAATTTTGGATATATTTATGAAAAATCATACGGAGTTTTTATGGAATTAAAATGGTGCAATCCCGAAGTTGAGTTCGATCGTCTCGTTTTGGCTATCGATATCGGCGGTACGAATACGAATTTGGCGCTTGTTGCTTGCAAAGAAGGCAAGTTTACGTTGGTGATGAAAGCGGATTATGCTTCCGGAAAAATTAACGGACTTGAAGAACCGATTGCGGAAACTTTGAAGATCGCGGCTGAAAAACGTGCCGATTTGAAGCCGAGCCACTGCTGCATCAGCGCGGCTGGCCCTGTTGCCGATAACCGTTGCGTGATGACGAACCTCGAATGGCGCGTGGACGGGAACGACCTTACGAATAAGCTCGGCTTTCCGGTGCTCGTGGTGAATGATTTCATTGCTATCAGCTACGGCATTCCGACTCTGAACGTGAATGATTCGGAACAGATTTATAAGATCCCGCATTTGGACGGTTCGACTCCGGAATCGAAACCGACGACCAAGGCTGTAATCGGCCCGGGTACGGGTATGGGCGTTTCTTTCCTTGCTTATGACGGCAAGACATACATTCCGGCGAGCTCGGAAGGCGGCCATATGACGTTTGCACCGTTTGACAAGGATATGCAGGACTTCCGCGATTATATGGAAAAGCGCATTGGTGCAGTTCCGGGCGTGGAACCTCTTTGCTCCGGCATGGGCCTTGCCCACCTTTATGAATGGTGGCGCGATACGAAGGGCGTTCCGCAGAACGATGCGTTCAAGAAGATCGAAGAAACGGTTTGGAACGATCGCCCGAAGTACATTAGCCGTGCAAGTGATACGGATCCGGTTGCGGCAGAAATGATGCGCCTTTTTGTGAAGATGCTTGCCCGCTACGCAAGCGACGTCTGCACGCTCCTCCTTCCGTTTGGCGGTTTTTACCTCGCCGGCGGTACGGTGCAAAAGGATTTGCGCTGGCTCGTGAACAACAATCTGTTCATGGAATACTTTGAAAAGAATTACAATCCGAACATCCGGCCGCTCTTGAAGAAGATTCCGGTGTACGTGATCAAGGATTATAGCATTAGCCTTTACGGCGCTGCAAATGCAAGCGTTTGCTTGCAGAAGTAATTCTGTTTAGATGCGAAAAGGCCCGCTGTTGTGCGGGTCTTTTTTTATGTCATTTTTTGAGAACGCCGAGAGCTCTTTCGATCGTTTCTTCTTCAATGCCAAATATCGCGTGGAGCTTTGAAACTTGGTCTTCTGGCAGGATCTTTTCCATGCGCGAACCGTCTTTATCGCGGATGAGCAGGTTCCCTTTTTGGAAGTAGTACTGGATGCCTTTTTCTCGGTCGAGCTTATTCAGTACCGGATAAGTCATCATTTCGCGGTCAAAGGATTCGCTCCAGTGTTTTTGGAATTCCTGCGGAGTGACGCCCAAAATGTTGAATTCAAACCGGAGCTTCAAAGGACCTTTGAGCGAACCCGTGTACAGCCCAAGGACTCCGTTTTCCAGCTCCAAACGGACCACGTTCGGAACGAGCGGATAAAAGGCTTCGCTTTTTTGAAATGGAATGGCGACGGGAATTTTTAACGGGTCAAAAATCAAGTATCCTGGATCGAGTAAAAAATCTTCACCGTCTACAGGAAGGAGCAGGGCGCAGTGAATGTTTTTTTCGATGCGCTTGTCGCCCATTAAAAGCTTGGGCGCATAACCCATGCTGCGGAGTTCCTGGTACAGGTGCCAGGTGAGGCTAAAGCATGTACCGCCGCCCATCCAGGAATCCAGATCGTTTTCGTAGCTGTCGTCGAGTTTGCGGGCACCGTCCGCGCTTTTTGCTTCGGAATAGCGAATGATCTTCGTCAGGTTTTCGTAGGTGACGTTTGAAATGCGATTGCAGAGATCGAGAATTTGCTGTTGCATTTACTTTCCGATGCAGAAGCCGTTAAAAATCGTTTGCAGAACGTCTTCGCTCGAAATTTCGCCAACGATTTCTGCCAAGGAATTGGTGACGGAGCGAAGTTCGAAGGCGATGAGTTCCACGGCGGGATTGGTGTCGAGAAGTGCCTGGATGCGGTCAAGTCCTGCGTCGGCTTCACGCAGGGCGGCGCATTCGCGTTCGCTTGTAATCCAGTATTCGTCGCTTGTTTCGCCTTCGGGAAAGAGCGCCTTGTCGAGCATTTGCACGAGTTCCGAAAGGCCTGTTCCCGCTTTGGAAGAAAGGGTGAGCGAGACGTCTTTCGGAATGGGAGCATCCCCGGCGAGATCGATTTTGGAATAGACGATCCAGTGCCCTTTTTCTTTGGCTTCGGCGATTTGCTTTTGCGTTTCGACAGAACTTGCTTGGGTGGCGTCAATGAGACAAATCGCGAGGTCTGCGGATTCGATCGCTTCGACGCTTTTTTCCATGGAACGCTCGTCGAGCGCATTCTGGGCGACTTCGGCGATGCCTGCGGTATCGATCAGCGTCGCTTCGCCCGAGGGGAGCGGTAAAGAAACTTCGATAAAGTCGCGGGTCGTGCCGGGAATATCACTGACGAGAACGCGGTTTTCTTTTAGAAGGGCGTTCAGCAGGCTCGATTTTCCCGCATTCGGTGCTCCGTACAAAACGATACGCGGTTTTTTGTTGATCGCTCCGGAATTTTTGAAATGACGGATAAGGTCTTTGACTTTTTCTTGAATTTCGGTAAAACGATCTTTCCAACCCGCAAAATCCGGATCCGCCTCTTCTTCGACAAAATCGACTTCGAGTTCAATCCGGGCGGAAATATCTTTTAGTTTGTGCGCAAGATCGTGAACGTCCTTGGAGAACTTTCCCGATAAAAGCTTGTGCGCATTGTCGAGTGCAGAAAGAGTCTGGCTGTGAATGACGTCGGCGACGGATTCCGCTTGCACAAGGTCCATTTTCCCGTTCAAGAAAGCGCGCTTCGTGTATTCGCCACGGTAAGCGATGCGCACGTTTTCAAGGCTGCACATCGCATCGATTAAACTGCGGACAATCAGAGGGTTCCCGTGCGGAAAAAGTTCGAGCGAATCTTCGCCGGTGTAAGAATTTGGCCCTGCGTAAAAAATGTACAGCAGAGAATCGATCTTCTTTTGCGTTTCGGGGTGCCGTGCTGTGGCAAGCGTTGCCATGCGAGGCTTGGGGGTGTCGCAACGGAACATTTTCTGCAAAATGGTACGGGTATTTGGACCGCTCACGCGAATGGCGGCGAGTGCAGAGGTTCCATGCGGGGTTGCGGGGGCTACGATTGTCTGTTCCACGGCTTTAATATAGCTAATTGGGATTTTCACCAAAAATGGAACCTTGGAAATTTTGTAAATTAGTGCGGAACAAATTTTACCCGATGGAGTTTTTGAATGAACGCCGCAAAGAAAGCCGAAAAAGAACAAGAAAAGGAACAGACTCCGGACTTCATGAAGAAGGCTGAAGAATTCTTTTCGAATAACCGCAAAATCTTTTTGTGGAATCAGGTAGATGATGAAAGCGCAGGCAAGATCGTGAAGCAGCTTTTGTATCTCGATTCCCTTTCCCATGACGATATCATTTTCTTCATCAATAGCCCGGGTGGAGTGATTTCGAGCGGTCTCGCCATTTACGACGCGATGAACGCAATCCAAAGCGATGTGGTGACGGTCTGTTGTGGCCAGGCGGCTTCGATGGGCGCCGTACTTTTGACCGCCGGAGCTAAGGGCAAGCGTTATGCTTGGCCGTCTGCCCGCATTATGATTCACCAGCCGTTGATTCAGGGCCAGATGGAAGGCCCGGCTAGCGATATCAAGATCCAGGCCGAAGAAATGCTCCGCATCCGTTCGATTACAACGAATATCATTGCAAAGACGAGCGGTAAGACGGTGGAAGAAGTGGACCGCGATACGGAACGCGATAACTTTATGTCGGCGGAAGAAGCGAAGGCTTACGGTCTCATCGACGAAGTGAAGAGTGTTCTCTAATGGGTTTCTTTTCTGCCATTAAAACGGGCCTCCAGAAGACCCGCAATGCGATTCTCGGCGAAATCAAGGGCATTGCCGGCAAAGGCAAGGTGACCGATGAAATGCTTGAAGAGCTTGAAGAGCGCCTGATCAAAGCGGATGTCGGCACGAGTGCTGCTTTCCTTTTGACGGATGCACTCCGTGAAGAAGCTTTGGGCAAATCGCTTTCGCAAGATGAAGTTCTGGACATTTTGCGCTCGGAAGCAGAACGCTTTCTGGTGGATCCTCCGAAGTTTGAATTTAAGGGAAATCCGCACGTGTTCCTTGTGATTGGCGTGAACGGTGCCGGTAAAACGACGACGATCGGAAAGCTCGCGAAGAAGTTTGCGGACGAAGGTCACAAGGTGATGATCGCTGCGGCGGATACGTTCCGTGCGGCGGCGATTGAACAGCTGGAGGTTTGGGCAAAACGTTCCGGCGCGGAATTCGTGCACCATGCGGAAGGCTCGGACCCGGCTGCAGTCGCTTACGACGCTTGCCAGGCGGCAAAGGCGCGCGGCTGTGACGTCGTGTTCATCGATACAGCAGGTCGTTTGCAGAACAAAGATTACCTGATGGAAGAACTGGCGAAGATCGTCCGCGTGTTGAAGAAAATCGATCCTTCTTATCCGCATGATATGATGCTCGTTCTCGACGGCAACACGGGACAAAATGCGATCAACCAGGCGAAAATCTTTAACCAGAGTTTTCCGCTGACGGGGCTTGTCGTGACAAAGCTCGACGGTACGGCTCATGGTGGCTCCGTCCTTTCGATTGCAAGCTCTCTGAAGGTGCCTATTCTCTGGGTGGGAATGGGCGAACGCATCGACCAGCTTGTGCCTTTCAGCAAGGCGGAATATGTCGATGGGCTCTTTAAGGAATAAAATCGGAATTGGAATTTTTGCGCTCTCGGTGCTGGCCTGTACCGAGAGTTCTAATTCTATCCCCTCTGATTTTGTTCGCCTGTACGGGGATCTGCGGATTGCAGCCCGTGAATTTGGAGAAACTTCGACCGACGGTCGGATTGCTCGAATTCAAATCTTCAAACAGTATGGCTATACGGTAGAACGTTTTGATTCCATTGCGGAAAAAATCCAAAGAAACGCGGATTTGTGGGAACCGTTCCAGGAAGCTGTCGTGGAATATGTGGATTCGGTCGCTGTGGGTGCGGGAGCGATTGCACCGCAGGTCAAGAATGTCCCTTTGCCCAAATCGAAAGATGGCAAAACGAAAGGGGGTAAAAAATGAAATGTCCCGCTTTCGCTCGTTTGATTTTTTTGGTTTGTGCAGTGCTGTCATTCGCTTTTGCGGCGGATTCGCCGAAATTAAAAAAAGCGGTGACGACGACCCGCGATTCCGTGCATTGGGAAGATTACACCGCAGCGCTTTCGGCGGCTCAAAAAGATCAAAAGATGATTTTTGTCGACATTGTTGCGGACTGGTGCATTCCTTGCCGCGAAATGGAAAAGACGACATACCGCGACAAACAAGTTGTGGAAACATTGAACAAACGTTTTCATCCGGTGCGTTTAAATCAGGCCGCAGAAGATACGATTCAATGCGACACAAAACGCTTGCCCGTGAACCGTTGTTTCTTTAACGTTTGGAATCTTCAGGCGGTCCCTTCTTACGTGCTGATCGCTCCGAAGGGACTTTCGATTCTTACTTATTCGAACGGTCTGGATGCCGACCAAATGAATATGCTCTTGATGCAGTTCCTGTCGAAGGAAAAGGAATGGCTTGCTCAATGAATTTTACACCGATTGAAATCGCTTTCTGGATTCTCTTCTTTTTGCTTGTACATTGCTACCTGATTTTCCCGGTAACGCTTCCTTTTTTGAGCGAACTTTTTTGCCGCAAAAATCGGAAGGCTAAAGAAGAAAAGACCCTTCCTAAGGTTTCCATTCTCGTCTCTGCCTATAACGAAGAAGCGGTGATCGAAAAGAAAATCTTAAACTTCCTCGAAATCGATTACCCGAAGGAACTGCTTGAAATTTTGATTGGCGATGACGGCTCGGCGGATCGGACTGCAGAAATCGTGGAACGTTATGCGGACAAGGGAATTTGCTTGGTGAAGGCTCCTCAGAATGCGGGCAAGGCGGCTATGCTCAATCGTTTGCAAAAGCTCGCGACGGGAGAAATCCTTGTCTTTTGCGATGCGAATACGATGCTTTTCCCGAACGTGATTCGAAAGCTCGTGACACCGTTTAGCGATCCGAAAATCGGCTGTGTCTGCGGGCATTTGATTTTGACGGACAAGAGTGGAAGCCCGCTTGGTTCGGGCGAACGCAGTTATTGGGATCTGGAATCGGAGATTAAAAAGTTCGAAGGAATTCTCGACTTGCTCGTGGGCGGTAACGGAGCGCTTTACGCTATTCGTAACGAACTGTATACGCCTCTCCCCGTGAAAAAGAGCGTGATGGATGACTTCTTCATTACGGTGAAAGTTTTGCAAAAAGGTTCGCTTTGCACGTTTGACCCGAGCGCGATTGGAACGGAACAAACTTCAAAAGAAGGTTCCGGTGAATACCGTCGCAAGGTACGCATTGGGCGCGCGAACTTTAACTACCTGTTCTCTTATCTTCCGCTGTTGAATCCGTTCCATCCGTTGCTTGCGTACTTGTTCGTTTCGCACAAACTATTGCGTTGGCTTACGCCGCACATAGCGCTTGTTCTGTTGGTGTTGAATGGAATCCTTTTGGCTTCGATGAATCCCGTTTACTATGTGACGATGGGACTTGCCTTGATCTTTATTTTGATTGCGGTAACAAAGATCTCGGGAAGCGCGTATTACTTTTTGCTGATGAACTTTGCCATGTTCAAAGGCAGTCTGCTTTCGCTTACCAAAGAACACGGAGGCGGTTGGAAACGCGAGGCCCGTGGTGACGAAGAAGAATCTTCGACAGTGGCAAAGGCCTTGCCGCTTGTGCTTGCGGCTGCGCTTTCGATTGCTGCGCTTTCGCCTTCGCGAGCGGAAGCCTTGACCGCGGATGCTAGTGTGGGCGTTGTGAATTCGACCGAAGAACTTTTGGAATTCAATTTCAACGTGTCGGGACATTTTTGGTATCCGGTCGACCAAATGGTTTTTGTGGGAATTGGACTGGACTACCAACGTTTTGGCGATGTGACGCTTGTGCCTGTAATGGGAAGCGCCTATGTGCGGCTACCGTTCGGAAGCGTCATGATGCCTGCGATGACGTTCGATATGGGATACGCCTTTGGAAACGACGCCCAAATGATCTGGCGCGTGGGTGGCGGTTTAGACGTGAAGCTTGGCCGCTATTCGTCGCTTCTGATGCTGGGTGGATACGAGAACCTGCGAAAAAACGGAGACTTTGTGTATCTCCGTTGCGGGCTCCTGCTCGAACTTTAAGAAATTATTCGACGACGAGATCTTCGTCTGCCACGTTCAGATCGGCGACGATTTCAAGCGCGTCCGGTTCGTCTAAGAACTTGGCGACAAGGCCTGTGCGCTTTTCGCCAGTGTCGTGAGAAATCAGTTCGACGACATCGTCAATTTTGACGTCGATGATTGCTTTATCGGTTACCGGGATTTTAATGGCCATACCCTTTGCGATATCGCCTTCCAAAATGGATCCACGAAAAACCAAACTTTTTTGATCTTCACCAAAGAGAGTTCTTTTTACATGAAATTTTGCCATATGACAAAAAGTTAAATTATTCTCATGAACTTGCGTGTTGGAAGAATCCCTTTTTTGGTGTGCGCTCCGTTTTTTCATCTTTTTTTCCGGGATGAAGCGCGTTTTGAGGGCTATTCCTTTGATGACGGAGCTCCGAGCGCCTTGAACCAAAAACTGTGGACGGGTAATGTTCACTTGGCTCCGGCGTCTTCCATCGCTTATGCCCGCGCACCGCAGGACCTTGTCCTCGCTCCGGACCTTTGCACGTCGTGCAAACTCGAAGTGAATTCCGTGGAACTGTTTTCCCGGTATCCGCTGGGCGAGCTTTCGGGAAGGAGGATTTACATGACTTCCCAAAGTGGAACTTCGGTCGCCCTTTTGCGGGTGATTTGCTCGCAGTATGCGAATGTGCGCCCGGAGTATGTGACGGACCGTGCGAATTGTGATGCGGCCCTTTTGATCGGCGACGAAGCCCTTGTTGAAAAATCAAAAAAACACTGGCCGTTCTGCTATGACATGGCGCTTCTTTGGAGAAGCTGGCATGGGCTTCCGTTTGTGTTCGGAGCATGGAGCATTCACAAGTCCGCTCTTTCGACCGAGGTGCGTCCCAAGCTGGAATCTTTTTTGGGCCAGGTGCACGAGTCTATTGCGGAGTTCCGCAAGGCGCCCGCTCTTGCATTAAAAAAATGGGCCGAGCATTACCCGGTCCCGTTTAGTGCGGAACAGCTGAAGGGATATTACGACTCGCTCGATTATGAATTTACGGACGAACGCAAAGAATCTCTTGAACTGTATTTTAATTTATGTGCAAAAGAGGGAATCCTTAGCGAATCGCCGACTTTACAATTTCTATAAATTTTGAAAGATTCGTGCCGATCGTTTCCCAGTCGCTCGCCTGCATGAGGGAAGGCTTGAAAATGCTCGCTCCGAATGCGACGAGATTTGCACCGCTTTTGAAGTAATCGGCTACATTTTCATTAGAAACGCCACCGCAGGCTAGCAGAGGAATGTCGCGGAACGGTCCGCGCAGCGCTCGGATATAAGAAGGCCCGCCAACGTTACCTACCGGGAAAATTTTGACGCAGGTGGCGCCCCAGTCGTAAGCGTTCTGGACTTCGGTCGGGGAAAGCGCTCCCGGGATGTCGGGAATATTCTTTTCCACGCATTTGCGAATGACCTCTTCGACGGAATTCGGGGAGACGATGAATTCCGCTCCGGCTGCAAGAGCCTTGTCGAGATCCTTCAGGTTGCGGACTGTGCCTGCGCCCACTCGGATTCCAAGCGGGTTTGCCATGCGTTTGAGCTTTGAAATGATGCTTGTTGCGGCATCGGTATTCATGGTGACTTCGATCGCCTTGAGGCCGCATTTGGCTGCGGTTTTGGCGCAGGCTTCTTCTTCGCCTTCGGGAATGTCGCGCAGGATTCCGACGACGGGTACGTCTTGTAAAAAGGAAAGAAAGCTGTTCATAGCTTGGAAAATAGCAAGATTCTGTAATGAATTTGCGTTTTTTAGCGGTTTTTTGGTTTTTAGCCTTTGATTAACCTATTTTCTAAGAGTATATAGGAGATATTTTATGCAAGATTTGCCCTCTAAAGAACAGATTATCGCGGTCGTGCGTGATGAGCCGATGGTAGGCAGTCAGCTTCGCCGTGCGATGGGCATTACAAAACACAAAAAGTTGGCTTTTAAACAGTTGCTTGCAGAAATGGTGAACGAAGGTTCGCTTGCACGTACGAGTAACAAAGAATATACGCCGGGAACCGGCGAGCCCAAATATGCAGAAGACCGTGAAGATAACCGTCGACCGTCTGCGGCGAGCCGTCGCAAGGCGACTTACGATGATGATGAAAGCCGCGTGCACCGTGGCGTTTTAAGCCCGGATGGAAACGATTGGTGGCAGGTGACGGATGTCAATTCCGGTAAGGTTTACCAGATGGCGCACCGCAGCAAGGCTCCGGGCAAGGACGGCGAAACGATCGCGTTTACGCTGTATCCGCATCCAAAGCTCAAGCATTCAATGCTTGCGAAGGTTGACCGTTCCGCGATGGAAGGCGACCTCAAGTGGAGCGATGTGAAGGCGCAGTTCATCAAGGATTCTTCGCTTCCGGAAAAGTTCTCCGATTCCATTATGGAATTTGTGAACAAGCAGCAGGCTCCGAGCGAAAAGGATTTGAAAGACGGCCGAATCGATCTGCGGGATCTTTACATTCTTTGCATTGACCCGGACGGCGCCATGGATCATGACGATGCGATTTCCGTCGAAAAACGTCCGGATGGAGGCTTCCGCTTGGGCGTGCATATTGCCGACGTGAGCCATTATGTACCGGAAGGCTCGGAACTCGACGATGAAGCGTTGACGCGCAGCTTTACGCAGTATTTGCCGTGGACAGCTGTGCCGATGCTTCCGGATCGTCTTTCGAGCGATCTGTGTTCTTTGCATCAGGGCGTGGACCGTCTCGCGTTCAGCTGCCTCATGGAACTCGACAAGGAAGCCCATGTGGAATCCTTTGAATTCAAGAAGAGCATGGTGAACATTACCGCGGGCATTACATACGGCGAAGCGGTAAAACGTTTGGAAGAAGGCGACGAACATGTGAAGGCCTTGCAGGAAGTGGCGGCACTTCTTCGCGAGAATCGTCGCAAGAACGGCATTTTGGAACTCGGCAGTACGGAATTCGGCTGCAAGTTTGACGAAAACGGCGAACCTGAAAAGATCGTGCCGAGAGAAGAAAATGAATCCGACCACTGGGTCGAAGAATGCATGCTCATTGCAAACCAGTGCTGCGCCCGAGAACTCGAACGTCGCCATTTGCAGGGTGTGTACCGTATTCACGAAGCTCCGGATACAAAGGACATCATGGAACTTTATTATCAGATGCCCGACCTGTTCAAGGACAGTCCGATTTCTCTCCGTGAACTCGGAAAGCCGCGCCGCGGCGATACGAACCTGAATCCGGATATCTTTAAGCTTTACCAGCATTTGATTGCGCGAGCGAAGGGCGATGATGAAATCATCATGCGCATTCTTCGCAGTATGCAGAAGGCGCATTACGATAGCAACTGCTTCGGACACTTTGCGCTGAACTGGCAGGACTATGCGCACTTCACAAGCCCGATCCGCCGTTATGCGGACCTTTGGTGCCACCGTGAACTTTCGCGCAAGACTCCAGACGAAACCGATGCCAAGCGCGCCTGGGATGTGGTGGCCGTTTGCTCCGAAATTTCGGCAAACGAAGTGAAGAATCAGAAGACGGAACGCATGTCTTTGAAGGTGTGCGCCACTTGGCTTTTGCGCAAACATTTGGGCGAAGATTTTGATGCGACCGTGACCGGTGTGCAGGAATGGGGCATTTACGTGGGCGTGGAAGATCCGCAGGCCGAAGGCCTTGTGCGCTTCCGCGACATCGCAGGCTCCGACTTCTACGTCTTTAATCCGGACAAGGGAATCGTTTACGGCAAGCGTAGCAACAAGACCTTTGCCCGCGGCGACAAGGTTCGTGTGAGACTGCTCCGGGCCAATCCGGTTCGCGGCGAAGCGGACTTTGCGATCCTCGAAAAGATCGGCGACGGCAGAACCTCTAAAATGGCAAAGCTCGACCGTGCCGAAGCGGCCGAAGAACTCGGACTCGTAACGCAGCCGGATGAAAGCGAACTTGAAACGCTTCGCCCGAGCGAACGTCGCAAGGTGCGGGAATCTTACGGTGGCGACCGCAAGGCGAACAAACGCAAAGCGGAACGTGAAGAGCGCGTCGAATACGGACGCGGCCGCAAACGTTCGAGCCGTAGCGAAGTAGATGAAGAACCGCGTGGACGTAAAGTGCGGGGTAAAAAATCCTTTGGTCGAAAAAAGAAAACTTCGACTTTTGGAAATTCGCGACGCGATTCCGGACACATTCATGGTAAAAAACGATAACTTATGACATCAAAGCCTTCTTTACGCAAAGTTCTGTATGCCTCCTATCAAACGGGGGAATCTTTACCGGGTTATGTTCGCTATGCGCTGGAAGGCCTATGTCAAACAGGTTTTTCGGTTGTCTACTTGACGAATGAACGGGACTTGGACGCGTCTTCGCATGCGTTCCTCGACTCGCATCACATTGAACTGTTTTTTACCGAGAACCACGGTTATGACTTTGGCATGTGGCGCCGTTATATCGCGTATACGGCCAAGTTCCGCCGTGAAGAGTGGGAACGTTTGGTTCTGGTGAACGATTCCATCGTTTACTATCAGAATCGATTTGTGAAGTTTTTCCAGACCGCAGAAGAATTGCCAGCCGATGTAGTTTCGCTGACTTCGAATGAAGAGCAGTCTCCGCATTTGCAGTCGTTCTTTTTGTACATGAAGCCCGAGGCAATCACGCCGTTCTGCGAACGCCTTTTGGCGGAACCGGAAGGTGAAAATTTTTACGATACGGTGACCCGCTTTGAAGTCGGCACGAGTGTCGCTCTCCGTGAAAAAGGATTGACGCTCGATTCGATTGTTCATACGCCGGGGCCTGTGCTCTTTTCGTATCCGGAACTGATCGAACAAAAATTGGGCTTTGTAAAACGCAAGTTCTTGCAAAAAAGATGGACCCGAGGAGAAGCGTACTTCTTTTGGGATCATCAGGCAGGAAACGCGTTGCTGTTGGATTATCCGCGTTGGATTCGGGAAAAGGGTTCACCCGATCGCGACTTCGATTTGAAATGGCTTTGCGAACCGGAACAGACGCTCTTGCAGAAGTTGCAAGATAAAATCCGTTTTGCGTATTATAAATTCCGCTGGAAGCTTTCGAATGCGAAAGCGAAAATGAAATCTAGGTAGCTTCCATTTTTTAGCGGGCTGCTGTGACAGCGTCCACAAACGCTTGGATTCCGCTGAGAGGCGTGTCGGGCAAGACGCCGTGTCCCAGGTTCATCACATGCGCACGATCCTTCGAAAGCTCGAGAATCTTTTTCGTTTGGCGTTGAATCTCTTCGGGATTTGCAAAGAGCAGAGCCTGATCCAGGTTGCCTTGGAAAATCGTGTTCGGATGCTTGCTAAAAAGTTCCGAAAGCTCGGAACGGTGATCGACTCCGACGACATTCACGTCTAATGTGGTAAATGTATCTACCAAATGCGAAGCTCCGTTTGCATAATGGATAATCGGGGCTTCGGTGTGATGGCGTACGATTTCGATGACCTTTTCCGTGAAAGGCTTTGCCATGTGAACGTAATCTTCGCGGGAAAGGTGTCCTGCCCAAGAATCCATGATGACGAGCGCGTCTGCGCCCCATTCCGCTTGCCTTGCCAAATATTCGCCGGTCATTTCGGCGAGAACGTTCAGGAAACTTTCAAAGGCGCTTTTGTTCTGGTAGTAAAGAGCCTTGGTGCAGTGCAAATCTTTGGAACTTCCGCCTTCAATCGCGTAAGAGGCGACGGTAATCGGGCCCCCGACGAATCCGAGCAGGGCTTTTTCCTTGGAAAGTTCCTTGCGCACTTTTTGCAAAGCGAGCTTTGTGTATTCCAAGTCTTTGTCGAGATTTACCGGGTGCAGATTTTGCAGGTCGGCTTCGGAACGGAACGGATTTGAAATCACGGGACCTTTTCCCGGAACGAACTTCAAATCAAAGCCCATGTAGGGAAGTGCCACGAGGATGTCGCTAAAGAGAATCGCCGCGTCGATGTCGAAACGGTTCGTCGGCATGAGCGTTGCGTCGGCTGCCGCTTCCGCATCCCGCACAAAGGAAAGGAAGTCCGGAAATTTTTGACGGAGTTCGCGGTATTCGGGCAGAGCTCTGCCCGCCTGGCGCATCATCCAGACCGGCTTTTTTGTGGTTTTTCCGAGTGCAGCATCAACGAACAGCATCGACAATCCACCATTCATCACGGGTGTTTTCGCGGACGGCTGTAAAGCCCGCTTCTTTAAACCAGTCGAGAACGTAATCCTTTTCGGCGGTGAGCTGGCCTGTCAAAAGGAAGTGACCGCCTTTTTTCAGCATGCGTTCCACGTCTTTGCGCATGGGCCAGAATTCCGTGCGGATCATGTTGCAAACGATGACGTCAAATTTGGCGCTGTCGTTAAAGGTGTCCAAAAATCCGAAGAGGGCGCGGGCGTTTTTGCAACCGTTTTGCACAAAGTTTTCGGCGATGCAGGGGAGGGCGAGCATATCGATTTCGGTGCCGATGACTTTTTTTGCACCGAGCTTGTCGGCGATCATCGAAAGAATGCCTGTGCCCGTTCCGATGTCGAGAACGGTTTTGCCCTGCAGATCTAAACCTTCCATCATGCCGGCCATGAGAGCTGTTGTTGCATGGTCGCCGGTGCCGAAGGCGCTTTTCGCTTCGAGAACGAGCAGAATGGCATCTTTTTCTTCGGGGGTAAAGTTTACCCAAGGCGGACGAACCCAGACGCGGTCAGAAACGTGAACAGGCGTTGCGCGGTCTTTCCACCAGCGATCCCAATCTTTCGCGGGTTCGTCTTCGGTGGTGAAGTTGTACTGCGGGAACTTTTCAATGATGGAATCGCGTTCCGCTTTGTCGCCTGTATAGAAGCAGAAGTCGGTACGTTCCGGGGTAGAGGTTTCCAGTTCTTCCAAGGCTCCTACGCCCGCTTCCATCAAGAAGTATGTGGCGAGTTCATATTCTTCGGGAGAACAATAACCGGTAGCTTTGTACCAAACATCATTTGTCTGCATGGGACTTCTTCCTCTTCAAAGTTTTCTGAATCATTTGACGCGGGCTTGCAATGAACAGGCTCGATCCGAGAATCACGAGAGCGATGCTCATGATTTTTGCGGGCGGGAACGGTTCTGCAAAAACGAGTGCGCCTGCAAGAATCGGAACGACGGCTCCGATTGCCGCGCTGAACGGAATGACGAACAAGGCTCTGCCGCGGGAGAACGCAACTTGCGTAAAAACGAATGCGGTGATATAGGTTGCAGCAAAGGCCCACACGCGCACGTCCGCAATCCAGTACAAAAGTTCATCTGCCGAAAGTTGAATGCCCTTGGCGGTGGCGTCGATCGCAAGGCTCTTGTACAGCACATCGGAAAGACCGTAGCAGGTTCCCATCGTAATGGAATCGCCGACTTCGGGACTGCGAAAAATAAAGTGACTCGCGAAAGCAAATGCAAGGAGAATTCCCACAAAGATGCAGAGCGCTGGAATGTTCTGCACGCCGGGAGCTTCGCCCACTTCGGAACTGGCAAAGAGAAGTCCGCAGAGAACGCAGACGATTGCCGCCACGACGCGCCGGTTGATCGGTTCTTTTAAAAAGATGCGCCCGAAAATCGCCGTGAGCACTGGATTGAGTGCGGAAATCGGCTTGACGAGGCTCAAGTTGTACAGGGCCATCGCCGTGTAATTTCCCACGTTTCCAAGAGCCGAAAGGCAAAAACCTGTCCACCAACGTTTGGAAGTTAAAAAGCTCACGATAAAGCGGATCGGATGATGGATGTCCGCTTTTTCGCCGGACTTGGCGACGCCGGATTTTGCAAGCACGTTTCCGAATGCAAAACAGACTGCTGCACCGAGGGTGAGAATAAAAAACAGCATTTAGCGTTTCCAGATTTCGGTGTAGACCCAGTAATTCCCGAGACAACGTTTTACGTAATCACGGGTTTCCCAGTAACTGATTTCTTCGGCGCGCAAATCCCAAGGCATGTCCTTGCCTGCGGCTTGCCAACGCTTGGCAGGTTTGGGACCTGCGTTGTAATTGGCGAGAACATACATGGGGTCGTTTTCATATTCGACAAGTAAATCCTTTAAATAGCGGACGCCGAGTCGAATGTTCATGTAAGGGTTGTAAAGTAAATTCGGATTGAACGACTTGATGCCTTCTGCTTGGGCGAGCTTTTTCGCGGTCGGCGGAATCACTTGCAAAAGGCCTCGTGCGTTTGCCGGACTCGTGATCAAATAATTGAAGGTCGATTCCTGACGCATCACGCTGTAAACAAACAGCGGGTCGATGGATGTGTCGGCAAAAGCGGTAACTTTGTCCGGGAACGGCATCGGATAAAGGAATTTCATCACGTTCCGTGGGGCATCTCCTAAATGCTTTCGCGGAATTTCATTTTGGAATTGACGGGCGAGCGCATAGCCTTGGATCAGCTCGTCGTAAGCGAGGAAAAGAGTTCCGTAGGAGTAAAGGAAATCCAGACGGCTTTTGTTCTTCTTTTTAGCGAATTGGAAGAAGTCGTAAGCTTCTTCGGCAAAGCCCAAATCGAGAAGGCGCTTGACCATTTGGAAGCGGCCTACGCTATGCGAAGAATCCGCACTTCCGGCTTGCACCGTATGGATCCAAGCGAGTGTTGCGGAATCCGAAAGGTCTTGTGGGGCAAGCCATGGGACCGCGGTAGAATCCATCAGTTTGTTCTCGATCAGCTTGATGCGGGAACGGTGTGCGTAATAGCCGACCGGGAAATCCCGAATGCAGTCCAGGTATGCTTCTTTTGCGGAATCGAGCTTGCCTTGGGAAAAATAAATGTCGCCAAGGAACATGCGGGCACCGCTTGAGCTCCAAAGGAATCCTTCTTGCTTCGCTTTTTCAAAGTGTGCGATTGCGGAATCGATCTGGTTTTGCTTTAAATAGCAGAGTGCGATGCGGAACTGTACCCATTGCACTTTTTTACTGTTTTTGAACTGGCGGATGGTCAAAGAATCGTAACTGGAAATGGCTTCCGCGTAAAGACCTTTTTGCTCCTGTTCAAAGGCTCGTACCCAAATGTTGTTCGCGTTTTGCAACGTGTAACGGAACTTTTCCTGGAACATTAAATCGACTTTTTGAGCGAGCGAATCCATTTTGTTGGCGCGGTAAAGACGTGCGAGCGACTGCAGCCAACTGGCCCGCGGTTCTATGCTGTCGGTCAAAAACGCATAATGCTGAATGGCGATGGTATCTTTTTTAAGATTCTTGTATGCCGCCGCCCGATTTTCCCAAAGGGTGATGCGGGTTTTGACAGGAATGGAACTAGGCGGAAGTCTCCAATTGAGGGAATCTTCGAAGGTTTTTAACGTTGGAACTTTGGAAGTGTCGCGCGGCTTTGCCTGGGATGCTCCAAGTGCCAAAATGGAATCGACGATCGCGATGCATTCTTCGTTAAAGCCTTTGGCGCAAAGACGGCTCGAGTAGGTGATTTTTTCGTCGAGGGTTTCGTCGGTAGAATGTTCCCGGATGCGGCGTAAAGCTTCCCACGCCTGATCCCCATATTCTGAAGGATGCGCGATGACGTAGAGATAAGCTTTTTTAGCGGCCTTGAACCAACGGGCCTGTTCTAGCAAAACGCCTTTTTTATAGCGCAAGCGAGGAACGCTCGGGTCGTCGCCGTAATTCTTCAAGAACATGTCGATGGAATCCGCCTTGAGCTTGGGCTTCAGATTCGGATCTTGCAAGTTCAAGTCTAGACGAATGCGGTCGGCGAATTCTTTCCATTCGGAGTCGTTCGGAAAACGGGCGTCCCCTTGAGAAAGAGTCTTGCGCGCTTTCGCATACTGCTTTTCTTCGAACTGGGATCTTGCAATACGGGAAAGAATGCTCTTGTCGAGGGACGAATCCTTGCCGATCAATGCGTTGTATGCGGAAAGGGACTTTTCGAAGTTCCCTTTGTAATAAGCAGCCGCAGCGCAGGCAAAATCCTTTTCTAGGCCGGCCGGTAAAGAATCGCAATTCTTTTGGTTGCGGTCGTAGCGGATGACCTTGTTTTGAAATTCATAACCGGGAACGGAAAAGTCGTCGGTCGAATTTCCCTCGGCAGCGATGGCTGCAGTACAGATGAATAATCCAGCAAAAAATCTTTTAAGCATTCTTGTCCATCGGGTTCTTGACATCGTGCGAAGTGATGAAACTCGAAATGCCGAGATCGATGATCATCTGCAGGTACTTCTGGCGCAAGTAACGGTTCACGCTGTCTGCCGTATCCATTTTAAGAACGGTGCGTGCGGTCGCCTTGACGTCTTCGTAGTTCACCGAACGGATGATCTTTTTGCATTCCATGATGCTCCACGGTGTCATGGAAAGTTCGTCTACTCCGAGGCCTACAAGAACCAATGTGGAAAGAGGGTCGGAGCTCATTTCGCCGCAGACACAGACCGGAATGCCTTCGCGGTGTGCTGCACGGACGGTGCGGTCGATCATGTTCAAGACCGCAGGATGGTGCGGCTCGAACAAGTTTGCAATGAGTTCGTTTGTACGGTCTACAGCAAGCGTGAATTGAATCAAATCGTTCGTGCCGATGCTGAAAAAGTCTACTTCTTTGGCGAGAGCGTCTACCATCATGACGGCGGCAGGGACTTCGATCATGCAGCCCACTTTGACTTCTGGCAGTTCAACGCCTTCGTTCAAAAGTTGTGTCCGGCATTCTTGGTAAAGCGCCTTGGCTTCGCGCAGTTCGTTGAGACTGCTGATCATCGGGAACATAATGCGAAGCTCGCCTTCACGGCTTGCGAGAAGAAGCGCTCTCAGCTGTTCCTTAAAAAGGTCCTTGCGCGAAAGGCACACGCGAATGGAGCGCCACCCCATAAACGGATTCGCTTCGTCTGTGGCAGAAATGTCCGAAACGAGTTTATCGCCTCCGGCGTCGAGAGTACGGATTACCACCGGGTGCGGTGCAAGCTTCTTTAAAATATGGGAATAGGCGAGCGTCTGTTCTTCGCAAGTCGGAGCGCCTTTTCTAAAGAAGAGGAACTCGGAACGGTAAAGCCCAATGCCCGTTGCGCCGAAATCCAGAACGGAGTCCGCTTCGATTGGAAGTTCGATGTTCGCGTGAAGCGTAATGTACTTGCCGTCGAGCGTCATCGGCTCGAGCTGGCGCATCATAAAAAGCTCTTGCTTCTGCTTGTTGTAAACAGAGAGCTTTTCTTTGAAACGGTTCAAGTCATCTTCGTTCGGGTTCAAGATGACCATGCCGCCCGTTCCGTCGATGAAGAGCATGTCGTCTTCTTCGATCAGGTTCGAAATGTTGCGCAGACCGGAAACGGCCGGCAGCTGCATGGCGCGGGCTAAAATTGAAATGTGGCTTGTGCGACCGCCGATGTCCGTTGCAAAGCCGAGCACGTCTTCTTTGTCGACGGTCATGAGCATGCCCGGGGTCAGTTCATGCGCAACGAGCAGGGAAGGCTCGTTGGACTTTTTGGGGGCACGCTTGGGAACGGTCTCGTCGAGGGCGGACAGCAGGCGGTTATAAAGCTCTTTAACGTCGGAAGCGCGTTCGCTGAGCACTTCGTTCTTGCTGTTCTCCATCTGGGTAATCAGGCCGGAGAGCGAGCTGTGCACAGCCCAACGGGCGTTGTGGGCGCCTTTGAGAATGCTCTCGACAATCGGGTCGATTAGCATCGAATCCTTGAGCATCATCAGGTGGGAATCAAAAATTCGAGCTTCGTCTTCCCCTAGACGTTCGATTGCCACCTTCTTTAGATCTTCGATTTCTTTTGCGGTCGTTTCTACCGCTTTGCGGAAACGCTTTTCTTCTGCTGCAAGAGTGCTAGACGGCAGAGCGGAAGGATCCAGGGTGAACTTGCGACTTTCCGTTTTGCGTACAGGACCGTAGGCATAACCGGGAGATGCCGCAACCCCGACGAGCACGGTGCGGATCTTTTGCTTTTTAGTCGTTTTGTTCTTCATGGAAATTGTCGTGGAAAAGTTGTTCCAATTGAGCGAGTACCTGTTCTTCGTCTTCACCGTCGGCGGTGAATTTCACCGTAGAACCCGGGGTGATGGCGAGCATCATCACGTTCAAGATGCTTTTGGCATTGACCTTGTTGCCTTCGTATTCGAGGCTGACATCGCTTTTGGACTTTCCGGTAATATCCACGATCATACCAGCCGGACGAGCGTGAACTCCCAGTTTATTCGTTACGACAATTTCTTTACTCAACATAATACACCACCACTGCCCTTTCGGATTAGAAAATATCGACGTTAATATCCAAACCATCTTGGAGAATGATCTGGAACAAGCTATCTGCGGAGTGCAACGTCTGCACCAGTTCGTCGTGGAGTTTGCGGTCGTTCAAGAGAATGCCCGCCGTGTTATCCTTCGATTGGAGCTTTTCCGTGATAGCGGTTAAACGGTCTGTGACTGCGTCCAGTTTCCCGACGACACCGCCCGCATCTTTCATCAGGTTGCTTGCATCGGAAAGAAGCCCGTTGATAGGAGCTTGCGTTGTGTCGAGCAAAGCGTTCACCTTGACGGTTGCGTCGTTCAAATTTTTGAGACTTTTTTTGAGTTGCGGATCGGTATCGGAAAGCATTTTTGACAGACGGTTTTCTAGCGTTTCCGCCTTGTCCATCATCGAGCGGAACCTGACGCGGAATTCAGGATTCGCAATCGTGGAATCCATCACGCGATGGACAGAAGTAATCAGGATCTTTGTAGAATCGATGATTTCTCCTGCAAGTCCGAGAGCTTCGGCAATTCCCGCGTCAAACTGACCGTCGATCGTATCGCCCGGGTTGTAGTTTACATTCGAATCGCAGAGGATCATGCCGATTTGACGTTCGCCCATGATACCGATATTCTGTACACGGATTTCGGAACCGACTGGAATTCTGACATCGTTTCGAATACGCACAACGACCAGCACCTTGTGCCCGTACAGGTGAATGTTCTCAACTTTGCCGAGCTTGACTCCGTTGATTTTCACAGGATCGTCAAGAGTCAAAGTACTTACCTGCGGGAATCGCAGATAATAGGTGTCAAAAACTTCACGGGGATCCTTGTCGTTCAAAAAGAACAGGCCAAAAATCAAAATGATAATGGCGAGGAGAACGACGAGGCCCACTGCGAGATATAAACTGGTATTCTTTTTCATCTCAAGAAGTAATTTAGTTTATTCGTCGCCTATACGGGTGATCGAGCTGGATGCGGTTTCGTCGTTTATGTGCCTTTCCAGCCATTCTAAGAGAAGTTCGTCACGTTCTTTTGGCGGAAGTGTAAAGTTTTGGCGACCTTTTTCCTGCATATAATGGTCTAAATAGCACATCAGCACGCCCCCGGCGACGGAAACGTTCATCGATTCGGTGATGCCGTACTGGGGAAGTTTAAATTCGCAGTCCGCGGCGGCAAGGGTGTCGGGATGGTTTCCGGTGAATTCGCTGCCGAGATAAAATGCGGTGGGCTTGGAAAGGTCTAAGTCCAAAACGGAATTGTTGGTGTTCGTGCTCGCGACGGCAATGCGGTAGCCTTTTTTCCGCAGGTGTTCCATGCAGGCCATCCGTTTTTTGTGCAAGTAAATGTTCATCCATTTGATGGA